>TARA_R110000751_G_scaffold76275_4_pt1 | contig 9883 bp, 8 predicted proteins | sample TARA_R110000751 | Tara Oceans TARA_R110000751 (sample SAMEA4398001) | marine metagenome | biome: Polar Biome; feature: [MES] marine water layer (ENVO:01000295) within the mesopelagic zone...; material: water (ENVO:00002006), including particulate matter (ENVO:01000060) such as...... | reverse complement strand
TCCACAGCAAGTGGAACTGTTTCTACAGCAATGGGAAATGCTACAACAGCAAGTGGCTTTGCTTCTACAGCAATGGGATATCAGACAGAGGCAAGTGGAAGTAATTCTACAGCAATAGGAAGAGACACATTAGCAACAGGAGATTATTCTATAGCAATGGGATATGAAACAACAGCAAGTGGAAGTCGTTCTACAGCAATGGGAAGCAACACATTAGCAAGTGGCTTTGGTTCTACAGCAATTGGGCAACATAATGTTCTTAATAGTGGTGATGCCGCAACTAGTTTTAATTTAACTAATACTGCTCTTTCTATTGGTAACGGAACAGATTCCGCAGCAAAGTCGGATGCATTTAGTGTTTTATTTAACGGTAACACAACCGCTGCAGGTAGCGTTACATCTGAATCTTTAAATATAGCGGCATTAAATACGGCTCCAGTATCTGCAACAGCTCCAGGTACTATAGGGGAAATAAAATTCACAGCTGATCATATCTATGTATGTGTAGCAACTAACACATGGAAAAGAGTAGCTATAGCAACGTTTTAATAACTAAAACATTACTATAATACTATATTCTTAGTCCTGTTATATTTTAAGGATTACCTCTGTTTATGCAGGGGTATTTTTTTTTGCCTATATTTGTTAAAAATTATAATCTAATTAAATGAATGATATTCGCAAGATAGCGGTAGGCCCTGATTACAAAGGAGGGGCTATGCACTACGTTGTCGGTCAGGAAATTTTAAAGGGAAACTACACGGTACACCACATCAGATATGACGAGTCTTTGGATTCATTTAAGGTCTGGATTGAATCTATTTACACAAAGGAGGTAGTAATGTGGAAACAGTTTGTAAGTATGCCTGTTTCAGTCGAATACAATATTAACTTCTAATGAAATCACCTTACCTATTTATAACAAAGCCTTTAGACAGCAAGAGATACAACAACACGAAGAGCATTGGTGGTGTTGATTTTATAACAAGCACCTCAGAAGAAAACCACATGGCTTCCAATAGGATTGCTGAGGTTATTGAAACACCTATTGTTTACGACGGTCCTATAAAACCAGGTGATAAGCTACTTGTTCACCACAACGTTTTTAAGTTTTACAATGATATGCAGGGCAGGCGCAAAAGCGGCAGAAGTTTTTTTATGGATGACTTATTCTTTGTTGAGCCTGACCAGTTTTATATGTACCACGATGGAAGTAATTGGAATACTAATGGTAGGTATTGTTTTACAAAGCCTGTTGCCGCTGAGGATTACTATATGTACAAAAACACCAACGAGGAACCACTAGTTGGAGAAATAAAATACAGCAACGAATACCTTCGTTCACAAAATGTAAACCCAGGGGATAAGATATGCTTTAAGCCTGAAAGCGAGTATGAGTTTGAGGTGGATGGGGAAAAACTTTACAGAATGTTTGACCATCAAATAACAATTAAATTATGAATGACAAGCCAAAACGAAAAAAAAGACCAAGAATAAAATACAATCCAAATGGCATTAGACTCAAAAACTTTAAAGAAGAATATTATTCAGGCAGGGATGAAAGCCGTGGAGCAACTAATCAAGGTAGCTAAAGAAGATATTATAAAGTATGGCGAGAACGAGGATGAGCTTGCTGCGGACAGGTTAAAGAATGCGGCAGCAACAAAAAAGTTAGCTATATTTGATGCGTTTGATATACTAACCAGAATAGAAAACGAAAAAAACTTAATGGAAATCGAAGAGCGAGGTCCAAGTAAACTAGACACAAAACAAGGATTTGCAGAACGAAGGTCTTCATAGTTTATACACAATTATAAAGGATTACATTCCTAAAAAAATAGTTACTACTAAAAACAGGAACAAGTCATGGCAGTACGGGTACAATGAAAAGTATGATGTTATTGTTATTTCTAAAACTGGTCAAGTTGGAGAGGTTTATGATATAAACGGATTGCGTATAGCACTACCAAAGGCTCCAGAGTCTATTCAAAAAGATAAGAACAAGTGGGACAGAAAGTTGTTGCCTAAAATTTTAGATAAAATTCAGTCTATATTTCAATGGAATGAAACACCAAATACTTTTAAGGCTCAGTGGGTTGACTACATAGAGGATGAGTTTGATAAAAGAGAGCAAGGTTTTTGGTTTGTAAACAACAACAAGCCGACATATATTACTGGATCTCAGTATATGTACCTTCAGTGGACAAAGATTGACGTAGGATACCCTGACTTCAGGGAGGCTAACAGGGTTTTTTATATTTATTGGGAGGCGTGTAAGGCAGACCCTAGGTCTTTTGGTATGATATACTTAAAGATTAGGCGTTCTGGTTTTTCATATATGGCTTCCGAGGAGTGTGCAAACATAGGCACGATATCTAAAAACTCTCGTATAGGTCTTTTATCTAAGTCAGGTTCTGATGCCAAAAAAATGTTTACAGACAAGGTTGTTCCAATTGTAAGAAACTATCCATTCTTTTTTAAGCCCGTACAGGATGGTATGGATAAACCCAAAACAGAGTTAGCGTTTAGAGTTCCTGCGTCTAAGATTACAAAAAAGAATATGTATGAGATGGATGACAATATTATGGAGGGTCTTGACACTACAATTGACTGGAAAAATACTGACGATAACTCTTATGATGGTGAGAAGCTATTGTTATTAGCTCATGATGAAAGTGGTAAATGGTTAAAGCCAAACAATATATTAAATAATTATCGTGTGACCAAAACTTGTTTGAGGCTTGGTAAGAGAATTATTGGTAAGTGCATGATGGGATCAACATCCAATGCTTTAAGTAAAGGTGGCGAGGAGTTTAAGAAACTATATAACGACTCTAGTCCAAAAAACAGGAGTGCTAATGGTCAAACAAAATCTGGTCTTTACTCTTTATTTATTCCAATGGAGTGGAACTTTGAGGGATACATTGACGAGTATGGTATGCCGATGGATGACGTAGTGGAGTATTGGCAGAATGAGGTTGACTCCCTAAAAAATGATGCAGACGCATTAAATGAATTTTATAGGCAGTTTCCAAGGACAGAGTCTCACGCTTTTAGAGACGAAAGTAAGCAGTCCTTGTTTAACCTTACAAGAATATATCAGCAGATAGATTATAACGACTCTTTAATAAAAGAACATCACTTAACAAGGGGGTCATTTTCTTGGAAGAATGGAATAAAAGACACGGAGGTTATATGGACTCCTAACACTAGGGGTAGGTTTTTAGTTGGATGGATACCTAAAAAGAATTTACAAAATAAAAAACGTACAACCAACGGGGGACATTTTTTCCCTGGAAACGAGCACATGGGGGCTTTTGGTTGTGACAGTTATGATATATCAGGTACTGTTGGTGGAGGTGCTTCTAACGGTGCACTTCATGGGCTAACTAATTTCCATATGGATGACGCTCCAGTAAATCAATTTTTCTTGGAGTATGTTGCCAGACCGCAGACTGCAGAAATATTTTTTGAGGAGGTTCTTATGGCTTGCGTTTTTTACGGGATGCCTATATTAGTGGAGAACAACAAGCCAAGGCTTTTGTATCACTTCAAAAATAGGGGATATAGGGGGTATAGTATTAACAGGCCTGACAAACTTAAAAACAAGCTCTCTAAGACAGAGAAAGAACTAGGAGGGATACCTAACTCAAGTGAGTCTGTAAAACAGGCTCATGCGGCAGCTATTGAGTCTTACATTGAATCTCGTGTGGGTTTAATAGGTCCAGATGAAATGGGTTATATGCCCTTTGGTAGGACACTAGAAGACTGGGCTAAATTTGATATAAGCAACAGGACCAAGTTTGATGCGTCAATTAGTTCTGGTTTGGCTATTATGGCTTGTCAGAAACACCTGTATCAGCCTGTAAAAAAAGAATCAAAAATTATTGTTAACTTTGCTAGATATAGGAATAAAGGAAATAGTAGTGAAATAATTAGATAAATGAAAGACGTAAAAATAAATATCTCTTCTGTTGGTTTTCCAAGTCAGTTTGTTTCTGATTCAGAAAAAGCTTCAGATGTATTTGGCTTACAGATAGGTCAAGCCATTCAATACGAATGGTTTAAGGGCGATGGAAGACAATGTAGGTATTACAATCAATGGAGAGATTTCTCTAGATTAAGACTTTACGCAAGAGGAGAGCAGTCGGTTGCAAAATACAAGAATGAACTTGCGGTGGATGGTGACCTAAGTTACCTAAATTTAGACTGGACACCTGTTCCTATTATTCCAAAGTTTGTTGACGTTGTGGTAAACGGAATGAACGACAGGTTGTTTGACGTAAAGGTATATGCTGAAGACGCAATGTCTCAGTCGCAAAGAAGCAAGTATCAGGACATGATACAGGGTCAGTCGGCAGCAAAAGACATACTAGAAATTGTTCAGAGAGAAACAGGAGCTGATCCGTTTATTATGAACCCAGACGACCTGCCTCAAACAGACGAGGAGCTGAACCTTTATATGCAGCTTAAGTACAAGCCAGCAATAGAAATTGCTGAGGAGCAAGCTATAAACACTGTGTTTACTGAAAACCACTACAACGACGCAAGAAAAAGAATAGACTACGACTTAACTGTTCTAGGTATAGGGTGCGCAAAGCATGAGTTTTTACCAGGAGCAGGTGTTGAAATAAAATATGTAGACCCTGCAAACATTGTTTACAGTTACACTGAGGATCCTCAATTTAAAGATTGTTTCTACTGGGGTGAGATTAAAACACTCCCAATTACTGAGTTAATGAAGATTGACCAGTCTTTGACAAACGAGGACTTGGAAGAGATATCTAAATACTCTCAAAGTTGGTATGACTACCACAACGTGGCTCAGTTTTACGATAATGATATTTTCTATAAAGACACTGTTACCCTTATGTATTTTAATTATAAGACCACAAAAAAAGTGGTGTATAAAAAGAAGATACTAGAAAATGGTGGAACTAAGGTTATTGAAAAAGATGACCAGTTTAATCCTCCTGTTGAGATGATGGAAGAGGGTCGATTTGAAAAGATGGAAAAAACCATTGACGTTTGGTACGAGGGTATCATGGTCATGGGAACAAATATTTTACTAAAGTGGGAGCTTGCTGAAAATATGGTTAGACCAAAGTCTGCCCAGCAACACGCACTTCCAAATTATGTGGCTACAGCGCCAAGGATGTATAAGGGTGTTATTGAATCTTTAACTAGAAGGATGATTCCTTTTGCTGACTTAATTCAAATTACTCACTTAAAACTACAGCAAGTTATTTCTAGGGTTGTACCAGACGGTGTATATATTGATGCTGATGGATTGAATGAGGTAGACCTTGGTACTGGTAATGCTTATAACCCAGAAGATGCTTTAAAGCTATACTTTCAAACGGGTTCTGTTATTGGTAGGAGCTATACCCAAGATGGAGATTACAACCAGGGAAAGGTTCCAATTAAAGAACTTCAGTCAAGCTCAGGTGCTAGTAAAACACAGATGCTTATTGCAAACTATAACCATTACCTAGGAATGATTAGGCAGGTTACAGGATTAAATGAAGCAAGAGACGCATCAACTCCTGACCCAAATTCTTTGGTAGGGTTACAGAAATTAGCTGCACTAAACTCGAATGTTGCTACCAGGCATATTTTAGAGGGGTCTTTGTATATTTACAGAACCTTAGCGGAGGCAATAACATACAGGGTTGCGGACATATTACAGTACGCAGACTTTAAGGATGACTTTGTTAACTCTATTGGGAAATACAACGTTAGTATTTTAGATGAAATAAAAGATCTATACATCTATGACTTTGGGATATTTATTGAGATAGCTCCAGACGAAGAGCAGAAGGCACAACTAGAGCAAAACATACAGATGGCATTATCTAAGGGTGACATAAACTTAGAGGACGCTATTGATATTAGGGAAATAAAAAACATTAAGTTAGCTAACCAGTTACTAAAAGTAAAACGTAAGTCACTCCAAGAACAACAGCAACAGCAAGCAATGCAGTCACAGGCAATACAGGCGCAGCAGGCTTTAAAGTCACAGGAGATGAGTGCTCAACTTATTATGCAACAGCAGCAGGCAGAGATTCAAGGCAAGATGCAGTTAAAGCAGGCAGAAATAGCGTTCGAGATTGAGAAGCAAAACAATGAGGCGGTGTTAAAGAGTAAGCTAATGCAGGAAGAGTTTAATTATAACTTACAGTTAAGAGGTTTAGATTCCGAGACGTTGTCTCAAAGAGAAGATCAGCGAGAGGGTGCTAAATCTAAACGTATAAGTCAGGCTAACACAGAGCAATCAAAACTAATACAGCAAAGAAAGAATAACCTTCCGCCTGTAAATTTTGAGTCTAACGAGGACAGTATGGATGGGTTTGACCTTGCAGAGTTTAATACAAGGTAGTGCTTAAAAACACTAGTATTTTTTTCTTACATTTGTAATAATTAAATTTAATCATATGGGAATTACAGTAAAAGAAGTAACATTAGGGGAAGAAAAATCAGTTCAAGAGGTTGAGAAGGTGCTTTTAGATAAGCACGAAGAGGGATTAAATACTGAACCTATTAATAACGAGGTAGCTTTAAAAGCAGATGAGCCATCGGAATTAAAAGAAGAAGACGTTCTTTCATATATTGGAAAAAGATATAACAGAGAAATTAATTCATTTGATGAGTTAATGAGTGAGCGAGAAACTCAGGAAGATTTGCCTGACGATGTCGCTGCTTACTTTAAATATAAAAAAGATACAGGGAGAGGTATTAAAGATTTTGTAGAGTTACAAAAAAACTTTGATGAATCAAACCCTGACTCTTTACTTAAGGATTACTTAGTTGCGACTGAGAATGGTCTTGACGAGGAGGATATAGAAACCCTAATGGATGACTATTCTTTTGACGAAGACTTAGACGATGAGTCTGACATAAAAAAAATTAAGTTAAAGAAGAAAAAAGCTATTGCTAAAGCCAAAGATTATTTCAAAGGAATGCAAGAGAAGTACAAGCAACCACTTGAGTCAAGTGGAATGCAAGCTTCAAATGTATCTGACGAAGAGATGGATGGTTACAAGCAGTATATTGCAAATGCTAAATCATATGATGAAGAGACTGCAAGAAAGAAAGAGTTTTACGACTCTAAAACGTTAGAGGTATTTACACCTGAGTTCAAAGGTTTTGAATTTAATGTGGGTGAAGAGACAATAACATTTTCTCCGTCTAGTTTAGAAGATTTAAAAAGTAACGCATTAAATCCTGGTGGATGGGCATCCAAATACCTAGATGATGATGGGCTTTTAAAAGACTCTAAAGGTTTTCATAGGAGTGTAGCGATTGCACAGAATCCTGATAAGTTTGCTGCGTTCTTTTATGAGCAAGGTAAATCTAATGCCACAGAGGATGTAATGCGTAAGACAAAAAACATTAATATGTCTGAACGTAGATCGCCTGAGGTTACTAGCAAAGGAGGAACACAGTTTAAGTCTTTAAGCACTGATAGTGGAAAGGGACTTAAAATAAGGAGTATTAAAAGAAAATAATTAATTAAAAAATAGTAAAATTATGGCAGGATCAGTCCAAGCAGCCCCAGGTTTTGATTTGCAACCAAGTTCGCATCAAACACCATTGGCATCAAATTATATTACTGACTTTAACTTTTTGAGTCAGTACTTACCAGACACATACGAAAAAGAATTCGAGCGTTATGGTAACAGAACAATTTCTTCATTCATTAGAATGGTAGGAGCAGAAATGCCTTCTAACTCAGACCTTATTAAATGGGCAGAGCAGGGAAGATTGCACACGAAGTATGTAAGCTGTGGAACTGTAGCAGTAGTTGGAGGTGGAGAAGCAGTTTTCCAAGTAAACGATGTGCTTAACCCAGCAGGGTCAACTGCACAGACTGGTTCAGGAGCAGTTGTTCAGGTTGCAATTAGAGTAGGTCAGACAGTTGTTGTTGTAAACAACGACGGTTCAGGAGAGTTTAAGGCTATTGTTATAGCAGTAAACGTTGCAAACAATCAAGTAACGCTTGCGTTTTATGATGCGGCAGGTTACACAGGAGGTACAGGTGTTGGTAATTCTGATGCAAGTATTTTTATTTATGGTTCTGAGTTTAGAAAAGGAACTAACGGAATGCAAGGTTCTTTAGAGGCTGATGATTTTATTTTCGAGAACTCACCAATTATCATTAAAGATAAGTATGCAGTAACAGGTTCTGATATGGCACAGATCGGATGGATTAAGGTGACTACAGAAGATGGAACTGATGGATACCTATGGTACTTGAAGTCTGAGCACGAAACAAGATTACGTTTTGATGACTACCTAGAGACTGCAATGATTGAAGCAGTTCCTGCTGAAGCAGGTTCAGGTGTGTTAGCACAAAATACTTCAGACCAGGTTGGAAACAAAGGTTCTGAGGGTGTGTTCTATGTAGTACAAAACAGAGGTAATGTATGGTCGGGTGGAAACCCTAATGCATTGGCAGATTTTGACGCTATTATTTCTCGTTTAGACAAGCAGGGTGCTATTGAAGAAAATGTAATTTTCTTGAACAGAGACTTTGGTTTTGACATTGACGATATGTTAGCTGCTCAAAACTCTTACGGTGCAGGTGGAACTTCTTATGGTCTTTTTGACAATGATGAGGAGATGGCTCTTAATTTAGGGTTCACAGGATTCCGTAGAGGTTATGACTTTTACAAGTCTGATTGGAAGTACTTAAACGACCCAACAATGCGTGGAGGTGTTGATGGTACTGGTAGTATTAATGGATTGTTAGTTCCTGCAGGTTCTACAACTGTTTACGACCAAATCCTTGGTAAGAATGCTAAGAGACCTTTCCTACACGTAAGGTATAGAGCTTCAGAAACTGAAGACAGACGTTACAAGACTTGGATTACTGGTTCTGCTGGTGGTGCAAAAACTTCTGACTTGGATGCAATGGAGGTAAACTTCTTGTCTGAAAGAGCTGTATGTACTTTAGGTGCAAACAACTTCTTTATCTTTCAAGATTAAGTAGATTAAATATAGAGGTGGCAGAAACCCTAGAAGGGATGCCACCTTTTTTTATAAATTAAATTTAAATTATATCTAATGAAAACTACAGTACAAAGGGTAGACAAGGTCTACAAGTTAACAAGGAATGCAGCGCCTTTATCTTTAATGCTTGCAACAAAACATACAAGAAGATTTCCTCTTCTTTGGGTAGACCCAGTAACAGGAGTAAACAGGGAATTACGTTATGCTAGAAATCAATCATCTCCATTTGTAGATGAGCAGGATGGCAACGCAATTATAGAGCCAATTGTTTTTGAGGATGGATTCCTAAGGGTTTCTAAGTCAAACCAAATATTACAAAAGTTTTTAGAGTTACATCCGCACAATGGAATTAAGTTTAAAGAACTTGACAATTCTAAAGACGCACAAGAGGTTGTTGAAAACATTAACATAGAGCTTGACGCAATGATAGAGGCACGTTCTTTATCACTAGCACAGTTAGAGACCTTGACAAGAGTTTTGTTTTCTAAAGACCCGTCTAGAGTTAGCACAGATGAAATGAAGCGAGATGTTTTAGTTTACGCTAAAAGAGAGCCGCAAGAATTTATGTCTATCATAAACGACCCTGTGTTAAAACTTCAATCAACGGTACATAAACTTTTTGAGGAAGGTCTTATAAAATACAGAAACAAAAATAAAGAAGTTTTCTTCAATACCAAGACTAATAAAACAAGGCTTTGTACAATACCATACGGTGAAGATCCGATATATATTGTGTCATCCTTTTTCCAATCGGACGATGGAATAGAGTCTTTAAAACATTTAGAAAAAATATTGGATAATTAATTTATTTGAACTAGATTTGCAGTCAATGGTATAACATATTTTAAGGGGATTGTTTTATCACTCAAGA
>TARA_R110000751_G_scaffold937_25_pt1 | contig 9892 bp, 11 predicted proteins | sample TARA_R110000751 | Tara Oceans TARA_R110000751 (sample SAMEA4398001) | marine metagenome | biome: Polar Biome; feature: [MES] marine water layer (ENVO:01000295) within the mesopelagic zone...; material: water (ENVO:00002006), including particulate matter (ENVO:01000060) such as...... | reverse complement strand
CGCTTTTTATTTCATTAGTTGCTTTGTTTAATTAGGTCTTGTGTCTCCTAATCTCATATAGGTTGCCGTGATGGTTTCCCCTTCGTCACCCACATCACTTTCTAAAAACATGGTGTTACTTGATATTCCCTGAGCTAAAAGAAGGTCAGCATTTGCATCATTACCTAAAATAGTTTTTTTACTTACCGTAGATGTGATTAAAATGAGTGTAAAAAAATGGCTGCCTTTTCTAATGACAAAGTAGTTATCTGTAGGCTTTCCTGATAAAATCATGGAATCAAGAAGTTGGTTATTTTGATACAGTTCCACTTTTATTTCTTTTTCATCTGTATATTCAAGGAATACTTGATTCCCCTCACTCGGGTCGTGTACCTTCTTAGAATGGTGTAAACAGAGATCATTCCATAAACTATTTTCTGGATCGTCTGGGATATTATTTTCATAGAGTCCTGTGAGTAGTGTTTTAGTTAAAACAACCGGTTGGGACGTTATCCGACTAGCAAGACCTCGTGTCGTATAACAGCTTGTGAAAAAGAAAGAAAGAAATAGCACTAAGAAGATTTGTTTCATGATGGTTGTTTAGATCAAAGCAATTTATCAAATTTTACACCAGTATCCTTCTGTTTTACATTCTTTCCATAGTGTCGTTTTCCTATTATCTTTGAACAAAACACCATCCCATGAAAAAAATCACCTGTATCCTGATCGCTATGATTACTTTGAGCAGTTGTGGCAGCTTGCAAGAAATCGTAAACAACTTACCTCAAGGCGGTGGCGCGCTTTCTCAACTTGATATAGGAAATGGCTTGAGACAAGCACTAGATCAAGGAATTGATAAAGAGGTAACCAAACTTATGAGTACTGACGGTTTCTATAAAAATGATCTCGTTAAAATTTTACTCCCTGAAGAATTACAAAAAGTAGATAATGGTTTAAGAAGAATAGGGTTGGGTAGTGTTGCAGACGAAGGTCTTAAACTGCTTAACCGCGCAGCAGAAGATGCTACTCAAGAGGCGCTACCTATCTTTGTAGAGGCCGTAAAAGACATTAGCTTTGACGACGCAAAGAACATCCTTTTAGGAGATCAACGTGCAGCAACCTCTTATCTAGAGAACAAAACACAACAAGCTCTTTACGCAAAATTTAGTCCAGTGATTCAAAACAGTCTGGGCAAAGTAGGAGCAACAGACTTGTGGAGCACAGCTATTACTCGATACAATAGCATCCCATTCACCAACCAGGTAAATCCAGACCTAACTGATTACGTAACTCAAAAGGCTTTAGAAGGAGTTTTTAAGATGATCTCTCAGGAAGAAATACAAATAAGAAATAACCTAAGTTCCAGAGGGACAGACTTGTTAAAAAGGGTTTTTGCTTTACAAGACAAGTAAAACGCTTTTCTACGCGAGCTTTTCACTTTTTAGTCATCTTATAAGTGTCCATCAAGACATATTAAGGGATAAAAGCTATGGATGTTTACATTCATAGCTTTTTTTATTAAGAGCAGTAAGTTTCTTTCTATTAGGATCCAACCACTGTAAGTATTACTGATATTAATAGAGTTTTAACCTAAGGAATTTAAACCTTAACCAATTGTTAGGATTAAAAAATGAGGTTGCTGATTATTTTTGCAACTGCATTTAAAATACCTTAAGAATGGAATATGCTTATAAATCATACGAAATAGACATCGAGAAATTACAGAGACTTGAAAAAAGATACAGCTCTTTAATGAAGAAGTCTTTTAACGCCGGTTTAAAAAACAGAGCTTATAGCGATGAGCTTAACAGTAAGGCTTTAGAACTCAGAAAAGAGATACATATCTTAAGGTTTGAATTACTTACAGACGCTTAAATTATCAATGTTATTTACTCCTATAATTATAATGCTGTAATTCGATCAGATCCAGCATTTTTTTTATGTCTTTTTCTCTCAAATGATCTAAAGGGAATGTATCTAATCTATTGATGCGTTCTATATGCAGCACCTCTTCTTTTATATAATAAGCAGATAAAAACTTGACGTCCACTTCAAGTTTCTTCCCTTTGATGGTCAATTTAAATTGGTCACCTCTCCTCCAATCAAACGCATTTTTTCTGGTGGATTGAAAAATACGGTAAGATATTGTTGACAAATACAGCAACCATATAATATGGCCTAGCCATTCCTTATCCACAGGCACCAGATACATTATTACGAGAACCCCTATAATACTCGCTATAGTTACAACAGGATACGACCACTTTGGATAATCCTTGAACAAATCATTAAAAAAATAAAGCTTCTTTTTAGGTTTCATCATAACAACCCGCGGGCTTTAATCTCTAAGTATTTATTGATCGTATTTACTGTTAACTGTTGTGGCTCTGTCAATATGGTTTGAATTCCATATTTGTTCAATTCATTTACAATCAATTTTTTCTCGTAAATAAACTTCTCTGCAATGGTTTTTTGATAAATCTCCTGAGTAGATACCGCAGGTTGCTTGACCAGTTCTTTAAGCTCTGTATTCTCAAAAAAGATAACGACTAACAAATGGTTTTTTGCTATCGCCTGAAGGTATGGAAGCTGTCTATGTAACGCGTCCATGGTTTCAAAATTAGTATACAGTAATAAGAGACTGCGTTGTGTAATGGACCGCTTGATATCTATATACAATCTAGCAAAATCACTCTCTTTAAAATCAGTGTCTAAATTGTATAAAGTTTCTAATATCAAGTTCATTTGAGAGGCTCGTTTTTGAGCCATTACCTGGTTAGAAACTTTATCAGAAAAGCTAAACATCCCAGCCTTATCCCCTTTCTTCAAAGCGATATTTGAAATCACCAGTGTTGAATTGATCGCATAATCCACCAACTTCAACTCTTCAAAAGGCATTTTCATGACCCTTCCTTTATCGATGACCGAGTAAACGGGTTGGGATTTTTCATCTTGGAATTGATTGATCATCAACTGATTTCGTTTGGCACTCGCCTTCCAGTTAATGTTGCGCACATCATCACCAGTAACATAATCTTTAATTTGCTCAAACTCCATGGTCTGCCCTATTCTTCTTATTTTTTTAAGACCGTAGTCTCTTAACTTGTTCGTAAACGCCATCAACTCATACTTGCGCAATTGCAAAAAAGAGGGGTAATTAGGCACCATGGCATTTTGGTTAAAAGAAAACTTTCGCTGAGCAAACCCCAAAGTCGTACTCGCAAAAACTTGCAACCCACCAAAATGATACTCGCCTCGTTGTGTTGGTCTTACTGTATAAGGGAACGTTTTAGAATCCGACATCTGTAGGAGTTCTTTGATCTCAAAGCTCCTCTCCTGAAACTGAACTGGCAACTCATCAATAATTTTTATGTGAATGGCTGAGTTGTATTGATTCGTTACCAATATGTCTACTGGATTCTTATCTCCATTGGAGAATTTATCAGGTAAATTACGACTTGCTTTTATTGCATTTTTAGTCCTGTACAATAGCAAAACATCAAAAACAAGCAAGCCTATCATCACAAAGAACCCGATCTTGAAGTAATCGATCAAACGTTCAAAAAAGAACGCAAAGACAAATAGCACTACCAGGATTCCCAGTGCGATAAAAAATCGTTGTTGCAGATAAAGGCTATTAAAAAATTTCTTCACTATCTAGGAACCTCTATGTTTTCTAAAATCTGTGCCACGGCTCTGTCTGCAGTAAGCCCTTCCATTTCTCGCTCTGGAGTAAGAATAATTCGATGACGCATTACGGCAGTAGCTATGTATTTGATATCGTCTGGAGTAACAAAGTCACGACCCATAATTGCCGCATAGGCCTTAGCACCATTCATAATCGCAATGGAAGCACGAGGTGAGGCACCGAGATAAAGGTTAGGATTGTTGCGGGTGTTTAAGATGATCTTTGCAATATATTTAATCAAGTTGTCTTCTATCACAATCTCCTTAACCGTTCGTTGGTATGTAGCTATTTCTTGAGCATTCATCACCGCATTTACGGTAGACTCTGCATCGGTATTTTTACGGGCATGCTGCTCTGTAAGAATTTGAACTTCTTCCTCTAGATTGGGGTATCCCACATTTATTTTAAACAAGAAACGGTCTAGTTGTGCCTCTGGCAGCCGGTAAGTCCCTTCTTGTTCTATGGGGTTTTGCGTAGCAAAGACCAAAAACGGCGCCTTTAAATCGTACTCTTTCCCGTCTATAGTCACTTGTCGCTCTGCCATAGCTTCAAAAAGTGCTGCCTGCGTTTTTGCTGGCGCTCGGTTGATCTCATCGATCAGTATAATGTTGGAAAATATAGGTCCTGGCTTGAATTCGAACTCGTTATTTTTCATCGAGAATACTGAGGTTCCCAAGATATCTGACGGCATTAAATCTGGCGTAAATTGGATTCGTGAAAAATCTACATCCATGGTTTTAGCCAGCAGCTTTGCTGTTACTGTTTTGGCTACTCCAGGAACTCCTTCTATTAAGGAATGTCCGTTTGCTAGTATGGAAACGATCAGTAAATTGATCATCTCTTCTTGTCCAACGATCACCTTGCGCAATTCGTTTTTGATTTTATAAACCGCAGCACTCAAGAGGTTCAAATCCAGTCTGTTTTTAAACTGTAAAGAGTTGGCTGGATCTTCTACTGTTGTTTGTTCCGCTTTCGCGAAAGCGGTATCATCTCCTGACTCATCACTTTTTTGAACAGATTGCTCTTGTGCAGGCTCTTGTGCCGGCTGCCCCTGTTGTTGATCTTGTGACTTATTCCAGTCGTTATTATTTTCTTCCATTTCTTAATCTTTAAAAAAAGAGTCTATCTTTTTATTGAGTTGTTTTAATTCGTAATCACTGTGTACTGGCTTGCTGCGTAAGTGATTGATGTATTCTATAACATCTTTAGTTTGCTCTTGTGAAACACCGGTTTTAACGGATAAACGCTGGATAAAAATAGCATTCATCTTCTCCGTATTCACAAAGTATTTTGATCTTAATTTTTGTAGAAAAAAGTTGATTTTCTTATGAATGATTCCGGACACATCACCACTTTGAAAATACAAATTCCCTATAGTCTTTGTAAACTCTACCGTACTGTTCACCAACGGTTTCACCACTGGAATAGCGCGCTGCTCTCGTTTTGCCTTAAATATAAAGTACAACAATACCGCACCCAAACTGATGTACCAAGACCATTTCAAAGCAGCGTTAGTAAGAATAAACCTCATAGGAGAAGATACGACTCGCCTACCTGATTTTCCATAATCATCAAAGTAAACAGGACCATCATTGAGATAAGAAAAGACCTCACTTACGTATTGTTCTTTACCTTGCTGAAGCATATAATAATTAGTAAAAGCAATAGGGTTGAGGTGGTAATAAATAGCTCCTTCTCCTACTTTTAATTCTATAAAATTAGCTTGAGGAACTTGCCTAGACTTCGACTTTTCAATCGCATTTTCTATAATCGTTTGATTAGAATTCTGTTCAGAACCAAATTCTTCTCCAAATATATTTTTTAGATATCCTTTTACAGGCTCAAATGGCAAAACCTCCCCGAGCACAGTGGTTATAGTAGTGTCGTAACTCACAAAGTGACGGTAGCTACTTCCTTTTTGATAAATATAACTTCGGTTTTCAAACAACGGATTATTTAAACGTACTCGAACCGTGTCTTCCTCGTAGTAGCTATAATAAGGGTTGGATTCTAATTTTAAAGAATCTCCAAAAGCCCCCGTAACACTTTGGGTGGAAACAAAAACTTTGTTACCCCGATCAGCAAATTCTAAGAGATCATCCATCTCTGTTCTATCAAATCCTAGGTAATTATTAATAAAGATATAGTTAGCATTTGTCTCTTCTTTATGATTTTTTAGGAAACTAACCGGATCAACTTTTACACTTTCCACTTCTTCATTAAAGAGCTTATCCAGTTGATCATACAGCACGTAGGCACCATAAGGAATCTTATCTCCGCTGGTATAACTTTCTTCCCAGCTCAATGGTTGTGGGGCAAGGGTTTCTAGAAGGAGTAATACGCCTACCACTCCAAATATGATATAGAGGTATAATTTAGATTTCCTATCCATCAGGCAGCTCTATTTTTAAGTGTTTGAAATTCTGCTACTGCCTCTCGATAAGTTTCTTCCCCTATAGGAAACTCTCCATACCAGACGTGATCGTATAAATAGGATACTTTTTTAAAGTGCTCTTTAGTGTCCAAGTTTTTCAATTCTCTGTAATAATCGGTATTGGTTTTTTGAAAGTCCCATTCAATTAAATTTTGAGCACTCAAGCTTTTTAACATCGCTAAATATTGATAGCGTACCGCATTTCTATAATTACCTTCTCGCTCGTTGCTTTGAATAAGATCCGTAAAGTCTATTTCTTCTATATGAATTTCTTCCATCACTACACTACTGGTATTCGTAGTTGTTCTCCCAAAAAGCTTAGAAGCGTTTTCGTTACCTAGCAGCTTCACTATCATAAAAACAACAACTGCACCGATAAGAAAATAGAAGACATAAGTGAGTATTTTAATGGTGAATGGCGATAGGGTAAAGCCAAATATATTTTGAATTCCCTCGATTATCCAACTTATAAACCTACTGAAGAGGTTCTGGCTGCTGGTTTGGGTACGTTCATAATTGAACGCTTCTCCTGAGTATGCTCCTTTTAAGTCCTCATCTATTTTACGTACGCTAAGGTCTCTAGTATCGTAGTTTCTTCCTAGGGTATCAACTATTTGAACAGGCTGCTGCTCTATTTTTTTAATTAAATCCTCAACCACTTGAGCCTTTCCTATATTTGAAAAAGCGAGTGCACTAAACAGGATGAATAAGTAAGCTCTATTCCTCATTCTCAATTCCTAATTTAGAAATACGACTTTTTAAAAAAACGTTGTACTTGGTCTCGTGCAGATTAAAATACAGATAGCCCATCACAAACATGATCAAAAAGAAAGTCAGTATTCCTGTAATGCTATTGATGGCATAAAAGAAAAATTCTATCGCTTTAATAAAGATATTGTCTTCTAATTCTAGATTATCTTCTGCAGTGTTATAACTGTAAAAACCTATAATGAGTGCTGGTAATAATTGAAATAAAGTAGAAGTAAGATAAATAAGCACTGTGCTGATAAAGGAAACTCCTAAAGCTTTCCAGTATTTAGAAAACAGCATTTCCCATCCTTTTCCTATGGCCGCAACAGCATCTATATGCTCATCATAAGCATAAGAAAACATGCTCATACCTATCCAAGTAAAATAGGAAATCATAATTATGGGAAATATGATCAAAACCCCTACTATAGGTATGATAATAGCGATAACAGAAACTATAGAAACTGGTATGATCGCAATTCCACCTATCAATAAGATGAGAAACATGCCCCTAAATTTCCTTTTAGCAAAATGAAACACTTCTTTATAGTTGGGGTTATTCCTACCATCTCTTTCGTACAATCGCAAATAAACTCCTGCTAAACTTGCGTTTAATAGGATCACAATCACATTAATAACAAAACCTATAGCACTAGCCGCAATACTAGTTTCTAGTGATCCAGACATCGCCTGATCAAGGTAAGAGCCATTTGATAATGCTATTAAAGCATCCAAACCTGTATCTGCAAGATAATTAGTCAAAAAAAGAATAATAATAAAAATAAAATTATAAGTAATGAATACCTTAAAAATATTTTTATGGTCGCCTTTTAAAAAATCAAAATAGGCGGTTATTACTCCACCAAAATCCCTACGCAGCCTCGGCTCTATGTATTTGTTCATATTTGTTTTTAACTATTCTAGGATAAACCCCATAATACCATATAATTAACGCTGCACTTCCTATTACAATAATCCAGTTGATGATAGCAGGCATAAAAGCATATCTAGTAATAAATCCTTCTATCAAGCCTGCTAGAATAAATAAAGGAATAGTGCTCACCATCACTTTTAAACCAGCTTTTGCACTTTTTATTAATGAATATTTACGTTCATAAGTCCCCGGAAACAGTATTCCATTTCCTAAGATAATGCCCGCAGCTCCACAAACAACTATGATAGAAAGTTCTATAGTACCATGCAACATAATAACGCGCCAGGCCTCTAAACTTACTCCTTCTTTATAAAACATGGTGAAAAATGCACCTACCATAATACCATTACTGAAAATCACGTATAAAGACCCTATCGAAGTAAGGAAACCTAGTGCAAAGCACATCATTCCTACTCTTATGTTATTGATCGTAATTCCTAAAAACATACCCCCTTGACCACTGTCCTGATAAACAGCCGTCGGGTTCCCTGCTTCTATATTTTCTAAGGTCATGTTTACGTAGCCGTCTCCTAGGATTAACCTTACAAAACTATCATCAAAGAGCGTGCTTATTGTCCCTATGCCTACTGCGACAGTAAAAGCTAGAATAGCTAAAAGAAATTCTTTTTGATAACTAGAAAAAAACAATGGAAAATCTGTCTTAAAGAAATTTACAATGCTATTTTTGCTCTCCTTCTTATTGATATAGATCTTTTGATGCGCCTGACTCGCTAGCGAATTTAAATACTTTAAGGTATTTGAATTTTCATAATAAGTCTGTGCATACGCCAGATCATTAGTAAGATGTATATACAAGTCAGATAAATGATCTGGATTGATCTTTATATTAGCATCTAATGCTCTTTCAAAAGCAATCCATTTTTCTTTATTTTGCTTGACGAAAGCAGCTTCGCGCATGTGCTCATTTTTTGAATAAAGATATAAACTTACAACCGTATGTCAAATACTGCAATTAACACGGCACAAAATGTAACTATTGAGTATGAATTTGCTGGTATAGGAAAACGCATTTTAGCTTTTTTACTCGATGCTGTCGTGCTCATTATTTACATCATCACTGTGTCACTAACGGTTTACAAAGCAGTGGGCTTGTTTGATGAAAATAACGTATTAGGAATACGCGAGTTATCCCTTCTTCCTATTTTTTGTTATTCGTTATTCATGCATCTTGTATTTAATGGTCGCACGGTCGGGAAATTTATCATGGGAATTAAAGTAGTTAAAGAAGATGGATCTCCTGCTAGACTGTCTGATTTTCTTATAAGATGGATCTTAAGACTTATAGATATTGTTTTATTCTTTGGAACCGTAGGAGTGGTAGCCATTTTGTTTTCAGAAAGAAAACAACGATTGGGAGATATAGCAGCAAAAACAATTGTTATCAATACTAGAAAAAGCACTAAAATTTCTCATACTATTCTAGAAGACCTAGATCATGATTACCAGCCACAATTTCAAAATGCTTATATTCTTACTGATGCTGACGTAAATGAGATCAAAGACATCTACCGTCTCGCTGAAGAAAGTCGTGATTATATGACTTTAAAAGAACTTCGCGTGAAGGTAGAATCACTTCTAAACACACAATCAGATTTAAGAGACGGTATATTTATACGCACGATTCTTAAGGACTACACTTACTTAACTCAAGGACGATGAATTTTATAGAAGTTATTGACCTTATAGGAACGATAGCTTTTGCTATTTCTGGTGCTTTAGCAGCTTTTTCAAAAAAATTAGACCCTTTTGGTATTGTGATTATTGCCTTTGTAACTGCTGCTGGCGGTGGTACCTTAAGAGATATCCTTATAGGTATTCAGCCTATTTCATGGATGCGCAATATGACTTTTATTTACACTATTTTAGCCTGTGTTATCATCTCTTTCTTTTTTAGAAAATACTTATTAAAGCTGCGTACCACACTGTTTTTATTTGATACGATAGGAATAGGACTTTACACCGTTGTAGGCTTAGAAATGGGACTTAAAGCAGGACTACATCCATTGATTTGTATTGTGCTAGGTTGTACTACAGCTTGTTTTGGTGGTGTGATAAGAGATATTTTAGTAAATGAAATTCCTGTGAT
>TARA_R110000751_G_scaffold264535_3_pt1 | contig 9894 bp, 10 predicted proteins | sample TARA_R110000751 | Tara Oceans TARA_R110000751 (sample SAMEA4398001) | marine metagenome | biome: Polar Biome; feature: [MES] marine water layer (ENVO:01000295) within the mesopelagic zone...; material: water (ENVO:00002006), including particulate matter (ENVO:01000060) such as...... | reverse complement strand
TCTGTATTTCCAATAGGGTCTCGGTTCTCAAGTGCTGTTTCTAGTTTTTGGTATTGCTGAAAACTAATTTTATTTTTCTGAAGGTCATTAAGCAACTGCATTTTAGTCGGCGCTTCTACAGAATCTGTGCCTTCAATACTCCTACGGGAGCTAATTATATTTTGCATGTGCCCACCAAACTCGGCGGCTTGATTTCTTTTAACACCGGAAACGGTTTGCACTTCTCGTTTTTCTAAAATATTTACATGGCGCTCATAAGCTGCGTTTACTTTAGTTTGCATCGCTAGGCGCTCCGTATCGTCGAGGACACTCCACATTTCAGCTTCGTGACTATCAGAAGCAAAATTATCCGCGGCCATTTGAATCGACAAGTCTTGTAAGTCTTCTAGTTTAGATTTTCTAATTAAAGAGTTAAGGCCAGACTTTGCAAAAGTTCCACGCAATTTTAAAAACAATTTTGCTGCTTTTGGAGCGTCTAAAACTTTTGTTTTTACTGCAGCGGCAATAAGGCTTTCTGCAGTTGAAGTTGCAATATTGTGATCAATTCGGGTCTTACCGTCAACATCAAGTCCCCGCGCAAGGTTATCTATGTTATTATAAAGAGTGCTTTCTAATTTTTGAATATGTCTTTTTGTGCCGGCAGATTGAATTGCTAATTGTGATTTTGTAGATAACACGTTCCACGTTTTATCAAACTCCGCCCTGCCTCTTTTACTAGTAATTAAAGATGAAGCATTGTCGTATATTGTTTTTTTATCTGCTAAGAACTCTGTATTAGCCCTGGTGCTTTCTTTTGACGATGCGTCTGTCTCCGCCTGATGCAATTTTATTTGTGCATTAACTGTCGCGGTTGACACTTCGCTTGCTTGTTGAGCCTCTAACAACTGACCGCCGATCGCTTGGGTAACTTGTGCCCCTTGTGATATTGCCTGTCCAATGTAATCGTTTATCTGCACAGACGGCAAGCCGCGTTGGCCTGTTGTTTGGGGAAGCCCTTGATTGCGAAGATACCCTGGTGCTACTGGCATTATGCTAACAATCCCCCTCTGTAAGCGCCTTGTCCTATTTGTGTAGCAGCGTTAATGTAGCTGCCATATTCTGCCCTCTCGGCGTTCTGGTAAGCATTTTGAGCCGCGAATTTTTGACCGCTGGCCCCTGCTCTGTTTGCTGCAGCTTGAACATCACCTTTGTACAAGACGGCTAGTCGCTCGGCTGTAAACTCTTCGACAGAATTAATTGTTGTCGCCAGGCTACTGCCATCGGCAATAACTACACCACTTTTCCCGGTTCTGGCTTCCTTGGTTCCTACAAACCTTTTCCGGCGATCATCGATAATGTCTGCTTCATACGCTGCAGATTGCTCGGCCATAATAGCGTTGTTCTCATCAAGAGCGGCCTGGTACTCGGCCATTTTCCCTTGGTAATTTGCATTAGCTGACGCAGTCTGGCCGGAATACAAAGCGCCAAAAGCCCCCATTGCGCTTCCTAAAGTACTAAGAGTTGACCCCCAGCTAAACCCCCCGGCCACAGTACCGAACAATCCAGCGGATGCCGGAATAGCTAAAGTTGTAGATGTAGCGGCTACAGCCGCCGTGCCTAAAGTTATGAATTCACACATATTTTTTATCCATCATTTGTTACTAACCTTGTAATAATAGCGGTTATATGGATAGGAAGTGGCTGTTCTTGCTTAATATATAATTGACCTTCTTTGCTCCAGCCGCCTCTTAACTTAATTTCTTTGTCACCAGAATACAGAGGCGGCGAAGAATCCATTGGGTCCGATCCGCCGCGGAATTGTATTGTGTCATAGTCTATGCCGTTGGCGCTGGCTCTAGCACCTAATGTTTGAATAAACCGAACGACCAGGTTGAACACCCGCTTTGTCTTTCCTTGAGCAGCGCCATCGTCGGCCCCGGCCTCTGGTCTTAATGTTTTAACAAGCGCGGTAGATCCAAGGCCAATACTTGCATATTCAACCGCTGGAGACACTCCGCTAATCCCGCCAGACGCAACCGCCCTATTAGCGTAAACATTGCCGTCTCCAAGAATCTGAACCGTTTCACCTTCAAGATGGTTAAGACCACTAATTGTAGTAGTCGCCGTACTATTATAAGACAACCCGCTATCGACAAAGAACGCAGTGTTTTTTGTTGAGCTTTCTTCAGTGTCAAACGCTGCTTCTAAATATTCAACGTATCGCCTGGTTACTCCATTAATTGTTCGCTTTACAATCATCCATAATTCATCTTGTCCAGATCCAGGGATAACCGCTAAACTTTCTACAACTGAAATTTCTTGATTTGCTGTAGTTAGGCGAGTTGTGTCACTAGACACAACCGTCATCGGCGCGGTTCCGGCCCGTACTGTTTCTTCAATAGTGACAACCGCCGCGCCTGGATTAGCTACTGTAAAGTCTGCGTGAGCGTTTATACGAGTATATATATTGTCAGCTGTTGTGTTGTTGCTTTCGTTTGGTCGAAACCCAAATGTTGTGTCTGACGGCGCGCTGCCGCCAGCCGCCTCACTTGTAAATGTAACTACAGAGCCATCCGATTTTGTAAACTTTAAAGTTGTCCCAACAGCAATATTTGCGTAATCCGAAACAGTAACTGTGCAAGCTGCAGAAACCCCGCCCAACTTGTGCCGGTGCCATGCAACTACTTGTTGATCTCGTAAATAGGTGAGCCCGACTAGCTGCCCGTCTGCTTTCACGCCCCATATCGTAGCATTCGGCTCTTGCTGAAAAACAATCTCAGTGACGCCGCCTTTGGCGACTTGTGGCGACAGTATAGTTAAATCAGGCGATTGATAGCTGTCGCTGTCAAAAGCATAAGTAAATTCTCTTAACTTCCGTTGCTGCCGTTGGATAAATATGACAACATTATCGATGCGAATAGGTTTATGCTCTGCCGATCCACGGGTGCCCTCTCTGACAACTCGAACATTAGTCGGTGTCAGCGGATCAGCCGTGGTTGAACCTGAAATAACAAACTCGCCGCCGACCGTCCCTACGGCCATAACTTTACCTGGGGACAGCCATCTAATAACATTTACTTGATCTGTCGCTAACGTGTAAATAACTGGGTCGTTGTCTAAAGTGCCGGGCGTGTGATTTTCGTAATCCCCAGATTTTGATCCCCATAATGTTTGCGGCTGCTCTGTTGAACCAGCCCAAAATAATCGTTGCTCGTAGAAAGCGACAGCCGCGGGGAAACCTGTTGTTGAAGACCATGCCCCCAAGCGCCATTTTGTTTCACCGCCAGTGCCGCCGAAATTTGAATTAATAGTTGCAACGACAACTGTGGTATTCGTAAAAGCTGTAACAGTGCAGTATCCCCACTGGATTCCGCCGTCTCTTAAAAACTTCCAGGTTACTGAATTGTCAACAATTTCATCGCCTTCACCCGATGGTCCAGCAGAGCCGGCGGATGTTCCCGCTTTAATGCATTCGTAAACATTGCCGCTGTTTCTTTTAACAACGCCTAACGCATAGGACGTACTAGCCGCCCAGGCGGCAGCTTGGTGACCAATTGAAATTAGCCGCCCAACGTCCGTTGCCGCGAACCCTGCCCCGTCATTTATGCCCGTTACAGCTGATGCCGTAATTGTTCTTGCCGATCCGCTTGTTGCATTAGGGGTTAACGTAGTTGTTGTAATATTTTCGGTTTGGTAAGGACCGTCTGTGTAAACAATATCTTCAATTGTCCAAGAGGTATGAGCCGTTCTAGATATTTTTTTAGGCGCGTACTCTGTGTGGGCAACGTACAAAACGTCCGCCGATTGCGCGAACTGCAATTGATTAAGATCAGCAGTTTCATACGTTGTAGTAAGTGTATAAACCCGCGCAGCGGTGCCAGCTGATCCATATGCTGTAAAACCAGTTGAATTAATATTGACATCATCTATGTCAGTAAGCTCAAACGTGTGTGTAGATTTGTTTTTAATCTTATAATATTTGCCGTTTAGCTCGGTCATGCCAACGACACTGCTTATATAAATTTCATCGCCGTTTGAATATCCGTGGCTTGTCGCAGTTATGACGCAGGGATTTGCCGCTGTTGCTCCAGATATTGTTTTATTAGCTTCAAGAATAGCGCCCTGGTCTTTGTAAAATCGAATATACAAATTTCCAAATTCAATTACATACGCTTGAGTTGTTGAAAATTCAAACTGTATAAGCCGCGTCCTAGCCGAACTTGTTTTTATCTCTTTTACAAATCTTGTGCCTGGACGCCTTGATATTCCGCCATGCGGGTGAACAATAAAGTTTTCAAGTGTCTCTGCTCCGTTGACATATTTAGATATATCAACACGACCGAAAAGTTCTTCTGATAACTCGCCGGCAGTAAAGTTTGTCTGGATTGTGGTTACGCGGCTCATTTAATTCCTCGAATCTAGCCAAGATTGTTCGCTGGCTGAAAGGCTCTCTTGGCCGTCGATTAGACGCGCTTCTTTCATCATTGAAGCAAATTTTTGTTCCGCTGTTGCTGCGACAGTTTGCGAAGCAGTTATGTCATAAGCAATGTCAGCTGCAAGTCGAAGGCTGTAAGCTTCGATAAACTTTGCATCAAATAAATTAGGGTCTGCTACTCGCTCTATATATACGATCTGCAGAGGAGCAACGCCATCTGTTACAATTTGCCGTCCTTCAACTGCCCATTCTTCTGTTGTGTCTACATCGATAATTCGTAATGTATTATCAGGAAAATCAAACGCATTTGTGTATTCGTATTCCGGTGCCGTTGCGTTTGCAGCTAATGAAGCGCGTTTAATCGCAAAATTCCAAGGATGATCGCGAAGCAGCTGGTCTCTAGTTTGCTCATAAACTCGGTTGCAAGCTCGGCCTTCTTTAGTATCGTCGGCTAAAGATGTAATTGGATCTCCGCCAAGGTAAGTGATGGCGCGGTTTGCTATTTCGACAAAAGTTGTTGCCATCGATATTATCTCCTAAGAAAGATGGGGGACCAGCTAACGCCAGCCCCCCGATCAATCAGTCTAGAACATACGCCAAATATCCGACTAGATCATCGCCGGCGACTTGCGCGTTATCCGTTGCGGTAGCACGAATGATAACGCCATCCTTGCTCTCGAACACATACGTCCCACCCGTTAGAAGGTTAGCCGCAATGGCACCTTCCAAAGTTTGGAAGCCTACGGTATCAACGGACAAGCCGTTGATTAAACCGTCTGGATCAGCGGCAACCGCGGTGTTAGACAAGTTTGTGTACGCGTCCCACCCAAGATCTAATGTTGCACTGGAAGTTGTCCAGTTAACATAAGCCCTTGAAAGTGACGCAAGGAGTCGAACCCGCCCCGCCGGCAAGCGGCAAAGCGCGGCACTCGATCCCGTATCACCCGTACCAACTTGGGTATGAGTAAAAAACGCGATACGAATGCTGCCATGCTGTTCTGTTGTATTATTATTTACAACAGGAGTAGCAGTAGCATTTGTGTATTCGACGGACTTTTGTGTAGTAACAGCCATTTTAAAGTCCTCCTATTACGTTGGGTCACATTCGATGTAACCGACAAGCTCTTCTTGCATGCGAGTTCCACCGATGGACATTGATGTGAAGACCTGTGTTGCGTAATTTTTATCATCACGTTCACTAATCTTTACTTGGGGCTCTTTGCCGAGGGCGAGCTTCATACCCATTTTTTGCCAGTACAGAACCTTATGGTCCGAATTAGCGTCTGTGCCAATCCGTTCAGTCCTTTTAAAATCAAAACCTAAAAAGGTGTCAACTTCGCCATGAACTAAACTTTTTATTGCTGAGTAATCACTGGAAGTGATTTCGGTCTCAGCAAGCAAGTTCTGCAGCTGTTTAGCATTGATAACCATATAGCGGTCACCGTCTTCAGCTTCGTTGGCGTCTAGCAACTGTTTTGCAGCGCGCAACTTTCCAACATTTAGGCCAGTGTCTCCAGCTGGACTAATGCCAACCTGGACATCGACAGTCATTGAAGTGTCATAAACAGTGGATGTTCCACCAGCTACGCCGGTATAAGCAGTCCCGTCTGCAGCTGCAACGATGACATCATCCATTGCACGACCCATAGCCATCGCCGCTGCTTTCGCATAGGGTCCAGTAGGGTCAATAAGCATACGAACACGATCTTCATCGTCGATCAAATCACTCCAATCGTAGTCAGAAAGTGAAACACGCCGTCTTGAGTGGGGCGTCAATTTTGTTACTTGCCAGGGCATTTAATCCCTAGCTTCTATATGTCGCCATATAGTTCAGACTATATCATCACCGCATTTGCGGTGTTCTGCGCTCTTGGGCCTTTACCGTCCGATCTGGACTCCATGACCTAGTCGTTGAACCTTGACGCTATTCCTAGCGCCCTTGGCTGCTGATTGTCTCAAAGAGAGTTCCCAGCAATTCACAGAATTTTTAATGGACAACCCGTTTATCCATTCTAGGCGTATCGCTGTGTCGGCTTGTGCGTACTTGAGCGGCGGTAGAACCGATCTGTTCAAAAAAAGCATTTTTGCCTGTGACTGACTCTACTGAGACACAGTCACGAAGGCGCGAACCCTTTTGTTGAACTAGATGTTCGACGTTACCTTTGTATTGCTCAACGAACGCGGTAGTAATTTGAACTGACATTGTCAATTCTCCTTGCGTTGGTTAAAAAAAGTAGGGTGAAAAGGGTTGCCCGTGACCGGACCCTGTAGGCGTTTTGATGGACCCTTCCAGGTTACCCATCGATTTTTATCAACGTATAAGGTCATCCCCATACGCTAATTGATTGAGTTGCGTCAACTTGTCGTTGAGAACTCTAAATTCTGCATGGCCTTCATCATATAAGGCCGGATTAGCGCGGATCGATGCAATCTGTTCTTTCGCCATGTCCGGCGTAGTACCAAATCTTCCTGACCCTTCCGCTTCTTTAAACTGAGGCCCTTTTCCCAGGGCCATGCCAATTTTAGCAAACGCTTTAACAAATTCTGGGTTTGACCCCAACCCACTAGATTCCAAAGCCCCTTGAAGTTCTGGCGACCCGAATTCTCGTATTGCGCTTCTAGCCGCGGCAACCCGTTCGTCAAAAGCAGTTCCGTATTCTTTTCGAAGTTCGCCTTCCCAAGTTTCTTGTTGAGCCTGTTGATTTGTAGATTGCTCCTGTAAAGATCCACCCATTCGCTCAACAAATTTGTCGTGCATTGCTTGAGCCATTGTGGCTGGCATTTTAGCCGAATGAGCGGCCTCTCTAAACCAATCAGACAAACCCTGGTCGTATTGCTCCATTCCTTCTGGAGCATTAAGCTCGTACCCATCTGGCTCATCTGGTGTACCAAGTTTTGACCAACCATCCCAATCGGCAAGGTCGGTATCAGCCAAAGGTAACACAACTTTGTCGGCACCTACCGCTTTTTCTAGGTTTACATAACTTTCAAGAACGTCACCGGGCCCACTCCAGCCTTTCGCCGTGACCAATTCATCGTAATCTGTTAGCCCAGAATTCCAGGTAGTTTCCCCAGCTTCTGGGTTACCCGTACCTAATACGGACCCTTCTGCATCATTCGGCATTAGTTGTATCTCCTATTGCAATTCGTGTGATTTGATCTTCATCTAATGCTAAGATCGTTATGATCCTTCGCACCATATCGCGACCGCCTTCCATATGCTGCAAGGCACCATCTGATTGGACGCCGCTGATATTAAACAAGCCAGATGATTTTAACATATCTTTAAAGATGATCTGGCCCTGTGGCGTATGAAGAAAAATTTCTCTATACGCTTGCATTATTTCGGCTTGAACTTTGTTCTGTGTCGGTTTGTTCATTGATCCCCCAATGAGTTACTGAGACGGCCCTAGCTGGCCCATATCTGCGATTTGAGCAACCTTTAGGGCTGCATCTGCAGCCTGGGGCGCGCTAGAAACCATTTGCTGCATAGCCTGTTGTTGGCCTCGCTGTTCTCTTGCCGCGGCAACGTCCGCTTGGTTTCTTAAAATTTTCTGTGGCGCGCCGTTAGTATCAGCCAAAATTCTGGTAATTTCATCTGTATCGAAGTTATCCATAACGCCTGGGTCAACAGCCGCAATTGGCTGCACCATTTCTAACGTGCGAAGAATGCCAACCCCCTCTTCAGCTTTCATAGCTCGGCTCAGTGGCGACACATATTCAATGTCGTACTCTCCACCCGCTTCAATTAATGCTGGGGGCAAGGGGGGGATAAGACCTTGTGAATCGAGGACATCAAACTCCCGCTCAATAAGCGGCCCCAGCATCTCTGTTTGCTGCCGGCCAATGGTCGGAGCTAACAAAGCACCTTTTTCCTGTGCGCGCTGCAATACCTCAGTCGCGGTCATTGTTGGCGTTTCTACTAAAATTTGGAATAAAGTTACTAGGAAAGAATCATTTATTACTTTTCGGCGCTGCTCCATCATCTCGAAGCCGATGTCTACACGCGCCCCCGTTTGTAGGGGTTGAATAGGCGGTTGCGTCCGCCCGTCCATTCGAGCAAATGTAACCGCTCCAGGATTTGAATTAATTGGGAACATAACCCCTTCATCTGCAACTAACAAAGGCGGGTCCACTACTTTTTGCCCTGCTCGAATAACAGTTTTTGACATCTCGTTAATCATTTTAATATCAGGCAAAACCGTCATTGCTGGAGACCGCCCGTAGGTTTCTCTCGGCCCAGTTACATAACGGCTAATAATATAGGGCATAGTATCAAAACCGCCCTCTTCAATCATATTTTTAGTCTTCATCTCAAAATAGCCGCCGAACCATTTTGCATTTTTTCGATCTCGCCTGGTTGGGTCGCGATCTGATCTGGGCATAACAACGTGCAAGAGCTTCACTTTAGAATCTGGTTTATCGTTTGCAGCTTTTCTTAAATCGTCGGACAAATCCCCGTCTGCAAACATCCGCAATGCTTGACGCGCAGACACTTCAAATTTGCGGAAGACCGTGTCAACTAACCCATGTTCGTTTTCGGCTATAAACACATCTGCCAAATGGCATGCCCGATAGACGCAACCTCTGACAGGGCTTTCATCTACAAAAGTTGCAGCCGTACCAAATGCACCCATGGACATATAGCCCTCATGGATCTGACCGGCAAAATTGGCTTTTGGAGAATATCGATGTGAAAACATTGCTTGCTCGACTTGGTCAAACCAAGCACGCACTTCATCATCTTTGTTTAATTCTATATTGCTAGACCGTAGCGTGTGCCATCTTGCTCCTCGTGGGGTCAACAAGCTCTCAACCGCCGCCGCAAATCTCTCTAAAGCAAGAGCCGCCGTTGCGTCATATAATTTTTCTGTACGCTTGTCGCCTTGCTCACGTTCGCCGACAAATTCCGCCGACCGTGGTAAACACCGTTCCGCAATCTCTTCCCAATGGCTTTCCCACACGCCTCGACCGTTTCTCATTGTGTCAAACCGTTTGAAGATTTCGTCGTTGTTCATCATGCTAAACGCCTAACAGTGTGTTTTTTTGCAGCGCGTCAACGCCACTGTTTCTAGGGGTGCCATTTAATATTGTCGATCCGTTTGTGCCGCCGCCGGCATTAGATGCCGCAACGCGTTGGCCTTGATCAAGCCGGTAGCCAAGGGAGCCTGGAGCCGCTTTGCTCCCAGATGATTGTTTTTGATTTCCATAAGCGCCAGGTACACACATATTAACCGCCCAACAACGTGCGGCCAATATTAGGAGAGCCTAAACTGCTCCCACGCCTACGAGTTAATATTGTAGATTTTCGGTTGTTTTTCGCTTTTGTAGACAGTTGGGGATTAATTGGTTCACCTAATTTAACTTCTTCAGATAAAACAACCGCCGGCTTTGCTACCTTTATTTTTTCTTTAACTTTTCCAGCAACTGCACGGGAAGACCCGCCACGACTGCCGCCGCCAGCGTTTAATGGGCTGTCA
>TARA_R110000751_G_scaffold194258_5_pt1 | contig 9895 bp, 13 predicted proteins | sample TARA_R110000751 | Tara Oceans TARA_R110000751 (sample SAMEA4398001) | marine metagenome | biome: Polar Biome; feature: [MES] marine water layer (ENVO:01000295) within the mesopelagic zone...; material: water (ENVO:00002006), including particulate matter (ENVO:01000060) such as...... | reverse complement strand
GCATTTTTTTAATATCTTTTGAACTTCTAGGTCTATCTGTACTATAAGTTTTGTTACTTGTTTTAGTTCTATTTTTAGTTTTTTTCTTAACTACTTTATTTGTAACTACTTTATTTTCTTTTTCTACAACAGGTTCTGATGTTTCTTCTACTTCCTTGTTTTTAGGTCCTACATATCCAGGAGGAAGTTGTGGACCAATAAATCCTGCGTCTTGATATTGTTTACGTCTATATCCACCTTTTTGAAATCCCCCATACTTAAGATCTTTTATTCCACCTACGTCTCCACCTCTAAATCCCTTAACATCAAAATCTTTAAATTTTGAGAAATCTCTAAAGCTCTCAGTATATCCTACTGGGTCAATAAGTTTATAATCTAATACTTTACCAGCTGCATCACCTTTTAACATTATATTACCTGAATGTAAATCAAGATGTTGAAAACCTTTACCATGCAAATCTGTCATTGTATTGGTTAAGTTACTTTTAAATAAATCTTTTTCAGCTCCTGCCCAACTTCTCCCAGTTTTACGTAGATGATCAGCTTTAAACTCGCTAACATTTTTATAATCTGTTAATTTTTCTAGATCAAACGATGTCATTCCGCGATCGTCAAATTGTGGATTAAATGGTCTAGTTACATTCGGATTAGTTTGTCCTGCTTGATCTAACCAATTATATTCTTCTGCTAAATCTTCAAACTTATGACCACCTCTTACAGGAGTAGTTCTATCAGCAGCAAATTTTCTATGTGTTAAGTCAGGATCAATAACTGTATTTTTAAGTGCTGGTGGGCCTGGAGGTGGAGCATCCATAAATACTTTATTGGCATAATCATATCTTCTACCTTGACTTAATCCTATTACTGGAGTTTTTGTACTCCCTTTAATTGCTTTTATACCTTTAGCACTTTGTTTAAGAATAGCTCCCCCTGCAAATGGTACAGCTATACCTGCTAATGATAAATCTCTAGAAAATTTATCACCCCTCACATGTGAAATACCTGCACTTACTAAATCACCAGCTTCTGATATTATAGGAATACCTGTTGCACCTACTGCATCTGCTATATTAACTGGATCACTTACAAACTCTTTTACATCTTTCTTAGCTTGTATTATATGTTTTTTTGTTGCCTTGCTATCATTAGTTACTTTTACATTTTTTTGTTCAAAGGTCATTGGAGTCCCATCTTCCTTATAATATTTAGAACCATCAGTTGTACTTATAGTATTAGAAAGAATTGATTTATTTTTTGCTGTCTTTGTCGTACCAGTCTTTTCTTCTTCTAAGAATTGGTTAATAAACGCATCCTTATCAAATCCACCTTCTTGATATTGTGAAGGAGTTTCTATAACTGTACCTTCTTCTTCCCCCATATTTAAAGATTTTATTCCTGGGGGAACTTTTTGATAACTTTTAACTAGATTACCTTCTTTATCATACTTACGCAGGTCTAGATCAAAATTCATTCCTTGAGTATTAAAATCTTGATCAGAATTAGGGAAAGCCATAGCAGTATTGCCGTCTGACCCTCTTAATCCTTGTTCTTGTTGTTCTTGATTTTGTGCTGTAGCACCTTTTTCAACACTAGCCTGATCTATTAGTTTAAATATCTCGCCTTTATAGCCTTCAGCTATAGCGCTTTTTATTATATGCATTTGCTCTTCTGAACTCAGCATTATTTAGCAGAAGGTTTGTTATTCTTAGACTTAGCTATTCTTTCCTTAGATTTAGTTTCTTCTCTTTTAATAGTTGCAGTTTGTCTATTAGTTTCTGCTTTATCTATACTATCTTGAGCTTTAATTGCAACCTCTCTTTCTTTAATATCCAACTCTCTCATACCTTTAGCTAAATTTAATTGAGCATTAGTATCATTATCTCTCGCGTGTATCATTGCAACTTTAATCTGAGTTTCTCTATCTTTTTCTTTATTCATATTTTCATCTTCTCTCTTCTTAGATTCTTCTGCAATTTTAGCTTCTTCTAATTGTTGCTGAGCTTGTTGTTGTTGAGCTTCTAATTCTTTTTGAGTTCTTTCAGCTAGTTTAATTTTATGTTTAATCTGAGTGAAACTGTCTGAATCAAACATTTCTGTAATAGTTGAAGCTGGTACTCCGTTTTGTACCATTGATTGAGATAGTTGTTTAATTGCTTCTAGTTTATCTTGCTCTTTACCAGAATCTGATAAGAATATACCGTAGTTAGATTCCATATGAGACATACTTTCTAGATCTAAAAAGTCTGTTGTACCATCAGGCATAACATACATAGTTTTCTTTCCAGTTAGCCATGCTTCTTTAGAGTAATCTAATAACGCTTGTAAATCTCTTTGTTCCATTCTATTAAATTTACGGAAAAGATCTTCAGTAATATGGGATGATTGTACAATAGCTTGCTGTGAAGTTGCTTTGCCTTCATAACTACCTACTTGTCCTTGTCTTTGTCTGTTTACTCCAGATAGTTTTTCCCATTCTTGCATTATAGATTCTAATAAAGTAATGTATTGTTCTATTGTTTTAATAGACATATCCATAACAGATTGATGTTGTGGATTTAATTGCATACCTTCTTTATTATAATCAACCCATGCAATACCTGATCCTTCAACGTAATACATAAATTTATCCATGTCCCATTTCTTAGGGATCATATTAATATCGAATGAAGCTACAATATCTTTACTTTTTGCTATAGCAAGTTCTAATCTATACTTGTATATATTATAGTTTAATTGGTAGGGTATACCTAACTTTACTAAAGAGATATTTTTGGAGTTTAAATTAGAGTATCTTATTCCATTAACTGGAAGTTTGCATACAGAAGGATTATCTATAGAATTTCTTTGGTTAACTATAGGGTGTATCTTAATATAAACTCTTCCGTCTATTCTTGTACCTTCCCAAACTTCATTTACCCATTTCCACTCTAAATTAGCTCCTGATTCTTTCATTTGTAAAGGCATTTTAAATCCATCCTCTACTATTTGTTCTTCCATTGCTCCTGACTCTTGATCTACATAAGTTAAAAACCCAACACGTTTCCTAGATTTCCAATATACTTGAGCTACTTCTATTAATCTATTCCTATATGAATTTGCATCTTTATTCATAGAATTAGTATATAAAAAATAAGAATCTGATTCTGAATGTCTAGGTTCTTCTAATTCTAATACTTGTTGTTCTGATAAATAATCATAGTAAGTGTCAATTACACTAGATGCGTGTACATATTTCCTAACTAATGCCCAATCACCATCTTCTACGAAATCTAAGTCTGGATCTAGATCAAAGTCTACATCTATAGGATTTAATACATCATAAAAAGGTTCGTTATTTACAACACCTCTATGAGTATAAACTTCTCCTGCTATTAAAAAATGTGACCAAGCTTTTTGAAATTTATCATGAATTTCTTGACTATGCATTATATAATTTATAGCTTGCTGCCCTTTTATAGCTCTGTTATCTACATAACTAGATTCAAATTGATCTGATATTTGTTGAGGTAATTCTACTTCTTGTTCATCACCTTTAAAGTTTCCATTTTTAATTAATTCATTTGAAAATTGTTTTTGAAAATTTTGATATATTACATCAATTTTTGCTTGCTCTTTCATAGAGACAGCATCAGCATTTTGTACTGTAACGGTGAAATTGAGAGGCCTTTTTGATTTCTCACCTAACAAAAGATCAACGATAGGTTTAATAATGGGATAGTTACGTAATTGAGAAGGGAAATTACTACGTGATTTACCGTAAGGTTTTAAAACGTAGTTGTAATCAGTCTCATCAATAACACCGTTATAGTATTCATATAATGCTTGGAGATCATCTTTTCTACTATTTCCAGAACTGCGCCCAGAATTAGAAAGATCTATGTATGCTTCTACACAATCTTCTCTCCATTGTTTAGTTTTTTTAGATAGAGGCAGTTTTTGCCTCGGTATTTTATCATATCCCATAGTGGACAAATTTAGTTAAAATTATTAACGATATTACATCAATAATAATTATTAGTTCTTTTTTATAAATATAGCACTAGTAATAGTTCCTTTCAAACCATTTATCAGCAGATCTATCTTCTAATACATCTTTAACTTCAGCATTATACAATTCTCTAGTATGATACATACCAATCATAAACGCCATTACCCGGTCAAAGTTACCATGATGATTAAATTTAATTAATTCAGTTAACAATGCTGGATCATATATTTTATGCAAATTTAGTAATTGTTTTCCATCTTCGTCTGTTCTTCTTACAGTATTTAGCCAATCTCTTATATATATTTCACCTTGACGTTTTCTTGCTTCAGTCATGTGCATACCAAATTGACGCTTTACAGTTTTACTCCTTAATTCTTTTTTATCTAACATTTCAAACTCTTCTTGAAGTTTGTGTAATTTTCTATATCGTTTTGCAAAAGCTATTACTTCTCCTCGATCATTCTCAAATCCTATCTTACACCCATAATAATCTGCTAGTAAAAATAAGTTTCTATTATAATCATCTTGTGTTTTTGGTCTCCCTACATATGATGCTACAATAAGATCGTCTGGTTGAGATATATTATTAGGCCTTTTTATTACATATGCTGCTCCTAACGAGCTAGAATCTGCAGATTGATTTTGTCCATATGGATCATGACAAATTATATACATATTTATTGGTACCTGCTGTTTTTGATTTTTATAAGGAGATTCATAAATAACTACAGCTCCTGTTGTATCATCATCTTTCCTATGTGGAAATTTTAACACTTGCCTTAAGTCTCCATCCATTCTAAATTTAATTGCACTTTTGGAATCATAATATAAGTTACCTACAGTACCTATAGCATGTAGATTATTAGCTTTTACATTATTATATTGTTCTTGTAAGGATGCTACATCAAATAAATTAGCAGTTACTTGTAATGTAGCTTCTTGAGGTGAAAAAGGGTGCTCCGCTATATATTGGTCTAACGATTTAGCATCTGCAGCACCTTTTTTCTTTTCCCTCATTTTCTCTTCATAGCGTGTAGCTTTTTCTACTGCTGAGTTACCATCCTCATCTATAAATCCATCTAAGTTTTTTTGTATTGGTATAAAGTAACCACAAACACTACCCATAGCTCCTTCATCCCATATATTTTCATAGTCCATACAATCATATGCTGCTGGATTATAAAATATTTCTTCCATTGCTTCAAAGTCAGACCCTTCTGTACCACCTGTACCAAATGCTACCATTAATCCTAGTGTTTTACTACCTTGTCTCATTGTTGGCATTGTTACTTCCCATGCTTTAAGGAGTCCAGGGAATGAACCAGCTTCCTCAAAGAAAACTAACTCACCCGCCTTTCCCCTTACTTTATCTGGATTATCTTTTAAGGATACCCCCATAATTTGAGACTTCATCCCCATTTCAATTTCTAATCCATTTACTTTTTTCTTATACCCAGACATCTTATGCATTTCACGATCTCTTAATCTAGGTTGAGACCATGCAGTATGATCATCTATAAACGATAAAAACTCCCAAGCTTTAGATAATAAACCATCACCAATTAAAAATTCTTTTGAAGATGCAAATACAAAATTTTTAGAGTTCTTTACAAAAAAGTAATTACGAGCAAGCATAGATCCAGCTTTATAAGAATATCCTTTTCTCCTTGCTTTCAGGACAATCATATGTTTATTATATGATCTAGCTTTATCTATCTCGTTAAAGTATTCCCAATCTCCGTCATAAAAACTTGGAAAACTACGCTCACGTCTAGATTGTATTGTACCATCTGGTAATTCTTCATCTATAGCTCTGTCAATAGGACAATAGTTTAAATAGAAATAATGAAATCCAGTTACACGTATATCTCCATCTGCATAACCATACATACAGCGCTTGCGCTCCTCATCCCAATGATCATAATAATCCTTTGTTCCAGGAAGCGCCTCAGTAAACCTACCTTTCTTAAGGAAAGTTATTGCAGCTTGTCTAACTCTATCGGTACCTTTAAGCATTTATCTTTTATTTTAACTAATTCAGCACATTTCTCATATTCTTCTGTACTTGTGAAATATTCTATAACAACATCTATTACATCTTCAGTTCTTCCGTCTTCATGTAAAGGATCAAACGGTAAAGGTAAACTGTCTACTCTACCTTCTTCTAAATCATCATAAATATCATCTAAAGTCTTTCTTTTAGTTATAATAAAATATGCATTTCTCATTGCCCGATTATAAAGTTCCATATCTTCTAAAAAGTCCATTACATACTATATTTATTTACTTCTACACCTCCTCTATTAGTATTGGCGGCTTGTTCTTCTTTTTTAACTATTTCTTCTAATCTACTTAGTCCATCTACTACTTTCCCCATATTAGCTACATTAGCTATTAAATCTTTTGCGTGAAATATTGGTTTACCATGGTCATCCATTAAGTGTAAATCTATATCTCTAAAGTATTTCTCTAATTTAACTATTGATGTCCTAGCAGCTTTTAATAATCTTACGGCTGACGTTTCAATTAGTTTATCATACTTATCACACGCAGTTAATACTTTTGAAGATGGAGTCCATTTCTTTTTTTCTTCAAATATACTATTTTTTACTTCAATTAAACGTTGATCCCATTCATATACAGAAAAAGGAGACTTGTGGTCTACCATAAAGTATACAAAAGCTAATTCAGAAGAAGATAATTCTTTAAACTCTAAAATAGTTAAGGCATATGCACTTGGAACAGCATTACCATCATTTATATATAATAATTCACTATGCATCTTTTTTATTCTTATTTAAATACTTTATCCTTTTTGGATTTACAGAGAACTTACCAAAATATGGTAATCTTACAGCTTCTAATTTTCCTTCTTTCATTATTTTTTCTAAATATTTAAATTGATGTCCTATTATTTTTTCTACCTTACTCAAAGATAGATTATATTTATTAGCTAAATAATAAATTATTAACTTTTTATTTCTTATCATTCTTTGTCCACTTATTTTTAGGGCAATCTGCTGTAGACCACTTAGCTTTGTGTTCTAATAAACATCCACATGCACCACATCTCATTGATTCTTTTTTTAAAAGATCACAAGTGTTACACACATCCAATCTAGCTGCATACTGTTCAGGAGTTACATTAGGGGCTCCTTCTTTTATCCATTTCCCTAATTCTTTAGTGAAAGATTTTACCATCCGGAAGATACTCGGTGGTGTTTGATCTTGGTTCTCCATAGTTATCTATTTTTATTGTTATTAACCTTCCGTGAGTATCTTGTATAATTAAGATCTCATAGTCCTCTATAGAGAAGTAACTTATTACTAATTCACTAAAATACATTACTTACTAATTGTTATTTCTACTACATCTGTATCTGGATTTAAAAAAGGATTAAGTTTATAGGACCCCTGCTTTAATATCATAGCTCCTTTATCTTTAAATTTTTTAATATAATTATTTAAAGTATTATAATCTTTAATTTCTAGCCTCTCAGCTACAGATTTTTTATTAGACACATTACATATATTTATTTCTTTTGTATTTATATTAATATCTATAAATGCTGACAATATAGACAGCTCTTTATCTGTTAAATTAAATATACCGTTCCATAGTTGTATATACTTATATGTAGTATCTATACTAACTGTTATTTTTCTTTTTTTCATAATTTTCTTCCAATATTTGTAATAAAGCTTTGTCTCCGTACATGGTTCGTGCAGATTTAAACTTTATGTATTCTTCAGGTTTGAATATCATTTTAACTTCTGTAACAACCTCATCCCTATCTTGACGTACTGTCCAACGTCTTCCTCTTACTGTTTTGTTCTTCCTAAGTGTTATTCTTAAACTCATATTATTATTTTTTTACCGGTTCTTAAACATAAATGTTTATCTTCAGTTGTAAATATTCTACGTTTACAGTCTTCATTATGAAAACCTAGGTAATGTAGAAATTTATATTTCCTCAATATCCTTTTTATCATTGTTTAATTCTATTTTAACATAAGATCCTTCTATAAGTATACGTGAAGTTTTAGATTGCTTGTTAAACTCATCTATATATTTCTCAATATTCTCTCTAGTACAAAGAAAGGAAAGAAACACTTGCATTTCGTTAGCTGCCTGTGTAAGCCTTTCTTCTTTGTTTTTAAAATGAATAGCTTGATCTATGAATGTGTGGTAATCTTCAAGAGATATACTTACAGATCCTTTTACCACTTACCTATAATTTGATGTTCTGAAACAACTAGGTAGAATTTATCTTCTATTTGTGTTCTTGCAACCTCTGATCTAGGATCAACCATTACAGTATCACCTACTTTTGCAAAGTTACAATTAGGTCCTGCAGCTAATACCTCTAGAATGTTAGTTCTTTTAGCATTTTCCATTGCAGTTTTTTCATCTAAGATAATTCCTGAGTCTGTTTCTGTTACGATGGGGTCTGGCAATACAAGCCAGCTTGCACTTGGTTTAAATTTCATATCTATATAATTTTTAGTTCGCAGCAAAGATATAAAAATTTTGTTTACAATACCAAATGTTTTTACATATTTCTAAATTGGATATAGTTATCCCCCTTAGATTTCTTTTTCAAACGTAGATTTCATGCTAGCAGTGCTTCTCTTAATAAAGTAGAGACCAAAGGATACTAAAACTGATGTCAATTCACCGCACTTACCTGTGTGCTCATTGTATCCTAACTAGAACTTATACTCTTGTTCTTTTCCAACTACCGGAGAAAACTCTATCTCTATTTGAGATTACAATCCGATGTCTTTTCCCGTTTTTGGTTACCAGGGGATGAATAATGTTGGACTGCAAAGATATAAAAACTTTCTTACAAAAAACAAAATGATATAAAAATTTTTTTTAGGGAGATCTGTGAACGTGTGAACCTCCTATGTTAGACACCCCGGCTAGTGTTGGGGGTTTAGGGTACCCCCCACAAATTAATATTAATACCCTCATTAAATACATTTAATTATGGAAAAAGTACAAGTTAACACATTATCACCATCAGGATGGATGATAACATCACACTATGATAAGGATACAACGAACAAAGTTCTTCGTACCTTAAGAGACGACAACGGTATTCAAATCAAAGACTTCCACAAGTTGGAAGACTTCGATAAGGACATCCAGAAAGGACTTAAGGACGGAACTTGGAAGTTCGAGTAATAAGATAGGGAGAGAAATCTCCCTTTCTTTCTTTTATATAGGTGGGGATTGACAACAGTGTTGTTGACAATTCGAAGGGTGGGGTGGTATACTACCTCTTCAGTAGGATGGGATAATCTCCCTTTATGGTTTTAGTACGATAATACTTAATGTATTAGGTTGACTATTTAAAAATACCTAAACTTCTGTAAGTATGTGTACCACACCTCATTCACCACTTTTTACCACTATTTGACACAACTACTATTATAAGACATATGATAGTATAACACAAACACTAAAAGATTTATCAAATATGACCTTAGATTTAAAAGAAAAACAAACACAATTTCACTTACTATCACTATTAAAAGAGGTACATGAAAGAATGTATCCAATGATGGAGTATTGTGAAAGATTACAACCAGTTAAATTAATAGAAGATGAGGTAAAACAAATAACTTATTTTGAAGATTTAACTGATGAAGAAGATAAAACGATAAAGACTACATTATTTAGATTATTAGATCCAGAATTAGATGAACATTTAACATTTGATGATCAAACTAGTCGTTCAATCTTAAAAGATTTAAGAAAAGTAATTAAATCCCTTGAAAAATAGGGATTTAGTTACTATAATAATAACAACAATAAGGTAAAGTGGAGTATCCATAGAAAGAAACCACATCTAAAACATAAGGATATGTAGTAAACTTACTGTTGTTATTTATTACCAT
>TARA_R110000751_G_scaffold10028_5_pt1 | contig 9912 bp, 10 predicted proteins | sample TARA_R110000751 | Tara Oceans TARA_R110000751 (sample SAMEA4398001) | marine metagenome | biome: Polar Biome; feature: [MES] marine water layer (ENVO:01000295) within the mesopelagic zone...; material: water (ENVO:00002006), including particulate matter (ENVO:01000060) such as...... | reverse complement strand
CCCCGCCAGCCGCGTGGCGCCCGGCGCGCGAGGGTCCCGGGCGGACTGCGGTCCGGGGCTCATCGCGACAGGCTCGCAGCGGGAGGGGCCGCGCGCAGGAGGCGCGCCGGGGAGGGGGACATCGCGGCTCAGTAGTCTCCGCTGCGCGACATCCGCCGCTCCAGCCAGCGCACGGCCTGCGAGACCAACAGGATCAGCGCCAGGTATTCGAGCACCAGCACGGTGTAGATCTCCAGCGGGCGATACTCGGTCACCACCAGCTCGTTGGCCCGCCGGGTCAGCTCCTGCATGCCGATCACCGAGACCAGCGCCGACATCTTGAGCATGTAGGCGAACTGGTTGGCCAGCGGCGGCAGGATCCGGCGGATCGCCTGGGGCAGGATCACGAAGCGCATCACCTGCAGGCGGTTCAGGCCCATGGACTGGGCGGCCTCGGTCTGGCCCTTGGGGATCGCCTGGATGCCGGCGCGGAAGATCTCGGCCTCGAAAGCGGAGTCCGAGAGCGCCAGCGCCAGGACGCCCGCCCAGAACACGTTGATGGCGATCCCCGCGACCACCGGCAGGCCGTAGTAGACCCACAGGATCAGCACCAGGATCGGGATCGCGCGGAACACCTCGACATAGGCGAGGTTGAACCGCCGGCCCCAGCGATTGCGCCCCACGCCCGGCAGCGCCACGAGAACCCCCACCAGCACCGAGATCGCCATCGCCGTCGCCGACAAGAGGATCGTGTCCCAGAGCCCGCCCAGCAGGAACATCAGGTTCGAGCGCCCGCCCGCCGTCCAGGGCGAGACCACGTACCACCCCCAGTTGGTCCCGCCCGGCGCCCCGCTGCCGCAGCCCGCCAGCGCCAGCAGCGCGCCAAGCGCGATCAGCGGCGCGGCCGGGACGGGCCGGAGCAGGCGGATGCCGGGCATGGGGAACCTCGCGTAGGGACCGGGCGCGCCCCGCGGGGCGGCCAAGGCGGGGGCGTCTGGCGCGGAGCCTAGCGACATCGCCAGGCACGCGGAACCCGCCCCGTGCGCCCCCGGGGGGGACGCGACGACGCGACCTGCACGGAGGGAGAGGGGGCAGGCGGAAGGCGCGGGCCCGCTCAGCGCGTCGCCAGCACCAGGGCCACAATGGCGAGGCTGACCACCAGCACGCCGGCAAGCTCTCGCCGGCCCGGCCGCTCGCCGAACATCAGCACCGAGGCGGCGAGCGTGAACACCACCTCCACCTGCCCCACCACCCGCACCGAGGCCGCGTCGCGCAAGGCGAAGGCGCAGAACCAGCCCAGCGAGCCGCCGACCCCGGCCAGTCCCACCAGCAGCCCCGGCCGCCAGGCGCGCAGCAGGCGGGTCATGTCTCCGCGCCGGCCGACCTCGAGCTGCACGGCGGTCAGCACGGCCTGCATCGCCGTCACCACGCACAGCGCCGTCAGCGCGCGCATGGCGGCGTCCCCCTCGGGCAGCGCCAGCGTCGCGCCGCGATAGGCCACCGCCGAGAGGCCGAACAGCCCCCCCGAGGCGATGCCGATCAGCGCCCGCCGGTCCAGCAGGGCGCGCAGGCGCAGCCCCTCGGGCGGGCTCGAGATCAGCAGCACGCCGAAGATCCCCAGCCCGATCGCCGCCCAGGCCGCCGGCGGCAGCCGGTCGCCCAGCAGCGCCGCACCGAACAGCGCCGTCTGCAGCGCCTCGGTCTTGGTGTAGGCCATGGCGGCGGCGAAGTTGCGATGCGCGAACAGCCCCACGATCAGCCGGGTCGCGGCCATCTGCGCCAGCCCGCCCCCGATGCAGAAGGCCAGGAACGCGAGGGTCGGGGCGGGCGGCGCCTCGCCCCGCGCCAGGCACAGCCCCGCGAGCCCCGCGGCCGCCAGCGGCGCCGCGAACACGAAGCGCGCCCCCGCCCCCCCGGCCGAGCCGAGGGCGCCGGCGAGGCGCTTCTGCAGCGCGAAGCGAAGGTTCTGAAGGAAGGCGGCGCCAACGGCGAGAAGGACCCAGGTCTCCATGATCGGGCCATCAGCGACGTCGCGAGGCGGAATGTCAAACCGGGAAACGGTCTGCATACCCGACATGCGGCGCCCGCAGCCCTGGCGGCCGCGGCCCGGTCACGAACTGCGCGACGGCGCCTTTGCGACTGACACGCCGGGCCGAAGTGCTATGGTCGCAGCCGCGCCCCGCCCGCAGCCCGCTCCTCCAGCAGGCCGGGCGCGACGCGAGGGACATTTGGCCGGGCGCCGCGGGGGTGTGCGCGACCGGCGCGGAACGGAGAGAGAGATGCGACGACTTCTCGGCCGGGGCCTTGCGGCCGCAGCAATGCTGACCTGTGCGCTGGGCGCCCTGCCCGCGGCGGCGCAGACCGCGCTTCAGGACGTCCTCAACGGCGGCACCCTCAGGGTGGGCACCACCGGCGACTGGAATCCGATGAGCGTGCGGGATCCCGCCTCGAACAGCTACAAGGGCTACGACGTCGACGTGATGGAGGCGCTGGCCGCCGACCTCGGCGTCGAGCTCGAATTCGTGCCCACCGACTGGAAGACCCTGGTCAACGGCGTGGTGGCGGGCAAGTACCACCTGACGGGCTCGGCCTCGATCAGCCCGGCGCGGATGAAAGTGGCGGGGTATTCGGACAGCTACCTCACCGTGGTGATCCTGCCCTTCACCACGCAGGACAAGGCGGACCGGTTCTCGGACTGGGACGACATCGACAAGCCGGGGGTGACGGTCGCCACGACGCTGGGCACCACCTTCGAGAAATACGTGAAGGCCTGGTTCCCCAACGCCGAGATCAAGGTGGTCGAGGCTCCGGCCCGCGGCTATCAGGAGGTGCTGGCCGGCCGCGCGGACGTGTTCGTGACCTCGAACATCGAGGGGGCGACGCTGATCGAGAAGTTCCCCAACGTGACCCGGGTCGAAGTCGGCGAGACGCGCGCGCCCTCGCCCATCGCGATGCTGCTGCCGCAGTCCGATCAGGTCTGGATCAACTACGTGAACAACTGGATCCAGATCAAGAAGCTGGAAGGTTTCTTCGACGAGACCGCGGTGAAATGGGGCCTCGCCCCGGCCGAATAAGCCGCGCCCCCAAGCGCAACAACCCAGACCCGCCCGACCGCCGGCGCCCCTCGCGCCGGCGGTTCGCGTTCGCGGGCCCCGGGCTCAGCGGCGGATCTTCTCGGGCATCAGCCCCTGGGGCGCGAAGCGCAGCACCAGCAGCAGGATCGCGCCCATGAAGATCATCCGCATGTGGGCCGCCCCCTCCTGCAGGTGGACGGCGATCGGGTTGCCCTCGGGCGCCCAGGCGGTCGCCGCGTCCATCAGCCAGCGGCCGACCGGCTCGGCCTCGATCCACACGAACCAGACCAGGAAGCCGCCGAGCACCGAGCCCCAGTTGTTGCCCGAGCCGCCCACGATCACCATCACCCACACGAGGAACGTGAAGCGCAGCGGCTGATACGAGCCCGGCGTGAACTGGCCGTCGTAGGTGACCATCATCGCCCCCGCGATCCCCACCACAGCCGAGCCGAGGATGAAGGTCTGCAGGCGGCGCTTGACCACGTCCTTGCCCATCGCCTCGGCCGCGACCTCGTTGTCCCGGATGGCGCGCATCATCCGCCCCCAGGGGGAGTTCAGCGCCCGCTCGGCCAGCCACAGCAGCACGCCCAGCACGGCGGCGAACAGCGCGGCGTAGCACAGCTTCACGAAGATGCCCGAGGCCTCGGCCGGGTCCAGCCCCCAGGCCTGCGCGCGCTGCACGAAGGCGGCCGAGGCCTGCAGGTCGACCTCGTAGGGCGCGGGCCGCGGCAGGCCGGTGACGTTCTTCACCCCGCGCGCCAGCCAGTCCTCGTTCTTCAGGATGGCGATGATGATCTCGGAAATGCCCAGCGTGGCGATGGCGAAATAGTCCGAGCGCAGGCCGAGGCTGACCTTGCCGATCAGCCAGGCCGCGCCGGCCGCCAGCACGCCCCCCAGCAGCCAGCCGGCCGCGGACGGCAGGCCCAGCCCGCCGAGATAGCCGGTGACGGCGGGGTCCACCGCCTCGATCGCGTCGGTGGCGGGATCGAACAGGAAGCGCACCAGCCCATAGGCCGCAGCAACCATCGCCACGGTCGCGAGCGCCCGCAGCCGGCCCCGGGCCAGCCGCGCCCGCACGAAGGCGATGGCCACGACCGAGGCGACCAGCGCCGCCCCGGTCCCCAGCAGGCGCAGGCCGCCGGCGGACCAGGCCTCGGGCGCCGGGGGCTGGGCGGCGAGCACCACCGCCAGCCCGCCCAGCGCCGCAAAGCCCATCAGGCCCACGTTCATCAGCCCCGCGTAGCCCCAGGCGATGTTCGCCCCCAGCGCCATCACCGCCGAGATCAGGCACATGTTCAGAATCGCCAGCGCGACGTTCCAGCTCTGCGCCACGCCCACCAGCGCCAGCAGCGCGGCCATTCCGGCATAAAGAAGCGGACCCCGCGCGGGGCCTTTCAGGACGCTCATATCACCTTCCCCCGGAAGATGCCGGTGGGCCGCGCCAGCAGCACCACCACCAGGATCACGAAGCTGACCGCGAACTTGTAGTCGGTCGAGAGAAGCTGCAGCAGGCCGTCGGGCACCGCGTCCTCGGGCAGCAGGTAGCCGGCGAACTTGCGGTAGGCGTAGGTCACCATCACCTCGGAGAAGGCGACGATGTAGGCGCCCACCACCGCGCCCAGCGGATTGCCGATGCCCCCCAGGATCGCAGAGGCGAAGATCGGCAGCAGCAGCTGGAAATAGGTGAACGGCTTGAACGACTTGTCGAGCCCGTAGAGCACGCCGGCCAGCGTCGCGAGCGCCGCGGCCAGGATCCAGGCGGTGCGCACCACCTTGGCCGGGTCGACGCCCGACAGCAGCGCCAGGTCCTCCTCGTCCGAATAGGCCCGCATCGCCTTGCCCATGCGGGTGCGCTGCAGGAACCAGAACAGGGCGGCCATGGCGATCACCGCGGCCACGATGGTCAGCGCCTGGGTCGAGCGGAAGGCGATCCCCTCGTCGAGGCCGGTCCAGTCCCTGAAGTCGCCGACCTTGAACAGGAACCGCTCGCCGTCGGCAAAGCGCTGGTCGTCGGGGCCGATGACGATGCGCACGATGCCGTTGAACAGGAACATCACGCCCACCGAGGCGATCATGAACACCACCGGCCTGGCCCGTTGCCTGCGGTAGAACGAGAACACCCACGCGTCGCAGAGCAGCGTCGCCCCCGCCGCCACCGCGATCCCGATGGGCAGCGCCAGCAGCGCGGTCGGCAGCGGCCCCAGCCCGATCCCCAGCGCCTGCAGCCCCCAGGTCGCCAGCACCACGACCATCGTCCCGAATGCCATCAGATCGCCATGGGCGAAATAGGTGAAGCGCAGCACCGCATAGATCAGCGTCACCCCCAGCGCGCCCAGCGCCAGCTGGCTGCCATAGGCCAACGCCGGCAGACCGACGAAGTTGGTGAACAGCGCCAGGGCGTTCAGGATCTCCATCGCCTCAGCCTTCCACGCGGCGGCAGCGGCCGTGGTACTGGGTGGGGGTCAGCGCGCCGCCCAGCAGCGCGTGCTTGGAGTGGACGGCCGCGCCGCCCTCGGCGACCGAGGTCAGGACCAGGTCGCCGCGGTCCATGATCTCGATGAAATGCCAGAAGGCCTCCATCTCGGCGACCGTCACGTCGCCCGAGCGGCCGGCGCCGTCGGTGAAGCGGCCGTCCTCGGCCTCCCACTCCAGGCGCAGCTCGTAGGTGGTCGAGCGACACCCCTCGGCGTCGCAGACCCGGTCGAAGTCGCAGCGCAGGCTTTCGGCCATGGCGGGGGCGGCCGAGAGCGCAAGCGCGGCGAGGGCGAGGGGACGGATCATCAGGCTCAACCTCCGAGGAACGAGCGGCGCACCTCGGGATTGGCCATCAGCGCCTCCCCGGTGTCGGTGAAATGGTTGCGGCCCTGGGCGAGCACATAGCCCCGGTCCGCGATGTTCAGGGCCTGGCGGGCGTTCTGCTCGACCATCAGGATGGCGATGCCGGCCGCCGCGATCTCGAGGATCTTGTCGAACAGCTCGTCCATCACGATGGGCGAGACGCCGGCCGTGGGCTCGTCGAGCATCAGCACCTCGGGCCGCGTCATCAGCGCGCGCCCGACGGCCACCTGCTGGCGCTGCCCGCCCGAGAGCTGGCCGGCGGGCTGGCGGCGCTTCTCGCGCAGGATCGGGAACAGGCCGTAGACCATCTCCATGGTCCCGGCGATGTCGTCCTCGCGCAGGAAGGCGCCCATCTCGAGGTTCTCCTCGACCGTCATGGTCGAGAAGACGTTGCGCACCTGCGGGACGAAGCCCATGCCCGCCTTCACCCGATCCTGCGGGGAGAGGGCGGTGATGTCCGTCCCGCGCAGACGCACCTGGCCCTGACGCAGGGGCAGCATCCCGAACAGGGCCTTCATCGCGGTGGACTTGCCCGCCCCGTTGGGGCCGACGATCACGGCGATCTCGCCCTTGTCGACGGCGATGGTGCAGTCGTGAAGGATGTCGGCGGCGCCGTAGCCGCCGGTCATGCCCTCGCCGATCAGGACGCTCATGCCCCGCCCCTCGCCCATTTCATCGCGCCGGGGGCCATGCCCTTGAACTTCGGCGCCTCGTCCAGCGCGGCCACCAGCAGGGCCGTGTCGTCGGGAAGCTGCCGCTTCACCGCGTGATAGAGCTTCGAGCGCGAGCGGGCCGAGCGCGCCATGAACAGGCCGGGGGCGAGGGCGTGGCGATCCTCGCCCAGCTCGACCTCCGCCTCCGGCGCCCCGTGCCAGACGAGGTAGAGGGTCTGCGCGCCGCTCATGCGCCGGCCTCCGGCGCGGCGGTGGGGCGGCGGGCGGGGCGGTTCTTCAGGCCGCGGCCCAGATAGGCCTCGATCACCCGCTCGTCGGCCTTCACCTGCGCCACCGACCCCTCGGTCAGCACGCGGCCCTCGGCCATCACGATCACCGGGTCGCAGAGGCGGCCGATGAAATCCATGTCGTGCTCGATCATGCAGAAGGTGTAGCCGCGCTCCCGGTTCAGGCGGGCGATCGCCTCGCCGATGGAGTTGAGCAGCGTGCGGTTCACCCCCGCCCCCACCTCGTCGAGGAACACGATCCGCGCCTCGGTCATCATCGTGCGGCCAAGCTCGAGCAGCTTCTTCTGGCCGCCCGAGAGGTTGCCCGCCAGTTCGTCGGCGACGTGGCCCAACTGGAGGAAATCGATCACCTCGTCGGCCTTCTCGCGCACCGCCGCCTCGCGCGCGCGGACGGCCGAGGGCTTGAACCAGGCGTTCCACAGCGTCTCGCCGTCCTGGGCGGGGGGCACGGCCATCAGGTTCTCGCGGACGGTCAGGGTGGCGAACTCATGCGCGATCTGGAAGGTGCGCAGCAGGCCCCGGTCGAACAGGTGATGGGGGGCGAGGCCGGTGATGTCCTCGCCGTCCAGCAGCACCCGCCCCTCGTCGGGGGCGTAGGCGCCGGCGATCACGTTGAACAGCGTGGTCTTGCCCGCGCCGTTGGGGCCGATCAGGCCGGTGATCGCGCCTTGCGCGATCTCGAGGCTCGCGCCGTCGACGGCGCGCAGGCCGCCGAAGCTCTTCACCAGGTTCTCGACGCGGATCACGCGCGGCTCCCCTCATATGCACCGGCCCGACGCGAACGCGCCGGGCCGGCCCTTTGCCATATCGCGAACGTCAGCGGAAGCCGATCGTCTCGTAGGCGCCGTCCTTGACCTCATATTCGCGGTAGGTGCCGGCGGCCTCGCCCGGGCCGATCAGCTCGACGTTGGTGGCGCCGACATAGTCGATCTCGCCGCCGTCCTTGAGGATCTGGATCGCCTTGGCGAGCTGGCCCGGCAGGATCTTCTCGCCGGGCGCGTTGGCCACGTCGATCACGCTGTCCTTGAACACGCCCGGATCGGTCGAGCCCGCGGCCTGCATCGCCAGCGCGATCAGCGCGGCGGCGTCGTAGGATTCGCGGCGGAACGAGCCGTCGGGATCCACGCCCGCGGCCTCGGCGGTGCTGACGAAGGCGTCGGCGCCCTCGCCCTCGGACCACGGCACCGAGCCGATGGTGCCGTCGAGATCCTCGCCGATCGCCTCGATCAGGGTCTCGGCGAACATGCCGTCGCCCAGCACGAACTTCTCGAACGCGCCCGAATCGACCGAGGCGCGGATCACGCCCACGCCGCCCTGGTCGGCGTAGCCGAAGACCGCGAGGTATTCCGCCCCGGTGGCCGACAGCGCCCCGACCTCGGCCGAATAGTCGGCCTTGCCGTCCTCATGCGCGGCCGAGAGCAGGACCTTGCCGCCCTGCTCCTCGAACGCGGCCTGGAAGGCGTCGGCGAGGCCCTTGCCATAATCGTTGTTGGTGTAGGTGACCGCGATCTCCTCGACGCCCTTGTCGGCGAGGATCTGCGCCAGCACCGCGCCCTGGCGCGCGTCGGAGGGGGCGGTGCGGAAGAACAGGCCGCCGTCCTCGATCGAGGTCAGCGCGGGCGAGGTGGCCGAGGGCGAGATCATCACCACCCCGTTGGGCACGGCCACGTTGTTGAGCGTGGCGATGGTCACGCCCGAGCAGTCGGCGCCCATGATCGCCTTGGCGCCCTCGGCGGTGACCAGACGCTCGGCGGCGGCCGAAGCCGCGGCCGCGTCGATGCAGGTCGAGTCCGCGCGGACCGGGACCAGCATGTCGCCCCCAAGGATGCCGCCGGCGTTGTTCACCTCGGTCATCGCCAGCTCGGCGCTGTCGGCCATGCCGGGGGTGAGGGACTCGATCGGGCCGGTGTAGCCCAGCAGGACGCCGATCTTGACGTCCTCGGCCTGGGCGGGGGCGGCCATCGCAAGGGCCGAGGCGCCCATCGCCAGCGCGGCGGCGAGGTGTGCAGGTTTCATCGATGCATCTCCCTGTCATCCGGTCCCGGCCGCGGCGCCGGCTTGGCTGAGGCGCCCCGCGCGGCGGGCGCCCCTGGCGGGGCCGGCCTGCGCGCGTGCGCCCCGCGCCGGTCATGCGCGGGCGGTGGAGCTTATCCGTGTCGGCTTGCGCCCGTGCTGTCAATCGCAACGCCCGGCGCAGGGCCCGGCGGCGCCCCCGCCCGCACCCGCCCGCCCCCGCCCGCCGGCGCAGCGTCGGCGCAGCGTCGGCCGAGGGGCTCGCGCGGGGGCGGCTCGGGAGGGAATCGCTCGGCCGCGGGACCGTCCGCGACCGGCCGCCGGCGCCGGTGGGAGATCGGGGGGCGGAAGAGCGCCCGCGAGGCGCGTGGCCTGGCCGCGAGGCTCTACCCAAAGCCGAGGAATCACGGCGGAACCGTGGCGGCTTGGCTTGCGCCCGGATCAAATCGTTCTAAACTTAGCGCTCACCGATACAGGATCAGGAGCCGCCATGACCCTTCCGACCCGCGCCATCGCGCAGGACACCCTGCGCGACGCGCCCGCCGGGATCGCCAAAGGCGCGACGCCGGCCATCACCGGTTCCTCCGAAGGCAATGTGGAGGTGATCCCGAACACCCGCTCGCTGGGCTTCCTGCTCCAGGACGTGGCGCGGCTGATGCGCTCCAGCTTCGGCCAGGCGGTGACCGACGCGGGGCTGGAGCTGACCACCGGCGAGGCCAGGGCCCTGGTCCACGCCGTCGCGGCCGCCGGCGCGCGCCAGACCGAGATCGCCGAGCGGATGGGCGTCGAGCCGATGACCCTGTGCGGCTATGTCGACCGCCTCGAAAGCCGGGGCCTGGTCGAGCGTCAGCCCCACCCCGCCGACAAGCGCGCCAAGCGGATCGTGCCCACCGACACGGCCGACGACGCCATCGGCACGATCATGCCCCTGACCCGCAAGGTGATCGCCGACGCGATGGACGGCGTCCCGCAGGAGGATATCGAGGCCTTCCGCCGGGTCCTCCAGCACATGCACGATCACCTCAGCCACGGTCGCCGCAACAGCTG
>TARA_R110000751_G_scaffold45531_3_pt1 | contig 9913 bp, 16 predicted proteins | sample TARA_R110000751 | Tara Oceans TARA_R110000751 (sample SAMEA4398001) | marine metagenome | biome: Polar Biome; feature: [MES] marine water layer (ENVO:01000295) within the mesopelagic zone...; material: water (ENVO:00002006), including particulate matter (ENVO:01000060) such as...... | reverse complement strand
GCATGGAAAACCATAAGCCCCTACAGGAATTACATAAAAATACCTCTGACACAAAGCTAACTGTGTTCCGTATTGTAAGTATTCAAATGGTGTAGCTGTAGAGCCTACTTCTAGTTGAACAAGAGCGAGTTGAAATGTTGCACTTGTTGTGCCTAAAAAATTTACTTGATTTGATGTTGTCATAGCATTTCCTGCTGAAGCTGGTGTTTGCCAACCTTCTGAACCATATCTATCAGGACCACAAGCTAAATTCCAATTTACGATTACTCCTCTAGTATTATCTGTGTCCCATGTTCCTGTAGTGTCACCAGTAATAGTAATAGTCTTTTTTTCCCAAGTGTTAGCAGAAACTATTGTGTATTCTTCAATGTATTGTCTAGTAAAACTATCATTAGCTAGTCCTAAACAGTATGTTCCTGTAACAGATGATTTAACCCAGAAAGATATAGTAATTGTTTTGGCGTTAGCTGTTCCCCAATTTAAATAAGCTGTATTAAGACCTTCAATGACTTGTCTAATTTGAGAAAACTGAAGTCCATCTACTGTTGAGTCTGCTGTTGTTACTGTTATTTTATAAGAATATTCTGCATCATTAGGTGAATCAGTAGACTGCTCATTAGTTATAGTATCATCTGTTGTTTTAACATAAGTAAATCTATCAACAGTATAATAGCCAGCAGCAGTAATTCCAGTAACACTCGTAGCTCTTTGTGCAATCGCCATATCGCCATTGATGATAAGGTTCTTACCTGCTTGAGAAGTAATAGCACTACCACTTGCATTTTGTAATCCGCTAGAAGTAATTTTAGCTTGAGTTGTCCCTGCTGATTGTAGCTCTATCTCACCCGTTGTATCGGGCGTAAGAATTAAGCCGTTACTTGTATCTGAATTTATTGTACTTGCCATTATAGAACCACCCATTTACTAGAAGCTGGAACTGTTACTGATACTCCACCAGAAACGGTTACCGGGCCGGTAGACATCGCATTGTAACCTGTAGGGATTGTGTAGTTAGTTCCTATTGTTGCATTGTTAACAAATAAACCATTAGTCGCACTAACTTGTGGAGCAAATCCAGTATTATTAGAATCCTGAGCTACCGCCTTTTCCGCAGGATAAGTACAGAACACAGTGCTTGTACCGGCTAAAGTTATTTTAGATCCCCCGCCGCTTGATTCTAATACAGTATCTCTGGACAACGTTGTTCCAGAAAGTGTATACGTGCCTATACCTACTTCCCAATTAGTACCGGAAACTATAGTATAATATGTAGTATTAGTATTCCCTATAACGCTAAATGCTTGAAATCCGGCCTCAGCTCCGCCTAGGGTAACTGTGCCTGTTCCGGTCGTTGTAGTGGATTCTTTTACTCTATCTTTAAATATTAGGGCCATGCGATACCTTCTTGCACATTACAATGCTCTTATTCTACCATATTTATGGTTTATTCCAATTATCATTTTTCAAAAAACATCGCTAAACTAAGCCTATATTCTCCTTTATGTGATAGGCCCAGTATTTCCAGAAACACTTATTCTAACCTCTTTACTAAAATTGCGAGTTACTTTGTGGTGCAAATATGAGGGAAACAAAAGTAAAACCCCTTCTTCTGGCTCAATAGACGCATGTAGATTTTGGAGCGTATTATTTTCAATAGGCCCTTCGTTGACAACAAAAATTAAATATCCTGCGCCTTTAGGAACAGTGACATAATATACAAAAGAAAAGTCTGAACCTGGATGAGTATGCAAATCTGAGCTTGCGTTTGGCTCATGAATATGTGCCCACTGAGATATTATTTGTAGATTTCTACGCTTTAATAATACATTTATCTGCTCTACAAGTTTACTCCCCTCATCTTTAATGTTCCATACTGTGTCCTCAGACATAGTAGAACTAGGATTATCATCTAATGCAACCCTAGACTCTAAAATTTCTTCCGCTAATACTTTGTTATTTATATCATCCAGAAAATACTTTTCCGCTTCTATATGAAATAATATGGGGTACTCTATTAATTTCGCCATCTAAATGATTACTCTGTTTATATGATCTATTATGTCTTGTACAGTATGAATGTCAGAGAATACATCTTCCGATACTTTAATATTGTACTTTTCTTCTAGACTCATAATAATTTCAACAGAGTCTAAAGAGTCTGCTCCTAAATCTTCTAAAGTATCAGTTAGTTTTATTGCATCTAATTCTAACTTTTGAATGCTCTCTACTAATATTTCTTTTACTTCTTTTTCATGTTTAGTCATTTGTAGTCTTTCATGTGGTTAAAAATAGTTTTCATTTTAGCTTTGGTATATCCTTGCATCAACCAAAACTTTGCCTCGTGGTATATTGTATTATCTTTTACCCAATTAATAAAGTTTCGTTTCTTTTTTCCTTTCCAGAATAGGGTAATAGTTTTTTTGCCAATAGGTTCAAGCTTATGAAATTGAGTGTGCTTTCTTATTAGAATACTTCCAAGACCATAGGTTTTAGTGGTAACCTTTCCGTCTTTCCATTGAGATTCCTTATATCCGCCCCATAGTATAATAGATACATAGTCCCACGGATGGTCATGGAAGTCTTCTAAGTCAGCGTAGATGACATTGACGCAGACTTTGTTTATGAGCCCAAAGATAGAATAGCGAACACAACAAACATCACCGTTGTGGCTAGGTAGTATAATGGCCTGTTTTTGAATGAGTTTTATCATACTCGTTTATATAGTCTTGAACCTCTCTAAGCTCTTTTTTAATGGTTTTATATCCTCTCCTTATCGGAGGGTGTTTTCGTACTGTAGCATTATTTGGTTTACCGATCAACTTTATTATAGGAGCTGTTAAATCAAACTCACCTTTGTTAATGGCATTGTTCCATAAACCCGGCACTGCATGGTGCGTATTGTGTAGGCCTTCACCTATAAAAAGGAGTGACCATAAATGACTGTTTACTGTGTAATCTTTAGAGTTGTAAGTCCTCCAAGTACCAGGCAACCCATAACTTAGTACAGGTATATGCGCAATCACTGTAGCCCAACTAATACCTATCAATGTATACCAAATAGGAATGCCATAAAAGTAGCCTACGTACACAGGGTCTATAAAAAATAATAAAGCGACGTAACTATATATAATTTTGTAGTAATTTCTATGAAACCAAGCGTGGTCTTTATCTCTAGATAAATCTTTAATAATAAGAGGGTTTATATTAAATGCTGGGACATAATAGAACCAAACCTTAATCTTATGCCATAAGTTTCCTTTAGGTCGGTGAGGGTCTTCAATGTGATCTGAATGTCTATGATGAGCTCTGTGACCCGCAGCCCAACAGATGGTACTACCTAGAGAACCTATAGTAGCAAACCATAATACAATCCATTTAATAAGTCGGTTTTTAGGTTCATAGGTTCTATGAGCCGCATACTTGTGTAGTCCTACACTTACACATAGCCCAAAACAAACCCACCCTAAAGCTAGGGCGATTAGGAATAATGTGGTGTCCCAAGCAAAGACCATAGTAACTATAGCGCTTATATAGACAAAAGCTTGTGTCGCTTTTACTTTTGCATCGTTACTACATCTTCTTAAGAACCCATTATTAAAAATGAACTCCAAAATATTCTTCACGGTTTAATTTTTTTCAGCGAATGAAGCTAAATATATTTCTTCTACTTTTGCGGTTACCGCCCCAGCTAATTCTTTAAACTGATCTACAGTAAGTTCTACATCTACGTTAGCTGTATTTCTCCAAGTAACTGTTGCATCTGTATACACACCCGAAATAATAGCTGTCAATTGATTCATAACATTATTACGACTATTTAAATCTATTTGCCAATTGGAGCCGTTCCAATCTACCCCCGCAGCTAGTAACACTTCTCTGCCAATGTTAACATCTTGGTCAGCTTTAGCATTAGCTAATTCTGTACCCCAAGGGTAATAAAGTTTTTCATATGCTTGACCGTCTGAAGCAACCCCTTCATACACTGTGTAACCTAGACCTGTCATATAATCTAAGAAATTCTGATTAGCGTCTGACATTGGATCTGAAGTTACAGGTACACCAAGAGCTTTACAGTCGTTAAGTAATGTAGCAAGAGAAGATAAAGCAGTTGCGCCCGCAGCTACTAAAGTAGTTTCTACGGTTTTTACTGTGTTTGTTATTGGATCAGCCCCGCGAGCATTAGTTACTCCCTCATATGTTTTAAGTAAAATCGTATCTACTGATTGAGCATTCGCTACAGGATAACTATCCCAAAACGGTTCGGCTACAGGCTCTAATTCTTCCGGATCAGGTTGAACGTTATCTTTGGCCGATTGCCACACAGCTTCTACTGCTGTTGCCCAACTTGGTAGTTCGTCTATTAATTCATTGGGCGCTTGACCTTTGTACTCAACTTCCCCAGAAGTTCCGGCCCATTGTAATGCCCATACATCTGCTGGAATACTACAAGTAGATAGGTCTAAACCGCCATGCCCTACTCCATCTTTAGTAACAGCATTATCGGCTACTACAATTGTTAAATTCATTTCTTATCTCCTAATAAATTTTGTTTTGCGCTTTCAGCCAGTACCTTAATACTAGTTTCATTGGCCTTTACCATTTCATTTCTAAATGATTCTACTGCTGCCCCAGTTTCTCGTTGAGTGCCTGAATTTTCTATTTGTAACAAAGGCATCCAAGCTATAGAACAATTATACTCATCTACTTCACCGCCGGTATTCTTATCAACACCTTGTATCCTAACCATCCAAGCACATTCTAGCCCGATACATTTTTTCTTCAGTAAAGGACAAAAAGTCCCTTTATCTAATTGCATATTAAGATTTCGCCGCTATTATAAGATCTACATATTGTACCGCTAAATTAATCGCAGTTCCAGTAAATGTGTGAGAGTGAGCGCTTCCACTAAATGAGTGATTGTGAGATCCACTTGAACCTGCCGCTCCTGTAGATGTCGCTATATTTCCGGCACCATTTTTTTGTCCACCAAGATTGCCAGCAAATGATCCTCCTGTTATAGTAGTTGTGTGAGTGTGGCTCGGTATCTGCGATAGAGCAAGAGTGGTAGACCCAACTGAACCAGCCACTGTTGTACTTGAATTAGAGCCGGTTACTGGCTTGGACGCAAATGCAGTAGTAAATGCTACTGAACCCCCTGTACTCGCCGTACCTGAGACTACTCTAAATGCTCTATTATTATAAGTTGTAATTTTTGTCCACCCAGTTGGTGCGTTTGTTTGTTGAAACACCAACCTTGTCCCTGCTGGAAAAGCTTCAGCATTACCTGAAATCCAATCTGTACCATTTGAGACCAATACATCACCTACTGAACCGGGAGATACTGTTGATACAGGGCTTGTACCTTCTCCAATTAACACTGCGTTAGCCGTATGAGTTGCAGACCCCATACCCCCTTGATTTACAGCCAGAGGCGTAGTTAATCCCGTAATTGCTGTTATGTCGTTATTTCCGCCGGAAGATGCCGCGCCTAGGTTTGATCGTGCCCCAGCTGCGCTACTAGAACCTGTGCCGCCTTCGGTAACTGCCAAATCCGTTCCTAGAATAATAGAAGGTAGATAATTAACTGGGTCAACTACATTAGTTGCGTCATTATAAACATACGTTGACTTACCGGCAGGTACGGCTATACCGGTACCCGTTGCATTCTTAACTGTAATTGTATCCGCACAACCATTATTAATTAAATACAGTTTTTGAATTCCCGGCACAATTAAATTTTGAGCGCCTCCAGAAGTACCCACTAAATTGAGTCTTAAATTACGGGCAGTTTGTGGTGCATTTGTATTTGTTAATGAAAGAGTTACCGTACCACTTGAAAAAGTAACATTGGCTGATCCTGTAATAGCGTCTTCTATCGCAGTGCCTAAATTTGTATTAGTAGTGGTACCCCACGTACCCGACTGTTCTCCAGTAGCTATGAGTTCTATTTTTAAGTCTGAATAGGTGCTTGGCATAATTTAATCCTTAATTTTTAATATTTTAACTTGTTTGGGCACTTAATGGAATACTTGTTACATAAACTCCTACATGTTTCTTTTCAGCCCATTCTTTTCCGCAATCGGAACATGTCCCTGATTTATACTCTTCCGCGTCTACTTCCATTCCACAATGGACACATTCTAAACGCACTTCATACTTGTTAATCAAAGTTCCGTTTTTTAATTTTTTCGCTTCTATTATCATGCTGCTATATCCTCCCATTCAGGATCTTGTGTTGTGTTTATGTCAGCCCACACATCTGTTTGTGAATCATCGATATCAGCCCATCTAGCGTTTTGCCCGGGAACAATATCGCTCCATACTAATGGTCGACTTGTTTGACCAACCCCTTCTACGCCAGTAACATTTACGTTAGCGTCAGCTGAAACCGTTACGGTTCCTAAAGCTGTGGTTGCTACTACTCCAGTAACATTGGCATTAGCTGCTGCTGCTACTGTAACAATTCCTAATGCTGTGGTTCCTACTACTCCAGTGACATTGACATTAGCATCTGAGGTGGTAGTAACAATTCCTAATGCGGTAGTACCTTGAACCCCTGTAACATTAACATCTACTCCGGCACCTTCTATTACAGTAACACTGCCTAAAGCCGTAGTCCCTGCTACTCCAGTAACATTGGCATTAGCGTCTGCTGATACTGTAGCTGTCCCAAGCTGAGTAGTTGCTACTACTCCAGTAACATTGGCATTAGCTGCTGCTGCTACTGTAACTGAACCTAAAGTTATTACAGCCTGTTCACCATCAACTACTACATTGCCATCAGTCGATACTACGATCGATCCTAAAACTGTTGTTGCTTCTACTCCTGTAACACTAAACCTTATATCAGGTATTAATATTGTTACACTATTTAATTCTGTAGTACCTTGAACCCCTGTAACATTGACATTAGCGTCTGCTGATACTGTAGCTGTCCCAAGCTGAGTAGTTCCTACTACTCCGGTAACGTTTACATCAGCACTAATTATTACGGTAGCACTTCCTAATGCTGTAGTTCCTACTACGCCAGTAACGGCGGCATCAACACTTACAACGCCTTCAGCAGAAAACGGTGCACTTGAAAAAGGACTACGGGCAAACATCTAAGGCACCTCCCGCTTAACTAAGCTATACGTATAATGGCGTTAGAAGAATCCGCTGCTGGAAATATTACAGTAAAGTCCCCACTAGTTGAGGTTTTATCTGCTCCAAAGTCTAACACAGCGACCGCTTTGTCACTTTGTGTATCGTTATAAATTAATGCGCCTCTTGCTGTTATAGATGATGATGCCCATGTTTCATCTGAAAAATCTAACCACGCGGTTGTGGAAGTAGAAGTCGGTGCAGTGCTTACTGTTAAATCTTGTCCTCCAGCCGAATAGCCTGTACCTGTTGTTTCATTAGCAGTTGTATATGCTGTTGTAGTAGCGCCTAATGTTGCTGAGGATGTATACAATGCCATTTTAAATGTATCAGCCGTTGTACTTCCTCTTGTTACCGATGTTCCAAAAGCATGGACGCCATTCAAGATGTCCACTTTGAAACTTGTAGCCATTGCTTGGGAAATTGCCATGTTAAGTCTCCAAAATTTTAATTAAATCTGAATGCCCTGCATCACGCAGTTTATTCGCTAAGGTTGTGCGGTCTGACTGCACCGCTTGTTTTAAGTATTTCACTAGAACTTCTCTAATGTAACCCTTAAATGCTTCTGCTTGCTCTCTTATGAGAGGGTTTGCGTCTTTACTAACATACAGAATTTTAGCCAAAGCAAACTCTGCTATTTCTTCTGGTGTATGTCCTCGTCCTTTTGTTGCTATTACTTTTACTTCGCCTTCTAATATAGTGCTCATTTATATCCTTTCTATTTAACGTCGTATCTAACCTGCCCGCTTCTGTAGGAGTCTTGTCTATTTTTACCGTCCCCTAACTGTTTAAGCATAGATAGAGCTGAGTCGTATCTTTTATTGTAAGTGGCAACTATATCTTCATCTTGCATCATAAAAGTAGCTGCTTCTAGTAATGTCCCATATAATAACACACTACTGAAATTATCCCCTAGCCAAGATGTGCCACTAACAGCTGTAGTAATTGATGTAGGGTAGTAGAAGTAATGTAGTTCTACTGTGTAATTATTATCTGGGGTAGGCCCTAGTATAAACGTGTCGTCATCAAAAAGTGCGTAATATTCTGGCTTTCCGTAAAAAGCAGGATCAGTATCAGGGAACGACTGTCTTATAAAATTAACGTCTTTATTTAAAAGATATAGATATTCATTTTCTGCGTTTACAACAGCCAAACTATATGTAGCAAGCCAATCCCCCGGAGCTGATAAATATTTGTTTCCAGTAGAAGTGGTACCCACTTGATTACGCCTTAAATCAGGAAGTTGCACAGAATTAAATACGCGTTCTTCAGCTTGAGTAATAAACGTATTTATATCGGTAGTAGTAAATTGATTCTCAGAATAACTTTGTACGTCCGCTACTAGTTGTGTGTAATTCATCGTCTATCCTTACGCCATAGGGCCGCGAGCTTTAGTGCCCTTTGTTGCTGCACCATTCCCTCGAGTTTCTACGCCTGTTGTTTTAACATTTGTTTCAGGGTAACCGGCAGTATGAGGCACGGGAACCATTTGCGGTTGCACATACCCATCTACCATTTTTGGTTTTCTTGTTTCGTTTTGTTTCATTTCTTTCTCCTAAGTTGTTGTTACGGTAACGGTTCCTAATTCACCGGCACCTTCTAAATTATCTGGGATGCCTGGTAATTCTAAAGGATTGGCAAAACCTACTGGGTTCCAACCCCATTGTATATTTCTACTACTGTAAGTACCTGCCGGTATAAAACTTTTATCTGGTCTTGGGTCTTTTACCGCTTGAGGATCTTCTACCGGATACATCCCCTGCAAATTCTGCGGTTGATCTGGGTTCCAACACTCTGGACACGCTTTTATATTAGTCTTAGTCCGCCTTACAACTAACTCTTTTAATTCTCTAAGTTTAAATTGAAAGCCACAAACATCACAGTCTGCAATAGCGTTCTTATTAGTCGTATACTTGTTACCCATTATTTCTAAACGTACGAACTTCTTGGTGTTATAGACAACGTAGCTTTCTCTCTATCTTCAGTTGAAGCGAGGAGCCACTGCTCTTCATATTCTGATTTCAAAAATTGTATTCTATCTCCCGCTTTTGGAATCTTAAGAGATAAATAATACGCTAATCCTGCTACCATACAGGGTAAAAATCTAAAAGGAATGTCCTGTGTATTTACTCCTGAACCTGCATCTGACATTCTTTTTAAATACCAATACACAAAAGTATAAGGCTGTGTAGTATCTGGAATTGGCCACATTGTTACTGTAGGAACTTCAGGGCCGCGTCTATCAATATATATTTGTATGGGTCTTCCTGTATCATTCTTACTTGGAATAGATGCATATGTAGGATTTGACACCCTAGAAATAGCTATGTCCGACTGAGTTGTTCCTGTCCCAGTTCTTATGACTTGGCTAATAAGATCGATTGTAGTTGCGGGCAAATCGTAAGTGGCTGTGCCGGCAACTAGCGGGATTGAATCTTGTTCAACAGTCCATAAATTGATTCCTCGGTTAGCCCATTCAATAGTCAATAAGTTCAAGCTACGGGTAGCCGTTCTTAAATCATATCCTGTTCTTAACTCTGCACCGCATCGTTCAAACGCTTCTTCTACAAGAAGGTTTAGATCTAAATTAAATGCATGTGTATTTGTTGTAGTCATTACATCTCCTTTTCTATTTGTCTAGTGACTGTACACTCTTCACTTATCACGTGTGAGTGGACCGATGGTTCCACTAAATCTAGATGATCCCCACCGATAAAAGCACTAACTAACGCAATCAAACTAATTATAATTTCTTTAGCACGCATTATGC
>TARA_R110000751_G_scaffold30443_3_pt1 | contig 9939 bp, 7 predicted proteins | sample TARA_R110000751 | Tara Oceans TARA_R110000751 (sample SAMEA4398001) | marine metagenome | biome: Polar Biome; feature: [MES] marine water layer (ENVO:01000295) within the mesopelagic zone...; material: water (ENVO:00002006), including particulate matter (ENVO:01000060) such as...... | reverse complement strand
GCCGACGAGGCGGCGGTGGACGCCCAGCGCGCCGCCGACGATTCGATCGACCACGAGACGCCGCTCTCGGAGCTGTTCGAGGATCAGCTCGCCTGCGCGGACATGATCGTCGTGAACAAGGCCGACCTGATGGACGGGGGCGCCGCTGCCACCGCCGCCGCCCTGCGCGCGCGGGCCCGTCGCGGCGTGCAGGTGATCGAGGCCGCCATGGGCGCCGTCGATCCTGCCGTTCTGCTGGGCCTGGGCGTCGGCGCCGAGTCCGACATGGAGGCGCGCCACGAGCTGCACCACCACCACCATCACGACGACGATGACGACCACGACGACCACGATCATGAGCACGAGCACGGCCACGACGAGTTCGAGAGCTTCCACGTCGACCTGCCCGAGATCCCCGACCCCGCCGCCTTCCAGGCCGCGGTCTCGGAGATCATCGCCGCCCACGACCTGCTGCGGGTGAAGGGCTTCGCCGCCGTCTCCGGCAAGCCGATGCGGCTGCTGATCCAGGCGGTCGGCCCGCGGGTGGACGCGCATTTCGACCGGCCCTTCGCGGCCGGCGAGGCGCGCGCGACCCGGCTGGTGGTGATCGGCCTTGCGGGGATCGACCGCGGGGCGGTCTCGAGCGCGCTGACCGCGGCCGCCACGCCCGAGACGGCGCCGGCCGCCTGATGCACCTGCTCGCCGCGACGCCGGGAGAGATCTCCGACGGGACCGAGCCGGTCGACCCCGCCCAGGATCCCGCGGACCTCATCTTCGTCAGCGCCGCCGACACCGAGCTGGCGGCGCTGTCGGAGGCGCGGCGGGGGCTGGGGGTCGACGCGCCCTCGCTGCGGCTGGCGCATCTCAACTGGCTGGCGCATCCCTACTCGGTCGATCTTTACCTCGACCGCACGGCGACGCGCTCGCGACTGGTGGTGGCGCGCGTGCTGGGGGGCGCCGCCTACTGGCGCTACGGGCTCGAGCAGTTCGCCGCCCGCCTGCATGCCGCGGGCGTGCCCTTCGCGGCGCTGCCCGGCGACGACAAGCCCGACGAGACTCTGGCCCGCCTCTCTACGGTCGACGAGGAGGACTACGCCGCCCTGTGGTCCTATTGCGTCGAAGGCGGGCCGGAAAACGCGCGCGGCTTCCTCGCCCTGACCCGCGCCATGCTCGAGGGGACCGAGCGCCCCGAGGCCGCCCGTCCGCTGTTGCGCGCGGGCCTGATCGGGGCGCCGCGGGCGGCGTGGCGGGCCGGGGCGCCGGTGGCGGCCGTCACCGTCTACCGCGCGCTGGTTCAGGGCGCCGGCCTCGCGCCCGTCGAGGCGCTGTGCGAAGCGCTCTCGGCGCGCGGGCTCAACCCGCTGCCGATCTTCGTGGCGTCCCTCAAGGACCCGGTCTCGGCCGCGACGGTCGAGGCGATCTTCGCGCAGACGCCCCCCGACGTGGTGATCAACTGCACCAGCTTCGCCGTCGGCTCTCCCGATGCTCCGGGCGCGGGCACCGTGCTGGACCGCAGCGGCGCGCCGGTGTTGCAGGCGGTGCTCTCGGCGGGCTCCGAGGCGGCCTGGGCAGAGGCGGCGCGCGGCCTCTCGGCCCGCGACATCGCCATGAACGTGGCGCTGCCGGAGATCGACGGCCGCATCCTGACCCGCGCCATCGCCTTCAAGGGCGAAACCTGGTTCGACCCCGACACCCAGTGCCCCATCGCCGCCTTCCGCCCCAAGGCGGATCGCATCGACTTCGTCGCGACGCTCGCCGCCAACTGGGCCCGCCTGCGCCGGGCCGAGGCCGGGGACCGCCGCGTGGCGCTGGTGCTGGCCAACTACCCCAACAAGGACGGCCGGCTGGCCAACGGCGTCGGCCTCGACACCCCCGCCGGCACGGTGGGGGCGCTGCGGGCGCTGGCGGCCGAGGGCTACGCGGTCGAAGACGCCCCCGCGGACGGCGAGGCGCTGATGGCCCGGATCCTCGCCGGCCCCACCAACTGGCTGACCGACCGGGCCGAGCGGCAGGGGGGCGAGCGCCTGTCGCTGAGCGCCTACCGCGCGGCCTACGCCCGCCTGCCCGAAGCCGCCCGGCGCGCGGTCGAATCCCGCTGGGGCCCGCCCGAGTCCGACCCGTTCCTGATCCCTGGCGCCTCCCCTTCGACGGCCCCGCGCGACGCCGGCGCCGCGGACCCCGCTTCGAGCCCCGAACCGGCCTTCGCCCTGTCGATCCTGCGCTACGGCAACGTCGTCGTCGGCGTGCAGCCCGCCCGCGGCTACAACATCGACCCCGACGAGACCTACCACGCCCCGGACCTTGCGCCCCCGCACAACTACCTCGCCTTCTACATCTGGCTGCGCGAGGCCTTCGGCGCCCATGCGCTGGTCCACTTCGGCAAGCACGGCAACCTCGAGTGGCTGCCCGGCAAGGCCGTGGCGCTGGCGGCGGAGGACTTCCCCGAGGCGGCGCTGGGCCCCCTCCCCCACCTCTACCCGTTCATCGTCAACGACCCCGGCGAGGGCACGCAGGCCAAGCGGCGCGCCCAGGCGGTGATCGTCGACCACCTGACCCCGCCCCTGACCCGCGCCGAGACCTACGGCGACCTGCGGGCGCTGGAAGCGCTGGTGGACGAGTACTACGAGGCCGCCGGCGTCGACCCCCGCCGCATCGACCACCTCAGGACCGAGATCCTGTCGCTGATGTCGGCCACCGGGCTGGACGTCGACGTGGGGGCCGAGGGAGACGACGCCGACAGCCGTCTGCAGAAGCTCGACGCCTACCTGTGCGAGCTGAAGGAGAGCCAGATCCGCGACGGCCTCCACGTGTTTGGCGAAAGCCCCACGGGCCGCCTGCGCCGCGACCTCGCCATCGCGCTCGCCCGCGTGCCGAGGGGTGACGGCAAGGGGGCCGACGCCTCGCTGATCCGGGCGCTGGCGGGCGACCTGGGGCTGGGGTTCGACCCGCTCGATTGTCCGATGGGGGCCCCGTGGGACGGCCCGCGCCCCGAGATCCTCGCCGCCCTCACCGAGGACCCCTGGCGCACCCAGGGCGACGCGGTGGAGCGGCTGGAACTGCTCGCCATCGCCCTGCTGGAGGGCGCGCAGGCGCCGGGATCCGCCTCGGGCGCCGTGATGGAGGCGATGCGCGGGAGCATCCTGCCGACGCTCGACGCCTGCGGGCCGGCTGAGATGGGGGCGCTGCTGACCGGGCTCTCGGGGCGGTTCGTGGCGCCGGGGCCCTCGGGGGCGCCGACCCGCGGACGGCTCGATGTGCTGCCCACGGGGCGCAACTTCTTCTCGGTCGACAGCCGCGCGGTGCCCACCCGCACCGCCTGGGCGCTGGGCTGGCGCTCGGCAAGCGAGCTGATCGACCGGCATGTGCAGGAGCAGGGCGACTGGCCCCGGACCATGGCCGTCACCGCCTGGGGCACGGCCAACATGCGCACCGGGGGCGACGACATCGCCCAGGCGCTGGCGCTGATGGGCGTGCGGCCGCAGTGGGACGACGCCTCGCGCCGGGTGACGGGGTTCGAGATCATCCCGGCCACCGCGCTCGGCCGGCCGCGGGTGGACGTGACCCTTCGCGTCTCGGGCTTCTTCCGCGACGCCTTTCCCGCGCAGGTGGACCTGGTGGCCTCGGCGGCCGCCGCCGTCATGCGCCTCGACGAGCCGGAGGCCGAAAACCCCGCCGCCGCCCGCTTCCGCCGCGAAGCGCAGGAGATCGGCGAGACCCGCGCCGCCCGCCGCGTCTTCGGCTCGAAGCCCGGCGCCTATGGCGCGGGCCTGCAGGCGATGATCGACGAGCGGCTGTGGAAGACCCGCGCCGACCTCGCCGAGGCCTATCTCGAGTGGGGCGGCTATGCCTATGGCGCGGGGGAGGAGGGCGCCTCGGCCCGGCAGGACCTCGAAACCCGCCTCTCCCAGGTCGAGGCCACCGTCCAGAACCAGGACAACCGCGAGCACGACCTGCTCGACAGCGACGACTACTACCAGTTCGAGGGCGGCATCGCCGCGGCGGTCGAGACCCTGCGCGGCCAGGCGCCGGTCAGCTACCACACCGACCACTCCCGCCCCGAGCGGCCGGTGATCCGCACGCTGGACGAGGAGATCGGCCGCGTGGTCCGCGCCCGCGCCGTGAACCCCAAGTGGATCGCGGGCGTGAAGCGCCACGGCTACAAGGGCGCCTTCGAGATCGCGGCGACGGTCGACTACCTGTTCGCCTTCGCCGCCACCACCCACGCGGTGCGCGACCACCATTTCGACCTGGTCCACGCCGCCTATCTGGAGGACGACGACGTCCGCAGCTTCATCGAGGACGCCAACCCCGCCGCCCTGCGCGAGATCGCCCAGCGCCTGCAGGAGGCGATCGACCGCGGCCTGTGGCGGCCGCGCTCCAACTCCGCCCGCGCGCTTCTGGACAGCCTGACCGAGCGGAGCCCCGCATGATCCGCGCCCTGTTCGTGAGCGGCCTCGCCCGCACCCGCGGCCCCACCGCCGCCCAGGTCTTCGGCGACTGGCCCGGCGTGCGCGCCGACTTCGCCGGGATCGAGCCCGGCGCCGACGCGCGGCTGAGCCCCGAGCAACTGGACTGGGCCGACCGGATCTACTGTTTCGAACCGCGCCAGAAGACCCGCATCTCGGCCCTGCACGGCCGCCATCTGCGGGGGCGCACCGTCTATACGCTCGACGTGCCCGACCTCTACACCTTCATGCAGCCCGAACTGATCGAGCTGCTGGTGAACCGCGTCGGCCCCGACCTGAAAAAAGCCTGAGGGAGGCTGACCATGTCCGAGAAACCGCCCGTGGACGACGCGCGCCACGCCGCCAAGATGGCCAAGAAGAAGGCCGCCCGCGACAAGATCATGGCCACCAAGACCGACCAGAAGGGCCTGATCGTCGTCCACACCGGCAAGGGCAAGGGCAAGTCCACCGCCGCCTTCGGCATGATCTTCCGCTGCATCGCCCATGAAATGCCCTGCGCGGTGGTGCAATTCATCAAGGGCGGCATGGCCACAGGGGAGCGCAACCTGATACAGGACAGGTTCGCCGACCTGTGCGAGTTCCACGCCATGGGCGAAGGCTTCACCTGGGAGACCCAGGACCGCGCCCGCGACATCGAGATGGCGCAGGCCGCCTGGGAGAAGGCCAAGGACCTGATCCGCGACCCGAAACACCGCATGGTGCTGCTCGACGAGATCAACATCGCGCTGCGCTACGACTACCTCGACATCGACGAGGTGGTGACCTTCCTGGTCGAGGAAAAGCCGGAGATGACCCACGTCGTCCTCACCGGCCGCAACGCCAAGGAAGAGCTGCTGGAGATCGCCGACCTGGCCACCGAGATGGAGCTGCTGAAGCATCCGTTCCGCTCGGGCGTCAAGGCCCAGATCGGCGTCGAGTTCTGAGGACGGCGCGCCCGGCATGGGCCGGGCGGCCGCCTCGCAAGGAGGATACCGGATGTCGGAATATGCCGACAAGTTCGTCGCGCGGGCCCTGGAACAGGTGCCGCTCGTTCGCGCCGACGTCCTCCGCGAATGGAGCGCTCGGGGCCGCAGCAAGGACATCCCCGAGCTGGTCGAGGCCTGCGAGCGGGAGCTGCTGCTCCGCGGTCTGGCCGAAGAGACGCCCGAGGTCCTGGCGATCTACGAGGACTGGGCGAAGATGACCGAGGGCCGCGACCTCGAGGAGACGATCTTCATCGCCTTCGGCGAGGCGCCCCCCAACCAGATCGACGAGGTCGAGGCGATCCGCATCCTCCACGCCACCCCCGGCATCGGGCTCGCCGAGGCCGAGGCCCAGTACGAGAAGGGCCATTTCCAGGTGGTCATGGCGCATTTCGTCCACATCCGCCGCGCCTTCTTCCGCGCCTTCCTGCCGGCCAAGGGCGGCACCAAGGACCGGCTCATGGACGTGCTGATCCTGCGGGAGAAGCGCGGGGACGGCCTCCACTACACGCTGCGCCCCGAAACGCTGAGCGCCTGGGCCCGGCTGGGCGTCGTCTGAGGGCGCGATGCCGGCGATCATGATCCAGGGCGCCGGCTCGAACGTCGGCAAGTCGGTGCTGACCGCGGGGCTGTGCCGGGCGGCGGCGCGGCGGGGCCTCTCGGTGCGGCCGTTCAAGCCGCAGAACATGTCCAACAACGCCGCCGTCACGCAGGACGGCGGAGAGATCGGGCGCGCGCAGGCCCTGCAGGCGATGGCCTGCGGGGTCGCGCCGCACACCGACATGAATCCCGTGCTGCTCAAGCCCGAGACCGACGTGGGCGCCCAGGTCGTGGTGCAGGGCCGGCGCATCGCCACCTGCAGGGCGCGCGAGTATTCGCGGTTGAAGCCCAGGCTGATGGAGGCGGTGCTCGACAGTTTCGCCCGGCTGTCGGCGGGCTGCGACCTGGTGGTGGTCGAGGGGGCGGGCTCTCCGGCCGAGGTGAACCTGCGCGCGGGCGACATCGCGAACATGGGCTTCGCCACGGCCGCCGACGTGCCCGTCGTGCTGGTCGGCGACATCGACCGCGGCGGCGTGATCGCGCAGCTCGTCGGCACGCTGGCGGTGCTCGACCCCGCCGACGCGGCCCGGATCCGCGGCTTCGTGATCAACAAGTTCCGCGGCGACCCGAGCCTGTTCGACGACGGCTACCGCCTGATCGAGGCGCGCACCGGCTGGCGGGGGCTGGGCGTCGCGCCGTGGTTCGCGGGCGCCGCGCGCCTGCCGGCCGAGGATGCGCTGGACGTGACCTCGGGCGGCTCGGGCGGGCTGAAGGTGGTCTGCCCGATGCTCTCGCGCATCGCCAATTTCGACGACCTCGATCCCCTGAAGCTGGAGCCCGGCGTCGCGGTCGAGATGATCCCGCCGGGCCGGCCGCTGCCGGGCGACGCCGACCTGGTGATCCTGCCCGGCTCGAAGTCCACGCGCGGGGATCTGACCTTCCTGCGCGCGCAGGGCTGGGACGTGGACCTCGCCGGCCACGTGCGCCGCGGGGGGCGGGTGCTGGGGCTGTGCGGGGGCTACCAGATGCTGGGCCGCGCGGTGATCGACGAAGACGGGCTCGAGGGGGAGCCGGGCGAGACGCCCGGCCTCGGCCTGCTCGATGTCGTCACGCACATGACCCCCGCCAAGCGGCTCGAGCGGGTCGTCGCCCGCCATCTCGAAACGGGGCGCGAGGTCGAGGGCTACGAGATGCACATCGGCGTCACGGAGGGGCCCGACCGCGCCCGCCCGGTGCTCGAGATCGCCGGCCCCGACGGCCCCCGGCCCGAGGGAGCGGCCTCGGCCTGCGGGCGCATCGCGGGGACCTATGTGCACGGGCTGTTCGCCCAGGACGGATTCCGCGCCGCCTGGCTCGAGGCGCTGGGCGCGGCCCCCTCGGGCCTTGGCTACGGGGCGGAGGTGGAGGCGACGCTCGACGCGCTCGCCGATCACCTCGAGGCGCATCTCGACGTCGAGGGAATGATGGCGATCGCCGGGGCGCGCTGAGGCGACTGCGACGGCGGCGCGGTCCTCAGGCGGTCAGCGCCCAGAACAGCGCCAGCACGGCCGCGGTCAGCCAGACCATGCGGCGGTAGAGGTCCAGCGACCGGCGCAGGTCGGCGGCGCCGGGATCGGGCGCCTCGGCGTTCAGCCAGGGCTCGTGCGAGACGTGGTCGCCATAGACCCGCGGCCCCGAGAGGCGGATGTTCAGCGCGCCCGCCAGCGCCGATTCCGGCCAGCCGGCGTTGGGCGAGCGGTGGCGGCGGGCGTCGCGGCGCATCACCCGCAGCGGCGTCTCGGGCCGGCCCGAGGCCAGCGCGAACAGCGCCCCGGTCAGCCGTGCGGGTACCCAGTTCGCCACGTCGTCCAGCCGGGCGGCGAAGCGGCCGAAGGCCTCGTGGCGGGTGTCGCGATGGCCGATCATCGAATCCAGCGTGTTGATCGCCTTGTAGGCCACGATCCCCGGCAGCCCGAAGATCGCCCCCCAGAACAGCGGCGCCACCACCCCGTCCGAGGCGTTCTCGGCCAGGCTCTCCATCGCGGCGCGGGCAAGTCCGGCCTCGTCGAGCGTGTTCGGATCGCGGCCCACGATGCGCGAGACGGCGAGGCGGGCGGCGGCGATGTCGCCGGCCTCCAGCGCCTCGGCCACCGGGGCCACGTGGTCGTGCAGCGAGCGGGCGGCGACAAAGGGCCAGGCCAGCACGCCGGCGAGCGCCACCCCGATCACCCCGCCAGGCAGCAGCCCGGGCGCGAGCAGCGCCAGCCCCGCCGAGACCCCGACCACGACCAGCGTCGCCCGCTGGCCCGCGGCGCGGCGCGTCTCCCAGTCCGCATCCTCGTCGTTCCAGCGGCGGTCCAGCCGGTCGATCAGCCGGCCCATCCAGACCACGGGATGCGAGATGCGCCGGTGCAGCCGGTCCGGCCAGCCGGCGAAGGCTTCGATCCCGAGGGCGATCAGCATGACAAGGGCGCCGGTCATCGCCGGTGTCTCCCATGAAAGGACGAAGAAGCGGTTGACGCAGCGCGGGGGGCGGAGGCGTCGCGGTCAGATCTTGCCGGAGACCCCGGCGCTCTCGAAGCTCGCCATCTCGCGCAGCATCGCGGCGGCGGACTTGACCAGGGGCCAGGCGAGCAGGGCGCCGGTGCCCTCGCCCAGCCGCAGGTCCAGTTCCAGCAGCGCCTGCGCGCCGAGATGGTCGAGCGCGGCGCGGTGGCCCAGCTCGGCCGAGCGGTGGCAATAGACGAAGGCCGGCTCGCAGCCCGGCTCCAGCGCGCGGACGGCCATGGCGGCCGCGGTGGCGATGAAACCGTCGACCAGCACGACCTTGCGGGCCTGCGCCGCGCCGATCATCGCGCCGGCCATCATCGCGATCTCGAAGCCGCCGTATTCGGCGAGCGCCTGCTCGGGCGAAAGCTCTCCGGTGCGAGCCGCCGCCTGCTCCAGCACCGCCAGCTTTCGGGTCAGCCCGGCGTCGTCGAGGCCGGTGCCCCGCCCGGTCAGCAGGTCCAGCGAGAGCCCCGAGAGCTTGTGGATCACCAGCGAGGCCGAGGCGGTGTTGGCGATGCCCATCTCGCCGAACGCCAGCGCGTGGGCCTCCGAGGCCAGCGCCAGCGCGCGCCCCGCGTCCAGCGCCCGGGTCATCGTCTCGGCCGACATCGCGGGGCCCTGGGAGCTGTCGGCGGTCCCCGGACCCATGCGGCGGTCGATGAGGTCGGGGTGGTCGATCTTCTCGGCGATACCGGCGTCGACCACCTGCAGCGCAACCCCGGTGGCGCGGGCGAAGACGTTGGCCGCCGCGCCGCCGGCGAGGAAGTTCAGCGCCATCTGCGCCGTCACCGCCTGGGGAAAGGCCGAGACGCCCTGCGCCGCGATGCCGTGGTCGCCCGCAAAGATGATCAGCGCGCAGGTCTCGACCACCGGCTCGGTCGTGCCCTGCAGGGCCGCGATGCGGGCCGCCAGATCCTCGATCCGCCCCAGCGCGCCCAGCGGCTTGGTCTTGCCGTCGATGGCCCGGCGGATGGCCGCGGCAAGCTGGGGATCGCAGGCGAGGGCGTTGGCGGGGGCGAGGTCCTGCATCGGGGGCTCCGGCGTCGGCTGGGGGGCGGCGCGCGGACCCTACGGTCGGCCGGGCGCCCGCGCAAGCGGGGCGGGCCCCTCTGGCCTGCGCGCGCCACAGGGCCTAGGGGTGAGAGAGGAACCGCGTCGGGAGGCCGGAGAGATGAGCGTGGAGACGACAGGCCCGGGAGCGACGAATTCGGGCGGGGCGGGCGCGGGCGGGCCGGGACCGCGCCCTCGCCCTCGCCACGCGCTGGTGCTGGGGGGCGCCCGCTCGGGCAAGAGCGCGCGCGCGCAGGGCTGGGCCGAGGCGCTGGGCCCGGCGCGGGTCTACCTCGCCACCGCGCAGGCCTTCGACGCCGAGATGGAAGACCGCATCGCCCGCCACCGGCAGGAGCGGGGCGAGGGCTGGTCGACGCTCGAGACCCCGCTGGACCTGCCCTCCGCGCTCGCCT
>TARA_R110000751_G_scaffold9079_2_pt1 | contig 9950 bp, 7 predicted proteins | sample TARA_R110000751 | Tara Oceans TARA_R110000751 (sample SAMEA4398001) | marine metagenome | biome: Polar Biome; feature: [MES] marine water layer (ENVO:01000295) within the mesopelagic zone...; material: water (ENVO:00002006), including particulate matter (ENVO:01000060) such as...... | reverse complement strand
CCTTGCGAATTGGTTTAAACCAAAAGGATCTTTACCTAATTTTTTATCAAACCCTTTTTTCTCATAGAGTTTTTTATTTTTAGAAAGGTAGTTATCTACTATTGTTATAGGTTTATTTTCATTAAGAGGTTCCTTTATTGTAGGAGGGGGTGTTGATTTTTCTTGAGGGTTTGGGAGAGATAAATCATCCTCTTCAAACCCTTTAGTATTAATATTTAAAGCCTGTGTGTATTCTTCAGAATTGACACCTTTTGGTAAATATTTTGATATGTCTTCACCATTTTTTAATGCTACTCTTATATTGGTAGCACTTTCATTTCCAATGTTAGCTTCGGGAAAGTCATTAATAGTAATATTGGGGATTTTTAGTACACCGGAGTATCTCTTTGTTTCGTTTTTACCAAAAACTGCAATATAAGGTTGTTGTTCTTCTGGGGGTTTGTTTTTATTTGTTTCGAATTCCTTCCAAGCTGATACTACTGGGGAGGGGTATTGTGAAATTTCAAATTTTACATTACCTGGAATAAGGCCTTTATCTTGGTAGAGATGGAATATTGACATGCTTTGTGTAGCAGTAATTGTCTCTTGATTTGGGTCGGGTTTGGTTTCTTTTGGGCTAATTATTACCTTTACAGTCCCTAAAGGACCTACAAATTGGGATGCTGCTTTTATTCTGGCTAGATGGTCTCTGTGGGGTGGTTTAAATTTGCCGGGGAATATTGCTATAGAGGGTTTCGTTTCTGATTCTAGTATTAAGGGTGTTATTAAAGACATTACTAAGGGAGAAAACTTGTTTTCTAGGGTAGCAACAGTATCTAGAGATTGTTGTTTTTTAATACCTTTATCTCTCCCAGCTTCGGCATCACCTACTCTAATGTTTCTTGCAAACATCCCTTTAAGTCTATCTATAGATCTCCTATTTTTAAACCCTTTAATCTTTTGAACTATACTTTCAAATTTATCTTTTTCAATATCAACATTTACAGATTTAAGTAAGGTTTTGATATCATTAAATTTAGTAGATTTCCATATTTCTCTACCTCCATTTTTACCTATAGGAACAATTCTTAAGGATAGTTCAGATGTGTTTAGATTAAAATCATATTCTTCACCTTCTTTAGGAGTTTCTATATTAGGGGGGATGTTTAAGTCCTGAAATAGTTGTTTTACTTGTACAGGGTTAAGTTCTGTAAATATAGTTTTTGCTAATCCTAAAGCCAGTCCTTGTTCTTGAGCAGGTAAATCTAGCATACCATAAGTAAATTTACCCTCATCGGGGGATGGGGTAATTATGTTGTCTATTTGAACATATTGGTCTTCTTTACCTACTATGGGGTATAGGTTAGTAACTATAGAACCATGTATAAAATATTTTCGATTTTTTTTATGTGGGAGTTGAGGTATTTTGTCGATTTGTTCTAGGTGGGCAGCAAAATCTTGTTTTAATTGTTTTTTATCACCCCCAGAAAATGACAAAACAATATCAATATCACCGAAAACCATTTTTTCAGGTCTACGACGTATCCCTGTTATATTGTAGGATTTATCTAAGTTTAGAGGTTTTAAAACGGTTTCTCGATAATCCCGAATAGTTGCTTTTAAGTCCTCTTTATTGATGGTTACACCACCTGCTGCTCCGCTCATATTAGTTAAATATTATCAGGTACATACGCTCCAGCTCTCTCTAAAGCTTTTGAAAACATATTTAGTGTAGTATCCCTATCTTCAGGTTTAAAATTGTTTTTAATGTAACTCATTAACTTATCATAGTCACCTAATATTTCTAAAGTTAATGGTTGAGGGGGATTATATTCTTTATTAAATACTTCCATTGCACCTTGAGGTTTTGAAGCAATTATTTCACGTGTATCTTTACGTATAAATCCCTTACCACTTTTAAAAGTATACCCTGTAGTAGAAAACATAGCTAACATTAATTGTCCTCTATGTAACCCCTTGATTTGTGGGTTATCTTTAGGTAAAACTGAGTTAAATCTAAATTTCAACCAGTCTATATCTCCTATATCTAAATCAAATTGAGAAAATGTATCTAGCTTTTCACCACTTGGTGTGTATTGTGGGAATGAGAAATGGATTGAACCTGCTCCTGAAGCTTTATCGCTTGAGAATAGGTCTGTTCCACTATTGTTAATTTTTTGGACTATAAGTTCAACTAAAGATTTTACTTGGATTTGCTCATCTGTAGCTGTTCTTGCTCTTTTTCTATTTTTTTCATATAAGGCGTTAAACTCATCTTCATTAATTCCCCACCCTTTAACATCAGGTTCTCCATTAACAAAAAAGTGCTCTATTGAAAAAGCTAAATCTACATCCCCAGATTCAGGTTTTCTTCCAGTTGATCCTAACCAACTATCCTTGTTAGTTATATTTTTAAAAGCTGCTGATTTAGCAGGGAACAATTTACTTAAATCCCCAGCAAATTTATTTACAGTTGGTTGAATGTTATCTAATGGAATATTTTCAGTATCGTATTCTGTATCTTTAAATACATTCCCACCTTCTTTTATTAAGACTTCCCTTAATAGTTTAACTAATGATACCATTTTATGTTTTTATTTATAAATATTACATCTTATACACCTATTTGGATTTCAGTAGGGAATGTCTGTAAATTGGGTTTAGGGTTGGGGTTTTCTAAGTTATATAGTTCATGTATGTTTTCAAATAATTTAAAATTATCTTCAATACTTCTAGAGGGTTCAAATAATTCCCATCCTTTACCTTGAATCTTTTTTCCTTTTTTATCTTCTTTTTGCTTAGAAGATTTTAACCATATAATACCTATACGATCTATTTTTTCCTCATATAGCTCATTCCATGCTTGAGTGTATGCTGCTAATTGTAATTCGTGTGAGGTATGTAAAGATTTTGAGGTTTTAATATCTAATAGCCACCTTTCACCTTCTATTTCTACTATTAAATCACAGGTTCCTGCAAATTTATATTTGTCTGAAAATAGGTGGATTTCTGTTTCTAAGAGGGTTGGTTTGTGGGTTGTCCAAAACTCATGGAATTTTAAAATCATTTTCCAAACAAATGTTGAATAGTTTGAAAACCCAGCATCATTTATCATTTGAATTTTTTCACCTAATAGGTAACTTTCAATAGCTTCATGGACTTGGGTTCCTTCTTTCCCAGCTTTTCTCATAATGATGTCAGCGTTATGGCCTACATCTTTTAACCATGTTTCAAAAAATCTATTTTTAGGCATGTACTGGAGGATAGTAGTAACTGATGGGTAGTATTCTTCGTTTCGGGAGTAATATCTATTATCCATTATTGTTACTCGTTTCATTTCTTGATCTATTTCAAGTAAACGAGTAGTTTTTTTCTTAAAAACATTTACATCTTTTTCTATCATAATAATTGTAATTTCTTCTCCATAAGAGTGTATTGTGTTAATGGAGTAACGGATTGTATGAGTTTAGTAAAATCTTTAAAACCTAACTCACTTGGGTCTTTCCCTTGTAATTCAACAAGATAAACTTCTTTTCCAACATTTAAAAGTTGCTCACAAAATTTAAATGCCTGTTGGATGGCATCATTATCTAAAGCAATATATATTTTTTCTACTTTAGACTTAACTAATTTTTTCATTAGTGAAGGTTGGATATTTTTACCAAATAGAGGTATGGCATTTCGCTTTATTGCCATAGCATCAAAAGGACCTTCACATAATATAATAGGTAAATCCCAATTAATGAATAACTCAAATGGTATAACATCACGTGAAGCATCTGGGTTACGGTATTTTATGTAGGGATTTTTCTCGAATGATCTCGCGGTGAAATAATTTAATTTACCGTGTTCACTATATGAGGGTATAATAACCATTTTAGCATACCTCCCATAATCACAATATCCTATACCATATTTTAAAATGTCTTGTTTAGATATATCTCTTTTTCTTAAATATGATAAAGCCTGCCTAGATATAATATCACTGTTATCTAAAAAGGATTTAAATTCTTTTGGTAAATCTAACTTTTCTATTTCTACAGGTGTGTAATCCCCAATGGGGGTTGATTTTATTAATTTATTTAGTTCCTGAAAGTTTTCAGAAGTTGTTTTAATTTGGGTGAATAGGCTCTTTAGAGTTTTACCTTTTTTCCCACATACCCAACATTGCCATAAATTGACCCCTTTTGCATTTTCTGTAAGATTAACTTCTAGCTTAGATTTATGGTGGTGGCAGAAGGGGCAAGTATGTGCTTGATTACCTCGAGCAGTACGTTTTCCCTTGCCTAAAACCTTATTTACTAGATTAACCAGTAATTCATTTACCATATATGTAACATATGAAAGCTATCTTGCTAATCAAAATCTCTTCTAAAAAACTTACCTAAAATGTTGTCATTATAGTACATTTCAGGTTCTTCTAACACTCTATAAACAAATAAAATTTGTGATTCATAGTATGTTAATAGTTTTTTTGTTGGAGCAAAAATCAATACCTCTTTAGTAAATTGGTTTTGTGGTTCACTTTTTAAGAGTTCTAATAGAGGTTTATTTGATCCCCAATATGATTTCCAATCTGATTCTTTAGTAATAATCTTATATGATGGTTTTCTTCCTACTACTCCTTCATATACAGATAAATCTTTTTTGGTTAATTTAGTTTTTCTATTATGGAATAATACTTTTTTACCAATATATGATTTATTAGATTTTATATGTGTTATTTTATAAACAAACCCGAAGGTTGGCTTTGGGAAGTCAGAGAGATCCTCAATTTCTTTCTTATTATATGTCCAGTTCATGATTTATAAGTCTAAGTTAACAAGTATGGATGTGTCTGTAACTTGGGATATTGGGAGGGGTTGAGCTAATTTAGCCACCGCAATTAATTCATTAGCATTATTATACATTCCCACAGTTGTCACATAAGGGGTAAAGTATGATCCTGTAGCAAAGTTGTAAATAGTACTATCTGTAGAACTACCTGATATTATTGAAGGGTTTTGTGAAAAATTAAATTCGTTTTGTCGTAACGTACATTTATATTGTGATTCATGTATTGTAACTGTACTTTCAAATGAACATGTAATATTTGAGTTTGTGATGAAGTCATTTATAAAGTCTTGATCACTAAGTCCATAAACCGCCGTACCGTAGTTTACATAACCATAACCATCATCCCCTATAGGTTCAACTCCATCACTTGTTAAAATTATAATACCATGCTCATATATTATGTCTCCAACTTTTAGAGATCCAGAAAGCATATTTCCTGCCCCATCATCCGATGTAGTATAGTTTGGGGTAGAAAGTGTAACGGAATTTAACTTTATATGTTCTCCATATAGATTAGAGGGGATTGAAATTACTCCTATTAGTTGGTCTGATCCTGTGGGGAAATATCTATTGGCTAATAAAGTAGTTGTTAAGTAATTATAATAGTTTGGTGTGTAGGCAGGTCCGGTTATGGTACCATCATTATTAAATGAAGCAGTACCTACGGGTGCACCATCATCTCCTCCTATAAAGTTAGAATAATACAACTCCTTTATTGAGTTATATATTAATCCCTTATCTTGGGTTGTTATATATCCAGTGGGATTTGAACCTGATACCCATAAAGATGATGTAAGGTTTTTACCTATGTATCTATCAATAGAAACATCAGGGGTTATAAAAGACGAAGCACCTTGAAATGAGAAAGATTTATTTACCTCAAATGGTGATACTATGACGTCTGAAGTGATGTAAGGTTTGAAAACACTCATTCATTTTAAAAGTCTAGTTTAACTCTAATTAAAGATTCTTTGGTAAAATCTTTTAATATAGGTTTGGATAATTTTGCTACCGCTATTAATTCGTTACTATCATTATACATTCCTACTGTGGTAGTGTATACTTGTGGGTGATTAATAAAATTATCATATATTACTTCTCCTGTGGACCCCGATATAAATGAGGGGTTTTCAGAGTAATTGAATTCACTATTTCTTGATCTAACAAATATATAATCTGAAGTGATTGTTTCTTCGGAATTTAATTGGAAAGAGGCACCTAAAACCATAGCATCATATAAAATTTTAGGATTGTTATCATCTGTGTTGAGGTTTCTTAATGTATCAACGTGTATAGACTGAGAGATAGCATCGGGGTTTAGTAATATAGTTCCTAAATCGGGGAATACTAAACCATATGATCCGGAATCTGCTACATATCCACTATTTGCTAAATTACCTGAAGTTCCATTTGATCCTGAGATTAATTGGTAGACTCTTGATGTTCCTATAAAAGTATTAACAGGGTTATCTTGTGAGTCATCTGTAAGTTGAATAATACCATTTGATCCTGATAGATTTAGGTTTATAGATCCAGGGAATAGACTTTCCTTATATCTTGCTCTATCAATGGACGCTACCCAAAAATGGGTAGCAGTTAAGGTATTTGTTCCTTTTCCGGAGTTACCAAAGGTAAAAGTAGCATTTTCATCTTCTAATATTAGAGATCTATATTGCCCATAAGTAGTTAAAGATGGGGATCTATTGGGGACAATTGAATTATATAATGTACTTCCACTTCCTAGAGAATCGGCGTATGCAATTTCAAATTGGGGGGTAGCACTTGCTAAAGTAGAAGAAGTTTGATATACCGTTAAGTAAAAATCACCTGATGAACCTGCTTGTTGGGTTGAAGAGGTAAAAAATGTAGATAATGTGGGGGCTCCAGTTGACCATAGAGTAGAAGTAATTGAATCACTACTTACTACAAAATCTTCTGGATCAAATCTTTTAAATGACATTGTTTGTTTTATTTATTTATGTGGTTATTGTTTTATTAATAGTAATGGGGACTGTTAATCTTGCTCCACTATCTAAACCTACTATAGTTAAGGTACCAGCTAATTGAACTTGAACACCAAATAAGGTATTTACTGTAGTTGATCTTAAATTAATTTGGGAACCTATTATTGTTTTTGAAACATTAGTCCCTAAGGTTGTGGTTGAAGAATTTGCGGACTGTGCAGCACTAGTATTAATTCCAATACCATCAAAAGTTGACATTAATCTAACATCAGAAATTGTAGCTGAATATCCGCTAGTTTCATATGCTGTAGCATTTCCTAAGAAATTTAATGTTTGAGGGGTAATAGCAAGTGAAGCTCCTTGTTTTAATGTAATAGCAGAATAACCTAAATCAAGAACAGGTAATTTAGCTGTACCCCTTGGTAGGGTAGCTAATTTATATTTCATGATTTGAGTTTCAATTGGGAATGCCTCAAGTAAGGGCATGTTTTCAATTGCTTCTCCATAAAATGTTGAGCCTGATGGGTGGGTTGGGTTATATAGGGTGTAGTCTATTTCATCATCTGCTAGGGCAAATTGTGTAATTCTAAAAGAGCCGTCGTTTTTTGCTAGAAGTTCTCTTCCTTTTTTAGTTAATATGGCGTCAACTGTTATGACTTGGTTATTTAAATATCCCATTATGTGTTTTAATTATTATTGCAATATAGTGATAAATATTACGGTTTCCAAATTTTATTTAATATTATGATCCTTCTTCACCAGTTATTAATCCTCTTTCTTTAAGATCGGTAATAACGTCGTCTATGTTAGTACTTAAGTCTTTAGTTGAATATTCAGGTATTAAAATATATGGGCCTTGTGAATTTATGGGTCTTTGTCCTTCCATTAAAATTTGTGAAGGGGAGTCCACATATCTCCTAATAAGGAAATGGTCTAAATTTAATGTGGAACTACTAGATCCAGTAGGTAAGTTTTTACCAAAATGTACTTCAATCGACCCTGTTGGAAATATTCTTCCTTCAGATTCTGCGGGGGCAAATACTTTTGATACCATATAGGTAAAATCTTCTCTGCCTTCAAATCTAAATTCATCCCCATATTTTATTGAAAAGGGTAAACTAACAGGATTAAATCCTGAGCCTGTTATATCAGTTTGTTTAGCTGTTTCATCAAATATATCAACTAAAGTTTGGTTTGAGCTAGTGATGATATATGGGTAATTGTTAGCATCACCCCAATTCCATATTGAGTTATAACCCGAGGAGGTAATAGGTGAGGTGGGGGAAGGGTATTGTGTAACTTTAAAGTATCCTGCTCCGTTAGGGAGACTGAGGGTTTTTCCATTAAGGGAATTATTTTCAATATACTCTATATAAATTTCATCACCTGTAGCTAGATCAGTAGGGGAAATTTCGATATTTCCCTTCATTACAGATGAATTGTTTGTAAGTGCTATTAGATTAATAGGGGTAAAATCTGAACTAGGGTTACCATCATCACCATTTTCATTAGGGTAATAGGTATATGAAGATCCACGTTTTTTAGTAATTCTAAAATTTAATGAAAAAGTCCCACTCCCATCAGTATCATTTGAAGTGAAGGATCTATTAAAATAAAATTTAAGAGTAACCCCATCTGATATAACACCTGAGGGGACTATGTATTTACTAGTACTGGTGGAGATGAGTGTGCCGAGTACTTGCCAGGTAAAATCCATGGTTTGCCAAGTGTTAGCTCCCCCACTTTGTACGGGTGGGGTATTAGTTGAAAGGTAATTATTAGTATTTCCACTTGTAGAGGGGATTATATCTTCAAAACTCATTGTGGTATTCCATTGTTGGTTTGGAGCAGCTTGATATTGGGAGTATAGAATGGGTTCAATTCTACTTCCCCCTCTAATTACAGTTCTAAATTGATCAGCAGGTCCAGATCCTACTGTTTTTGAGGAGATTCTAAATCTTTCACCTGTTTGAAAAGCACCCTGTACGTTTGATAAGGAGTTTTCAGAAGTATTAGGTATTCCGATATTACCATCCGCATCAATTAGATATAAAATGTGTGCAGCTGAAGCATTCATGAGTTCAGGTGGCCATCCTCCTATCCAATCGCAATATGCTATAACAGTTTTTAAACTTTCTACAGTTGGTGTTTTACCAAAAGTTCCAGTATCACCGGGTGTCCATCTATTTAAATTCTTAGAGGTAGATTTTGAACCTTCATAACGTGGGATAGTAACCCGTTTAGATGTATAATTTGAAAATTGTACTTCCGCTCTTGTAGCACTACCACTTATTAATAAATCAAAATTAACAGGTTCAGTTGCACCTGCAGAGTAATCTACATCTTGGTATAAATTATGTCTTCTAACTCTTTCAGCATTGTTTAATAAAGGTTGACAATCAAGTGCTCTTTTAAAATCATTTGAACCAAAATAAGGTTCAGGAACTAATCCAACTTGTTGACCTGTTGCATCTGAGGATGAAACATTAAAAATACCATTTGTAAAAGTTACAGGCCCACTTATAGAACAACCAGTAAAAGGTTCTCCCCCATCTACTTGGGGGAATATTTGAAAATATATACAATTACCTGGGGTGATTGTTCCTGGTGGGGGTGTGGATGTTAAATCATAAGATCCTGTAAATATAAATGTTGTTGAGGATAAATCTTGGGCGGATTGGGATAAAAGGGTTGTTGCTAATACAGTTGGTTGAGATAAACCTCCAAATCCTGGGTTTTGTCCAGATATTAAAGGGGAAGAGACTATTCTTATAGAAGCTGTTACACTTGTTGTTGAACTTTTTGTTTCAACTTCAAATTGTACACTTGAAGAAGCTCTAATACTTAAATCTTTTTGAGGATAAGTTAATATTCTATATGAATCAATGGGTGCATTACTACTTCCTAATCCACTACCGCCTCCTCCTAAAAAGAAATTTTGATTATCAACTGTTGATGTTAACTGTGGAGTACCTAAAAAAGGTAAAGATTGGTTTCCACTATATGAGCTAGAAAAGGAATATAGTATATCTGCTCTATCAGCCCATTCAACTCCTGCAGGATCTACAGAATATAGAAAGAAAGTAGGTTTTTCTGTTATATCATTAACTTTATAAACAATATCCCCAGTACTATAAGGTACAATTAGTTGGTTTAGAGATTGAAGGGTAT
>TARA_R110000751_G_scaffold264535_2_pt1 | contig 9951 bp, 13 predicted proteins | sample TARA_R110000751 | Tara Oceans TARA_R110000751 (sample SAMEA4398001) | marine metagenome | biome: Polar Biome; feature: [MES] marine water layer (ENVO:01000295) within the mesopelagic zone...; material: water (ENVO:00002006), including particulate matter (ENVO:01000060) such as...... | reverse complement strand
GGCAAGCCGACCAATAATGGGTTTTTCTGCAAACCTCTGGCGTATGCATGCGTAAAACTGTCGTTCTGGTTTCCCGTAGTATCTGTGTTATTTGTTGCGCGGTTACCACCAAAATTTGTGGACAACGTGCCTTTTGAATTGGGACTGTACCCAGTATTTTGAGATCCGCCGCCGGCGCTGTCACCACCACCACACATATTAACCGCCTAACAACGTCTTGCCGACGTTGGCACTGTTTGTGTCACCCAATTGCCCCGACAGAATAGTCGAGCTTCGACCCTTTGCCGCTAACGCCCGTTTGCGTTTTGCTGTAGCTTCCGCGTTTACCCGTGGATCGTCCCTGGTTGGGGGCGGCGTCGGAGCAGGGGGCGGGGGCGGAGGGGGCGGCGGCTTTGGCATTTTTGGGGCTAACGGTCCTACGCACATAATCAAAATCTCCATCACGCTCTAGCCTGGACCGTGTCCAGGAATAACAAAAAAATTTCTTTCGAGTTGCTCCATAGTCTTCCGCTGAACATTCAACAGTCGCACCAAGAATCTCTAACCAACGATGGGCAACGTGATGACCTTCCATTGACCAACAATCAGCGCGAACTGCACCGCTATCGATCATCGATGGCATCATCACTTTTCTAATATTTCTAGTTACAGTTAACGCCACAGTTGGCCATTGATTTGTCGAAAACATCCAAACCGACCACATCTTTGGCCTGGTCATATGGGCCCCCCAAGCGGCTACAGGGCGACCCGAACAAAGTGCAACATTCGAAATTCCGCCAGACGCACAAATACCCATCGCTAAATCTTCCGGTTTTCCCGTCCATGTCAGGGGGAAAATCTCTTCTGCATCTAAGTCCCTCATATTTCGAGCAATGTAGACAACATCAGCATAAAGCGCCTGGACAACATCAACCAAAAGTTGTGTCCATAGCTACCATAACCGGGCGTCCGTTAAACTTTCCTGTTTTAGCAGCGGTTTGATAAGAATCTGCGTTATCGTCTCGAAGACCAACAGCTAAATATCTAAATGCATCACATGCATGCGACGATTTATCGTGGTTTGGCTTGTCTTTCCAATCGCCCGTGCGGTCATTGAATTGCCGATGGTAATGCCTCAAATGTTTTAACCCATCAGAAACATTGCCCCGATCAAAATAACATCTTGGGATCAGACCCCGCACAGCTTCAATTCCGTCTTGAACGGATAATTTAGGTACAACAGTCGGGCGCACCCCAAGATTCATTAATGTCTCATATCGACTATGGCCCGATCCAAGCTCTCGAACCATCACATCATGTGGGAACAAATGCCGATCGTATACATAGGGCCGGCTTTGCAATTCTTTAATATAATGATGCAGCCCTTCGCCGGTATCCTCGTAATAATCAATTACTCTGTAATATTGTTCATGTTTTGCCTTCTGAACCATGAATATAGCTGTTGAATCAGCAATCCCGAGATCCCAGGCCGTTGTTACCGGCAAATTAGGGTCGTAAGGAACTCGGCCAATCTGGCCGGCAAGGTCAATGCTGTCTAAAGCCTTCGCATAATAAGAACCAATTAAAGCAGCTGCCCAGGAAACCTGAAATTCTTGCAGATATTGCGACTCGTCCATAGTTGCTCTGGCAGCTTCTAACTCCGTATCTTCTAAAATTCCAGTTTCTGAAGCCGGGAATAACATGGCAAACCAATCTTTGTTGCCGTCTTCCATCATTTTTTTCGCTGTATCATATATTTCTTTAAACTGGTTTTCCCCACGAGGGGTTCCAATCCACAAACATTTTCCGGTCCCGAAATCCGATAAAGCAGGGCGGACAATCTCTGGAAACAACCGAGAATTCATGTCCGCATATTCATCTAAACACGCCGCATCTAATCTCATGCCACGCAGCGCATCAGGATTTTCCGATCCTAACAACCATATTCTCTGACCGTCTTGGAAGTCACACCGCAACTCCGCCTCATTAAACTTAACCCCAGGCAAAACACCGGCATAATCTCTCAACATTACCCATGCGATGCGTTTAGCTGCCCCATAAGTAGGTGCAATGTATGCACCCTGGGCCCGTGGATGGGGACACGTTAAAACCTCTTTAAGCAACCAATTGATCGCCATGACCGTCTTGCCAAAACGACGATGACAAACAGCAACGCTGAACCGCCTAGATTTTTCGTGGAACACTTTCTGCAAAGGGCGCGGCGTATACGGGATAACAATCCTATTTTGCTCAACCATCCTCTGATCCCCCAAAGAACATTATCAACGAAACACGCTCCCCACTATTCCGCGCAACGCTATGAACATTGTCAGAACCGCCGCTCCAAACCAATAAATCACAATAGTGAAACACAGGGTTGTCAGGGTTGTCCCTAAAATAAAAACCCCCCCCAGAAAATTTGTCCGAAGGGACCAACAAAAGACCGGCGCTATATTTGCACCAGCCCATGTGGCTTTTAGTTCCAGTATCTTGATGCCAAGCATGACCTTCAGGTCGTTGCTCAACCCGACAATACGCAGGGGCATCAAGCGACACAGGGGCAATTTCACTAATAATCTCCACTAAACCAGAAACACGAGGGTCACTAAACTCCAAATACCCAACGTCCGCCGCTAACTCCGACGCCTGGCTTTCCGTAATTACCGCCGGGAAAACAACTCTCAATCAACTAACTTGCCGCCCAACCGTCGTGAACGCGACCCTGTCAGCGACCGTGTGTCTCTTTGGGCTTGTCGATGCTCCACCTCTGTTTCTATAACCGGCAAAACAAACGCCTCATTAACATCAGGCGTCGATAAATCGTCCGCCTTAAACGTGCCGTCCTCTTTCTTTGCGCGCTTCCGAGGAATTGTCGGCGTGTTTCGTTTTGTGCTTTTCTCCATAATATCTCCTAACCAAGTAAAGATTTGCGTTTTCCTAGCAGCCCAGGTTTCGTGTTTGTACGGTTGCTGTTCCTTGCTCTGTTCTTCGATACGCTCTGTACCCGTAAATTCTTGCCACTATTATTAGTCGGGTTGCGGTCCTTATGATCTACATCCTTACCATCGCCTTTGCTCACACGACCCGCCGTCTCCAATTGAGACCTGGCAGCGTTGCGACCGGCTCTGCGTGTTTTCTGGGCGGGTTTCCCATGGTAGTCCGCATATTCCTTCTTATAGTCCCTAATCCTAGCCATAATAATGGTGTACACCTTTAATTCTGTAAATCTGTGTCGGAGTAACGTGGTGGACCCATTAAGGTAAGGGCGAAGGGCGCCGCGGCGGGGTACCCCCGGGTCTGATTCCTGGGGCAAAAAAACATTTTTTTCTGTAGGAATTGACGTTTTTATAGGCTCATTATATTTTAAGTAGCCAGGAAGCCCAGAACTCTGCCGATGTCAACATGTTATCGCAATGTTATCGCATAATATGTATTATGGAAAGTTTTGCTAGGTATCACGTTAACTTAGCTAGCTAACCTATTGTTATTGTTATGTTATCTCTTGCTTTGTTCACGTTGCGTTCTTATTTACACGCTTATTCCCGCGCACGAGACGGGACTAATAGACTCCGACAGCTTAATTAGCTACATCTCTCGAAATAGCATCATCTAGCTCCAGGTCAGAGACAACCCGCTTCTCTTCACTTTCTGTCGGCTGATCATCCCAACCAATAACATAGGGCCCAACATGGGCAACCTCTGACTTTTGCACGGGCTGAAAGTCTTTCAACAGCTTCTCAGCTTCCCATCTACTGTGTGCCAGGCATTTGTCTGCCTTGAGTATATCATCACGGGTTACAGCGTGCTGAAGCTGCAGCTTGTCAGCTTCTAACCTGGCCAAAATACCATCGCAGCGCGCTTCTCTAACTTGCTCACGCAAATCACTGTCTTTGCGTTTCCAACCCCTAACCGCGGAAGGGTCTATTCCAATTTCAACACATAATTCATTTTCGTAACGCCCTTCGCCCATACCAATCAAGATAGCCTCGATCATGGCTGGCGTTCGTTTTGTTGGTCTTCCGGCCATGCGTATTACCTTTAAAAAAAAAGGACCGCCAGTTTAGGGCAGTCCTTGAGTTTAACAGGGAGAGGTGCAGAGCCGATTGGCTCAACATAACCATCACCCTAAAGTCCAAATCATCTCGTGTAAACCCCAAAAGTTTCACTCACCCTAACCTATAATAATCTGCCAGGCCGCTTAGTGCCAAACGAAGGGCAACCATTCCTTCGATTTCCGGTCTTTTGCTGTCTTTAACGCCATCCCATGAGCCAGCTGTCTGATCGTTACCGGCGACATGCTCTACAATTGATGAAAGCGGCTTGCCCACAAAAATTAAAGCGGCTCGAACTCTTTTCTTATTATCGTTAATCCGTTCAAGAAATTCGTCATTAGCTGACCCTGAAGGTTCATGGCCAAATTTCATTGAAGAATACACGGCACTCATTGAGGCTTGACGATACTGCCCTGCGAACACATCGGCTGCTTGATACTGCGTTTGGGTAATGCTTCCGCGTCGATAGTAAGTTGCGACGGGATCTACTGTGACATTCCGAATTGCTTTTACGCCGGCTTGGGAAGTTTCCATCTCGACAAATGTTCCGTGTTGTTGCAGTTCAACGGGCCCATGGTCGGCGGTGTTTGTTTTTTCTTTCTTCACTTTCTTGCGCGTCATTTCGTATCCTTTTTTTAAAACGGAACTTCATCATTGAGGGAATTGCCTGTTTCTTTGCTTACGGTGCTACCTGGGAATACATCTTTAATTTCATTAACTAAAATTTTACTGTCTAGAATCCTACACACTTCATCGAGCGTATATATGGTTGACGTTTTATCAACGCGCCCAATTGCCTGGGCCGATGCATTATCTTTCGTAATTAAATACCCTTTTCCTGTTTCTGGATGTTTCCAGGACCATGCTTCTGCTACATCTGCAATTGTCCTGGCTCCTAAACTAGTGGCTTGAGTATCTAGGGCGTTCCACCCTCTAATCATGGCTGATCCTTTTTGTGCAACCATTTCTGGATCACGATCATTAATAGCTTGGTCGAGTTGTGCTTTGGCCGTTCCAAACTTTGCGGCTAATTGTGGCTCAACCAATTGCTCGATGCGATCAATGCCCCACTTCAATTCCATATCCACGGCTGCAGCGTCAACAGGTCGAAGGGCCCTGTAAATAGCTTCATCTATTTCCGATCCTACGTCCTCATAATTAACAATACGATCTGGCTTTCTAGTGCCCATCACACAACTCCCCGGCACACACGCACAACAACACAACATCTATAGATGTTGTTGTGTTGTTGAGCGACTGAGCGCATTTGCCCATATTAATTGTTGTGTATTCTTGTGCATTAATGTGCATTGTTGTGTGCCCCTTCGCCAACAAGGGGTTGAGGCTCATCAGGTATCCACAGATAATTCCTGAGTAATACTGCGTTTCCTGTGTTTTGTAGGTTTTCCAGGGTTCGTGTGTATTGTTGCTTAAATCGCCCTGTTTGTGTGATGCCGGCGTCTCTCATTGCCTCTTCAAATTGCTCTTGTTTGACCATTTTATTTGGCGGCATTTTAGGGTCGTTATGTCTTGAGCCTCTGACTGAAATTACTTTTCTTAATATGTTTAATCCTGAAAGACCCATTGTTGTTAGCTTGATTGGTCTCCCAGCTTTCTTTGGCTCTGGCTTCTGTTCATTATGCTCCACAATACATGATGTAATGTCTTTACCTCTTGGATTTGTTCCGACCTTTGTTTGAGTAAGGGAGAACGCGTATGCTTGACCGCCTTCGTATTCTCTTTGCTTTGTGACGGTTGCTACTGACAACCCTTCATGCGGGATAATTTCAATTTCGGTATCGGTTGCCGCTCTTAATGATGAATGTCCTCTTGCTCCTTTGGCTTGGTCTTTTCCTGAATGGTGTACAAAAGAAATGTGTGCGTTTGTTGCGTGTCTAATTTTGTCTCCGTTAATTACAAGCGCGCCCATGTCATCTGGTGAATTTTCATTTCCCCCAGCCAGGGCCCTTGCTAGAGTATCGATAACAATCAGCTGTATTTTTACATCCATTGTCTCTGCAGCTTGGTTTATCGCATCGATAAGGCGTTGCGTGTCTGCTTCTGGGTCTAAAAGATTAAGGCCCACTGTAATAACGCCAAATTGTACTTTCTCTTCTCCGATGCGATCTCTGTAGTGTAGCTTTAGCGCGGCTACTCTGTTTGTAATCCCGTGCGCTCCTTCTAATGCACAGTAAATGACTGCACCCTGGTCCACATCAAGGCCACGCCACTTCCAGCCCATGGCTACATGGAATGCCATGTCCATGATAAAAAAAGTTTTTCCGCTGTTAGATTCTCCGTAGATTACAGACATTTGTTGCCGGCCAAGTGTTTCTTCTACAAAATCGGTAATCTCTAATGACTGCCTCACATCCTCAAACCATGTAATTGGTATTACGTTTGAGCCCAACGCTTGGGAGACTGTCGCAGTATCGGGCCCTACTTCATGTGTAGGGTTTGGATATTCCCATTTTTCCCTGGCACCTTGTGCGGCCTTCATAACTTCTCTTATTGTATCGTCATGCGAATAACCGCCGAGAGTAAATGAAACACATGATAGGCGTATCTCAGCGTCTGACCAGCCTCTGGCGACCCAGTGAGCTGTTAGCTTAGTGATGTTGTTGTGCCATTCCGTGCCTTCTGCAATGTTCGCAAGCAGCTGTTGAACATCGGCACCGGAGTAAGAGCCAGGTAGACCCAACCCACCCTTAACCGGTTCTTTCCCCGGTGCCACACTAGCAGGGGTGCCAGCGTATTTGTTGTGCATATCGACAGTATCAACCTTTTCCCTGGTTTCTCCGTTAAATGCAGTTGTTAAAGTTACGACCTCGGCAACGTATCCGCGTTCGCGCTTCTTTGCCGTCGGATAATTTACGCACCCTGCCAGCCTAAGTATCCTTCGCGGATCTATAACCTTATCTGAATGAAAATAGTTTGCGATGCCAATCTGTGTCTGCTTCCAGGCTGTTAAATTATGTATTGCGGTTTCATGTTCCCAATGCAAATGACATCTTCTTGACGGGATTGTCCCGGTATTTACAGTCGCAGTATTCTGCACCGGCATACCGTCTCTAGCTATATCGATAGATTCTAACGTGTCAAAATCAGCAAAACTAAAAAACGCGCACGCGATGTCTGCATCCGTTGCGCTTTTGTTTGGGTCTAACCCCAATATACGGGGGTTCATGCCAACGTATAAATTCTGACCTTGGTTGTTGTAGTCAACTGCCCATTGTGCAGCGTTAGTTATGCCTTTTTCATTTGTTGGGAATTGATGCGATCCCCATCCAGGCCCGTCAACCTCTGATCTGTCTAGCTGAAAGGTTGTGTCTGGGCTTTCCAATGCACAACGTGTGAATAAATGTGTTAGGTGTCGCGTGATATCTTCAATACTCGGCTTAATTGCCTGTGTCATTTGTAATCCCCTGCTAATAAAAATAGGGACCGGGTTTGGAGCCCGGCCCCTTGATGTAGTCTAGAACGCGTCTCCTTGTTGCTGTGTAGCCGCTCCAGACGGCGGCGGCACAATGGCGGCTGATGAGGCCGGCGTTGCCTGTAGGGCTTCTAGGGCGTCTGCAGCCCCTTCGTTAAGGTCTGGCCATGGGGCCCACTGCACTATTTCAAGCACTGGTTTGTAGTTAGAACCATGGGCTCCTTTGACTTCTACAGTATTTGTGCATCTAACAACTGGCTGCATGCCAGGGTTAGAAGCTGCTTGCGCTTCGTATAAATCGTACAAGTCATTCATTACATCATTAACAATTGCAGCTGTTGAGCAAAATTCACGCAACCCGCCTAGGTTCTTCTCACTATAAACCAGAACTTCAAAGCCGGGCTTAAATTTGTCTGTCGGCTTCTCGGCATCTCGGTTTGTTAATGAAGAATTAAAATGCTTCTCCGGTGCCATGCCGTCGCCAAACAGAAAGTTTCCTGTTTTGATTTCAGCAAAATTAAAGATTGCAGTCATGTCCGCAACCTCACGCACATCGTCTTTGTCGTATTTGCTGGCCCAGCGGCCAGCTTTGGCGTTGTACTTGCAATAATTAATGAAGTCGCCGTCGCCTGTAGTTGGTAGTCCTAATCCCATTTTACTGGTTCCTTTTTCTCATTTGCGATCAGTTTGTAGGCCGATCACTACGCCTGTCCTCTACCATAAAAATCAGTAGAGCCATTATGCCTGGCATCAAATAGATACCATGCAGAATTTTCCATGCCGCCTTGAGGGCTGTCCGGTATCCATTTGACTCGGCCAACGCTAACAATTATTTTACATTTTTCTATGTGTTCACCCATCCTCTTATTATGCATCATGTCCGCTGGTAAAAGCAGCCAGGTAGGTGAAATATTGTATAAATTTAACATGATAGGCGAAAGTAAAGACCACTGGTATGGGGGGTTAGTGATAAAAACATCACCAAAACAATATTTTAATTCTATTGCATCTTCGCATTTAATGTCCTCACGCTTTGGGTTTATGTCTCCTCGGCCCGTTACACTCAAATTGTGATGCTCAAGGTGATTTATAAGAGAGCCGTCCCCTGCACAAGGTTCGTGATATACTTTAAAAGGGTCTAAGTAATCAAGAAGCGGCAACAAAGCGGCATTTGGTGTCGGGTAGAAATCAAGAGCTTTTCTTTCCATGTTTGATCTCTTGCCCATTACAGCCCCAACCCCCTTATCGTTGCTTTGTATTGATCGCAGAATGGTGCAGCTTCACAGTAATCGATGCACCGTTTTGCCTCACCCTGATGGAACTCCACAATGTGTTCCTTGCCGGTGGATCTTTTAAGAACTGCAGCCCCTTCGTGTGCGGAATCTTCTGTTTCGTGATGAGCATGCCCCTTTGCCGCGGTCTTATTGCCTTTCTTTTTAACTTTCCAAACGCTATCTGTTTGCCAGGTTTCTTGTGGTGAACACGTTGGTAAATTAGTTTGTGCATTCCCGTGAACCATCAGACGATCAGTGATGTAAGCCTCTGTCTTTTCTTTTGGCCAGATAGGCACATCAAGTACAACAACTGGTTTTTGCGGGTAGTCTTCACCGCGGGTCCGAGCCTGAACTTTAGACCAATCTCTAAGCACGCAGATAATTTCGACTTTCTCAACTGGATACCCATGCTCTTCAAGCATCAGCTTATATAAGTTGCCCTGGGCCTCGTACTCTGGCTTCACTTCTTTAGCTGCATAGACTGATGTAAATTTATAGTCTTGCAAAGTTGTCTTGCCAGCTAAAATTAAACGATCGAACTGCCCCGATAAGTTCCATCCATGGCGTTTAATAAATAAGCGGCGCTCACTAATAACCTGATCGTCGCCTAAGTCAGCGCGCTCAAGTATACCATGCACAATTTGCCCGTATAGCGACCAGATGCGGTCGGCTACATCTGTAACTAAAAGGCTATTGTTGTCTATTTCAAGGCGGCGTTTACGCGCTGGGCCAATCATTCCTGTTACGCTTATATCCGCCCCGCCGTTTGTGTACGGGTCGTTGCTAACTGCCCGTGCAATTGATTCCGGTAAGTTTAATTTGTTTGTGTATTCCATTATCTTTCCCCATCTAAGCTAAAAGCCAATGCAATGTAATTAATTGCGTCCATATACGAATCTTTTAAAGCGGCCTTATCGCCAACCCCTTCTCCAATGCGTGAGACTTTCATTAGCGCCATCATCATGCATACATCTGCAGCTGATATTTGAGCGTTTAAATGCTCTGACCATATTGTCGCAGTGCGCTTATATAATGTTTGCGCTTCTCCGTATTGTTGCCCCCGTTTAATTATAAGGCCTTTGCATTCATCCAGCAATTCTTCTGCTTCTAGCATTACCAATCCTCTTTCTGTTTAATTAAAATTAAATGTTCCATGCCTCGCCTCGCCTCGCCGCGCCGGGCCTTGCCTGGCATTGCCACACCTTGCCCAGCC
>TARA_R110000751_G_scaffold59409_1_pt1 | contig 9976 bp, 8 predicted proteins | sample TARA_R110000751 | Tara Oceans TARA_R110000751 (sample SAMEA4398001) | marine metagenome | biome: Polar Biome; feature: [MES] marine water layer (ENVO:01000295) within the mesopelagic zone...; material: water (ENVO:00002006), including particulate matter (ENVO:01000060) such as...... | reverse complement strand
GCAACCGGCATTTGCGTGCAACATGGCCCAAAAGATCGGGCAGGATATGGCGACCGGGAACGGATGACAGATTGGCATCGACCTGGCGCGAGGGGCGGTTAAGCACGTTACCGGTTTGGGGGCCGCGGCTGGAATGCCGCCAGAAACTGTCCCAGCGGGCAAGCCTGCCCTGGGATGCGAGGTGCGCGCCTAAAATGGCGAACTGGTCGACCCTGCCAATCATCCAGATATCGGCCGTCATTGCAGCTCACCACATGTCATGCGCGCGTTCGCAATGGCCTCGCATGTAACCTGATCCTTGATAACGAAAGCATCCTGCATTTTCATAAACGGCCAATTCCCCAATATGCCCGCAATGTTGCAAACAGATAAAACCATATCTGACAATTATGGGTTGAGGCAAAACAAACCCGTAAGCCTGTTGTCACTGTACTGTATTTTACCCGATGGCTGCCCGGCAGGCTTGCCATGTCTGTTGGGCAATATTGCGCGGTGTATTGCGCACAATCGCTTGTTTTTGCAACGATAAATGCCGGTTGCGATAGGCTGGATCGGCCAACAGGCGTTTGATCGATGTCACCCAGTTTTCCATGCCTAAAGGCGGAAGGGGTAACATGGTTTCACCCGCAACCAGCACATCACGGGCAACACCGACCTGATCAGAAGCCACAACGATTGTGTCACAAACCATCGCCTCGACCACGGCAACACCATAGGCATCGTTAAGCGATGGCAACAAAAGCAGACGGGCGCTGGCATAAACCGGGGCCAGTTTGTGCGGGGGCATTGGCGCAAGCAGTGTTGTGATGCCGCCAAGGCGTAATGCGGTCAATTTTGCCTGAATGGCTGTAGCGTTACGGGCGGGCACGCCGACAATGCAGATGCGGGAAATGGCGTGTTGCCGCGAAAGGGCGCTTGCGATGGACAGAAAATGGTCAAAGCCCTTTTGTGCGGTCGGGCGGGCGCACCATAAAAGGTCATAGGGGCGTTGATCAAAATCAGGCAGGGCTTCGCGTGATAACGGGGCAAAGGACGGGGCGATGGGAATAACCGAAATTTTATCAGCCGTTATGCCGTGGTCCAAAAACCATTGTTTGCCCGGCGCGCTGGCCGCAATGGCCCCTTTGGCATGGGAAATCATGATACAGCGCATTTTCGCCCGCAACGGGTTTTTAAAGGCGGCATCAGACTGCGCCCAGCCATCAAATCGGACAATATAGGGAATGTTTTGCGCCCGGCACCAATGATGGGCCTGCCACATCGCCCAGCCAAAGCCTGAGACAATGACGATATCGGGTGCAAATTGCGCCAGATGCCGCGCGGGCGATGATGTTATGGCGATAGACCGGTTTTCAGACAATGACAGCCGAATGCCAGGAAATATGATTTGTGAAAACGGGCCGGTTTGATCGGGCCAGTCGCGCTGGGGTTCGGTTTTATGTGTACGCATAATGCGAAATTCGCCACCGGATGCCTGCACCATTTTTGCAAGTATCGCATGGGAACAGTACCTGTAAGGCGGGATCAGATTGGTAATCAGTGCAATTTTCACGTTTGGCTTTCAATATAGGGATGTTTTTTTGTTAACTTATGCCATCCTAGGGTTTCATTTGGTAGCAAACTGAACCGGGGGGCAGTGTGCTTGGGGGAAAACAACCGTTTCTTTGACCTGCAACTGGACCGGCGCGGGCCGGAACAATTGTGCAACGATATTCTGGCGGGGTTGGAACAGAACCAGCGCCTGCGCCATATTTCCTTAAATGCGATCAAGCTGGTGGCGGCGGGCAAGGACCGCGCCCTGTGGGATGCCTTGCGGTCGTGCGATTGTTTAAGTGCGGATGGCATGGGCATTGTCTGGGCGGCAAAGTTGCTGGGGTATCGGCTGGCCGGGCGCGTAACCGGGATTGATTTAATGATGGCCCTGATGCCGGGCCTGGCCGCACAGGGATCATCGGTTTTTTTGCTGGGTGCACGCCCCGATATTGTGGATCGCACCCGCACCCGACTGTTGCATGATTATCCCGGTTTAACCCTTGCCGGGTGGCGGCACGGCTATGATGCGACAGACGCCGAAATGGCAGATTTAATCGCCAAAAGCGCGGCGGATGTGGTGTTTGTGGCCTTGCCCAGCCCGCGCAAGGAACGATTCGTGATGGATTATGCCGATGCCAGCGGGGCGCGGCTGCTGATCGGGGTTGGTGGGGCCTTTGATGTGATTTCAGGCCAGGTCAAACGCGCACCGATGGGTTGGCAAAATGCCGGGATGGAATGGTTATGGCGGGTCTTGCAGGCTCCGCGCGCCATGAGCCCACGCTATGCCAAAGGGTTGTTTCAGTTTGCAGTGCTGGTGGCGGGGCAAGCGTTAAAAAACCGGCATTGGCAGGTTTGGCGGTTGTCGCGTTTGACATTGATCAGCTTGCTGGCAAGTGCTGCGGTGATGGGGTCTGTTTTAGGGGCCGGGTCGGCACTGGGGCAGACGGCGTTGCCTGCCCGTGCAAACGCCCCGGAGACGTCGGATCAGAACAATGTTGGCGCACAGCTAAAACACGAATTGTCGCAATTGGTGGCAAATGGGGCCGGGCGGGGGGGCGGCAGTGATGACATGGTGCGATCCGTTGCGACCGTTATGGCCGGGTTTTTTACCTCACTGGTGCAGGCGCAACATCCCGGGATGTTACCTGCAATTGACGGGCAGACCCTGACGGGGATTTTGGCCGCATTTTTTGAATATTCCGACATCGTTGCACCGCAAACAGGGCGGGGGGACAATTCTGTTCGCGATGAGTTGACGGTGAAAGTGCCGCAGAGCGAAACCTTGCAAAACATTGGCGTTAAAATCATTCAGGCGCTGGAACAGTGTTTTGCCAAATTGATTGTGCAGCAATTTATACCCGCCACCTTGATGGGGGGCATACAGGGTATATTGATGCAGGCCTTGCTGGTGGCGATTTTGCGATATGGCAAAGGCGGCGGCGACCCGGCCCAAATGGCGTTTCAATATGCGCCCGGCCTGTCGGCGGCGGCATTTGGTATGACGGGCGACGGGTTTGACCGGTTTTCGCCTGTAAATCAACCGGAACAATCCCCGCAAAATACGGGGATTGATGTTTATCTTCCCGGTTTGGTTTGGTTAAATGCGCTGCCCCCGGATCATGGCGATAAATATATTCCCGCCCCGTTTGAAGATGAAAAACCGGTAAAACAGAATCCCAACGGAAACGATGGCTGGTGGCCCGATGATGCCAGCCCCCGATAGTTTTCGATGCTGCCGGAATGACTGTTTCCCGTTTGTTTAGAGCCAATTGGGCAAGTTAATGATGCCAAGTTTTGACGAGATGAGATGACGCAGGGTTCTTCCCGGATCAAAGCGGTTGGGCAGGCCGTGACGCTGGCCGATATGGTGCCGCTGATCTGGCGTCGCCGGGGCGGGGCGTTACTGGTGTTTGCCGTTTTCCTGGCTTTGAGCGTGTTTTTGGTGCCGCTATGGCAACCGATGTTTCGGGCGTCTGGCCAGATTGGCTTTTTACCGTGGATACCGGCGCCGTTGGCATTGGCAGATAACGCGCCGCCCGCACCGGTTTTTCAAATTTCCGATCTTGATACCGAGATGGCAATGGTGCGCGGCACGGCGGTTTTGTCTGCCGCGCGGGCTGTTTTGCAAGGCGATGGCATTGTGTTCGATCCAAAACCGTCGCGACTGGCCCGCTGGCTGGGGATCAAAGCGGCGCAAGATACGATGGTGGTGCCGCCAGGCATGACGGCCGAAAGGATGCGCGAAAACCGCGATATCGCTATTTTGCGTGGCAAGATCAAAACAGCCCAAATCAATAACGCCCGTGTGATTGAAATATCGCTGTTTGACCCGGACCCGGAACGCGCCCGCGAGATGCTGGACGCCGTGATTGATAGTTACGTGTGGAAACGCGAAAACGATTTGCGCCGCAAGCTGGCCGATCAATATGACGAAACCGTGCGCCAGCGCGCGCAAGCTGACGCCGCATTGGCGCACATTCAGCAAGAGTTGATTGACTGGCAAGACCGGCACCCCTTGACCGGTTTTGTTGCGGGTGTTGGTGGTCGCGGTGCGGCAGGTTCGGGCGACAGCGATTTGGGGCGAGAACTGGAAAATATTCGCGCGCAACGCCAGGCGGCACAGATTGATCTTTTGGCGGTGCAGGCCCGCCAACAGGCGATTGCCGCGACACAGGGCGATGTGGCGCACTTGATGAAGCTGCCCGAAATTGCCAACAGTGACACCGTGCGTGAACTGAATTTGCGCCTGGCTGTTTTGCGGGGAACGAAAGCTGATCTGGGCCGCCGTTATGGGCCACGCCACCCGCTGGTGACGGCCAATGATGCGCAAATTGCCCAGGCGCGGCATGATTTAACCAGCGCCATATCCGCACAAATTGCCGCCATTGACCGCGATGCGCAAAATGCGGCCACCCGGCTTGGTGCTTTTGCACAGGAATATAACCGGGTGATGGCGCAGGCTGCGGGCGATAATCGCGACCGGCTGGCGTTTGATCAGTTAAGTCGCAAGCTTGATGCCGTAACTGCCGAGGTATCGGTTTTGACAGATCGGGCGCGGATCATGCAGTCGGAACTGGCCGCATTGCGCCCCGATGTTGAAATTGTGCAAATTCCCGAAACACCGGGAAAACCGGTTTTTCCCTCGCGTAAGGACATCGCAGTGATTGCGATTGCCTTATCGGCCTTGCTGGCGATGGCGGCGGCCATTTTGCGCGAATATTTTGACCGGGCCTTGCACCGGGCTGGCGAAGCTGAAACGTTAACCGGCCTGCCGGTTTTTGCCGTATTGCCGCGTGTTTCCCCCCGCCCGGTCCGGCGGGTGGTGGAAGAAGAAAACGAGGCGATTGGTCATTTGCAAACCATTATTCGTTTACGGCGTGATGTTGGGCGTAACGCAAGCCATGAAGGCGCTGCCGACGGATATGGCGGGCGGGTTGTTTGTATAACATCGCCGATGCCGGGCGAGGGCAAAAGCCGGTTGGCCCAAAAAATAACCGCCCGTTTTGCCCAAAATGGACAGCGGGTTTTGTTGCTGGACGGGGATTTGCGCCGCCCGACGCTGGAGAAACAGCCAATTGCCGGGCGTGTTGGGCCAGTTGATAGCAACAAGCCGGATTTTTCGCTGGTTTTACAAGGTGATGCGGCGCTGGATCAGGCGATTTTCCCGGTTCGGCTGCCCGATGATCACGACGGGACACCGGGGGATGTTTATTATGATTTTTTAGGCGCGGAAGATGCCGTGTCGTCGGCCCTTGCCGGGCAATTGATGGCGGAAAAGCTGTTGGGTTTGATGCAGGATTTGCGCCATCGCTATGATTATATCGTGGTGGATGCACCGCCAGTTTTGGCGGTGGCAGATGCGATCTGGCTGATGCGGGCGGCGGATGACCGGTTATTGTTGTTGCGCGCGCAAAAAAGCCGCCGGGATGATATCCTTGATGCCATTCAACGCCTGGAACAGGCCGATTGCGCGGCAGATGGCCTCATTTTTAGTGGTGTTTCGCGCCGTGGGGCCTATTACGGCGGTAAAAAACGGCGAACACGATCATGACAGGACGCAATCGTCGTGATTTTGAGCACAAAGATGTGCCAAACCTAGCCGCTAGCACTTCTGCCGCCCCGCAAAACCCGTTGCAAACCGGTTTTGGCACAAAACGCGGGATACGAATTTACATCGTCGCGGGTTTGGCGATGGCGGTCGTGATGTTGGGTCTTGCGGGCTGGCAGATTTGGCAGGTGGCGCGGGCCTTGCCCGATCTGCGCGATTATCAAGCCGCGTTTCGGGATGGTGACGGCATTGTTCTGGCAAGCCAGCGCCAGCAAATTGACCGTGCGATGCGCGCGCAGGATTGGCCCCGTGCCAGCAAATTGTTAACACAGTTAAAACGGGTTTATCCCAATGATGTGAATGTGTTGCTGCAAGATGTGCGCGTGCGGATTTTAATGTTGCCGAACGTTGTGGCGTCCCGGGATGAGCAGGCAAAACGCCGGGCGGAACTGACCGATGCGCTTCGGGTGATTATGACCCTTGCAGGTAAGGATGAAGCGGTTAGGCAAAAGGTTGAGATGTTGCTGGCTGCGATGATGATGCAGGTGCGGCCGAGGTTTGATGATGAATTGCCAACCCGACCATGAGCAGGGCGGGTAAAATCACCGCAGGTAATGCCGTAACGCCATCAAACAGGGATTGCACCAAAAAAGCAGTTAAAACAGCCACGATAAGCGCGAATTGCGGGCGTGTTTTGGCTTGGCGCGCCATATTGCGCAGCACGGATGTGATGACATAGCCCGTTAGCCCGCATATGAGCAGGAAGACAGGCAGACCCAGCACCAACATGCCATCAAGCCATAAATTATGGCTGCTGGCCCAGCGGGCTTGTGTATTTAACCCCGGTGATGCTGCGTAGTGCAGGGCAGCAGCAATACCGTTCGGGCCATAGCCTGTAAACGGGCGGTTCATAAGAGCGTTTATCGCACTTTGCCAGACATCATCGCGTTGAAGCCAGTCGCGCCGGGCCAGTTGGGCGAAGCGGGTGGAAAGTGCCGGGGTGGCAAAAACAGCCCCGGTCATGGCAAGGATGGTTGCTGACAGGGTTAGTATTTTTACCCCGTTTCGGCCCGGCAATGCCAGCCAGATATAGATGATGGTACCCATGATCAGGGCGAGGATACCGGCGCGCGAATGACTGGCAAGGGCCGATAAAAGCAGCACAATTGCCAGTGCCAGCCAGCCACCATGTCGGTCCAGCTTGTCGCGGATTGTGCCGGTCGGCTGCTGCCATAGATAAAGACAGGCGAAAAAACCTGCCGCCATCAGGGCGCAAAATGCATTGCGATTGGCATAGGTGCCGGTGAAATCGTTGATATGGGCGGTTTTGACAAACCATAAAGTGCCCGGCGCATTCAGGGCGAACAGGCTTGTCGCGATGGCCGCTTGCAAACACGCACTGGCGACGATGGCCCGGCAGATGATGGTAAGCTGGCTTTTTAGATCATTTTGTGCGGCGCATAGCATGATAATGGCGCCAAGCCACAACACATAAAGAACGGCATCGGGCGCGTGCGATGGGGCGAGTGACAGCGAGGTGGTTTGAAACGGCAGGGTCATTGACGATGGCCATACGGGAAGGGCTTGCAAAGCAAGCCAAACACAGGCGATGCCCCCGATAAGGAAAATGACCCCACTGGAATTTGAAAAATGACGTTCCGCTGACGTGCGTTGGTGAAGGATGTGGCCCACAAGGGCGACAGCAACCGGAAGCGATAGCAGTGCGATCGCCCATGGCCGTGCTCCGCCCAGCAAAACCGGGGCGGTCAATATTTCAAATATCAGAACCCGGCGGGTTGTCGCGGCAGTCATGACGGGATTTGACCCCTGAGGATGCAGGACATAAGTGTAGGTTCAACCCGGCCCCGTGTCATGGCATTTTGCCACGTAGAACAATGAGAGAGAATTGATCCCGTCATCCAGCTCAAAGCAAAACCGCCAAAATGAGAAAAGCGATAAAGATACGAGGCGACAAGGTGCTGTGTCTTATCTCAGGCAAGGGCGTACCGGGATGTTGCGGGTTTTTATGTCTGTTATTGGTATGGCCGTTATTGCGGTGTCGTTATGGGCATTGCCACTGGGCGGAACAATTACCAAAATTCTGCTGATTTTGTGGGCCTTAACCGGAATATTGGGCGCGATGACGCGCGCGGTATTCATGCTTGATGTGGCATTGGCCGCGCTGGTTTGGGGCGGTCTTTCGGTCTGGATTTTGCTGGTTTCCCCGGATATGGGGGCGGCCTTTCGGTTGGTGGGAAATCTGGCAATATTACCGTTGGGTCTTGCCGTGGGCATGATGCAGGGGCGACGCTGCCTGTGGCTGCTCATGGTGCCCGTGCTTGTTTATGTTTTGATTGATAGTGAATTTTTGCTCACCAGCGAAGGCTGGCGTTTGAACAATCCGTTTTTGTTTCTTGCCCTGTTTGTGATGGCGGTGGCGGGGCACACAAAATCGGCAGCGCCAGACGAAACCCTTAAAACCGGATTTTGGCCGCTGGTGGTGGCGGTGATTGCGGCGGGAGGCATCTTTGCCAGTCAGACCCGGATTGCGGTTTTGGCAATGGTTCTTGTCATGGCGGCGCGTCTTCGTTTTACCCATGCCTGGACCTGGCTGTTGGGCTTACCATTGGCGGGGGGAGCTTTGTGGTCGGTGATGGATGCCTTGCCACGGTTGTTATTCACCCATGCCAGCGGGCGCTTGGTCTATTGGCAGCTATTTTGGCAGCAATGGTGGCAGGGCACAGCGCAAAATCGCTGGCTAGGCTTTGGGGCCGGGGCGATTGAACGGCAATTGCAGCATTTGCAAACCGCATCTTCGTTTGGGGCCTTGCATAACGACCATTTTCACATGCTTTATGAAAGCGGTATCGTCGGGGCGGCCTTGTGGCTGATCGGATGGGGGATGATGATTTGGCTGGTGCGGGCCTCAAAGGGGGCGGTTTATATTTTGCTGGCGGTGATGATCACAATGATCACGGACAACACATTGTCTTACGGGCATTATTTACTGTGTAGCGGCCTTGCCGCCGGGGTGGCATGGCATGTGAAAATGCAGGCGGATGACGGTGAGCTCTAACAGCGCGATGACGGTGGATGAAACCGAACGCTTGCGCGCCGTGCGGGGCCGGGTGTGGCAGCATATGGCAGAAAACCGGTTTGCCGGGGCCGATCCGTTTGATGGATTACACAGTAAATATAGCATCGGGTCTTTCATATTGCGCCATCGTATCAGCCGGTTGGCATGGTTGCAGGCGATGAAACATGCCCCGGCGAGAATACGCGACGGGGCCGCCATTCCCCCTATGGTGAACCCGAAAACGCTGGCGTTGCTGTTGGGGGCGGCTGACGGGGTGCCGGTGGCAGATTGGTCCGTTTCGCCGCCATCGTCCGAGGGGGGATTTAACGGGCCGAAGATTGCCGGGGACATAACGCATCAGGTCTTGGCGATGCAAAACCCCGATGGTGGCTGGGGCTACCCGTTTGCATGGCAGGCGCGGGCTTTTTTTGCCAGGCGGGGGCAATCCAATGCCATTGTGACCTGTTTCGTGGTCGATGGTTTGCTGAACGGCGGCAAATTACCGCCCCATCACCCGGCACTGCAGGCGGCAGCCATGTTTTTACAGCGCGATTTGTGGCGTGGCCCGTCGGCAACGGGGGCGGGGGGCGGCTATTTTGCCTATATCGCCGGGGCGGACGCGGAAATTCACAATGTGACCCTGTGGGCGGCGTGGATCTTATGGCGCTTGGTGCCGGGTAATCCCTGTTCACAGCCCGCGATTGACCGGGTTCTGGGCCAGCAATGCGATGACGGGGCGTGGGTCTATGGCCGACGTTCGCATCACGGCTTTATCGATGGCTTTCATAGCGGATATATCCTGGACTTGCTGCATCGCCTTGATGGTGCCGGGTGGCCGGGCCTGCAAAATGCGATGGATCGGGGCTGGCAGTTTTATCAACGTGCATGTTTTGACGGCCAGGGTTTGCCGCGCAGCTTTGCGGGTAAAAACCGCTATCTTGATAGCCATGCGGTGGCACAGGCAATGGCAACATTACAGCGGTTTGGGGCATTGGCGCAGGCCCGCGATGTGGCCCTGTTTGCCATTGACCCGCTTTTTGACCAAAAAAGCGGCGTTTTTTATGCCGGGTTGGGCCGGTTTGGCAAAGATCGGCGGGTTTTTATGCGCTGGACGCAGGCATGGATGGTGTGGGCATTGTCAATTATGATTGATAAGGAAACACTTGGCATTGGTAAACAAGGACGATGATGGAACCCCTTTGTTTTGATCACCCGGACCAGAACCGCGCGGAAAAAGAAGCGGTTTTGCAAAGCCTTGATCCCACGGCGTTTTCTGCCCTGTTTCAACTGACCCGCAAGGAAGCAAGCATTGCCCGCCA
>TARA_R110000751_G_scaffold50097_2_pt1 | contig 9978 bp, 8 predicted proteins | sample TARA_R110000751 | Tara Oceans TARA_R110000751 (sample SAMEA4398001) | marine metagenome | biome: Polar Biome; feature: [MES] marine water layer (ENVO:01000295) within the mesopelagic zone...; material: water (ENVO:00002006), including particulate matter (ENVO:01000060) such as...... | reverse complement strand
GATGCGACAGTAGCGGCTACAGCGTTGAGCGTTGAGGAACAAAGACGACAATTTGATGAAGCAAAGGCATTATTGCAGCCATATATTGATGCTGGTACACCAGCGTTAGCGGCTCTCAGCCCATATGCAGAAGCTGGAACAGGCGCTTTGCAGGGTCAGTTGGCTCTTGCGGGTCTTTCTGGTGTTGACGCGCAACGTGAAGCTATTGGCGCAATTGAACAAGGCGCTGAATATCAGTCTCTTGTTGGTGCAGGCGAGGAAGCTATTCTTCAAAGCGCAGCGGCAACTGGCGGTATTCGTGGCGGGAATGTTCAAGGCGCGTTGTCTGAGTTTAGGCCACAGGTTCTTTCTTCATTGATTAACCAGCAATACAACCGCCTTGGTGGCCTAACCAATATGGGCCTAACCACACAGCAGAACTTGGCAACTATTGGTCAGAACGCTGCTGCTGGGGTTGGCACTGCTGGGCTGAATACTGGATCAAATATAGCTAACGCCTATCAAAACTCAGCGGCAAATATTGGCAATCTTTACGGCCAGCAGGGAGCGGCTGCGGCTGGATCTGCTTTGGCGCAAGGTCAGGCTTGGGGCAATGCGTTTGGTAGTATTGGTCAATACGCAGGTATGATTGGAAGCGGTTACGCAAACAATCCTTTCGGTGAAAACTTTGTGAGGAAATTTTAATGGTACAACCTATAGATTATACCATCGACGTTATAAACCCTCTTCAAGGTTACATGCAGGGTTTGAAGTTCGGTGAAAGTATGTTGGCGTCTGAGCAAAATAGAGAACTTGCCAGGAGCCAAGAGGGCCGCACACAAGAGACATTCGCGATGGCAAAGCAAGACCGAGCGCGTTCCATAGCATCCGCACAGGCAGCACAGCAAAACGCCGCTGCTGCTCAAGCTGGTCTTGTTGACTACGTTAATAAGCTGGAAGCTGGAACCGCAACACCTGCTGAACTTCGCGCTGCCATGTTGAAATTCCCTAAGATGGCAGAGACGTTCCAAGCGTTTTCTAATAGCGTCAGCGCCGAGCGTCTGAACACTGAGATCACATTTGCCAAACAGCTTGCGTTTGCTTTACAGAGAGACCCAGAGCAGGCGAAGTTGCTTATTCAAAAGAGAGCTGATGCCGCATTAGCTTCTGGCGACAAGCAGGCGTCTGACGTTGCCAGGGCGCAAATAATACAGATCGACCAAAACCCTAATGCGGTTTTAACGCAGGCTCTTATGCCTCTGGTAACTACGATGAAGCCGGATGAGTTTGACAAGTTCCACACTGATGTTCTGGGCATTGGCGGAGATCAATCAAAGCTTAAATCTAGCGACACTATTGGCGGAATAGCATCCGTTCAGATCATGGAAGATGGCAAAACGCAAATAGTTGACACTAGAACCAATAGGATTGTTACTGGAGCTGCTGCCACAAAGCTTTTAAATGATGCTAGAAAACTAAACGAAAAGCCTTTGTCTGGTATTGGCAAATTGGCTTATGACCTTGCCAATGAAAATATTACACAAGATCAGTTTGACAAAGCGGCAGCGGCTCAAGACAGCTCCGGCGTTACGGTTACAAATGTTATCGGAGGCGCTGAAGAAACTTTGGCAAAAGAATTGTCTCAAAATACTGCAAAACAACTTACGTCATCAGTGGATGCTGGCTTTAAAGCTTCTAGGCGCTTGCGAGACCTTGACACTTTAAGCGAATTATTTGGACAAGTTGACACTGGCGCTTCAGCCACAGTGAAATCGTTTCTTGGTTCTTACGGCATCAAAACTGAGGGCGTCGATCTTATCGAAGCTGCCGAGGCTATTATTAGTCGTTTGGTTCCGACAGCTAGAGAACCGGGTTCTGGTCCCATGTCAGATAAAGACTTGGAACTGTTTCAAAGAACTTTCCCAAGCTTACTTAACACGCCCAGCGGTAACGCTTTAATTTTAGATACGCTTGAGCGGGTTTCGCAATATGAAGTGGCAGAAGGAATTATTGCTGGCAAAGTAATGGATTACGCCATGACGCCAGCGGCTGATCGATCTGATTTAGAAGCCCAAGGTCTTATTCTAAGCCCACGAGAGGGAAGAAAAGCTATTCTTGAAATGCCTAAAATTGTTTTTAATGCACCTACGACAACAACTTCACCAATTGAAACCGTTGATGGCGCTCAGTTAGATTTTTCAACAATGAGCGTAAAGGAATTGGGTCAAGTAGACGTTATGACTTTAAGTCAAGCCGACTTAATAGCAATGAACGCGCGTTATACCGAATTGAGGACAAGTAAATAATGGAACAAGAACTAGAACTTCTTCGTCAACAGGTATTAATGCAGCAACAGCAAATGGCTATGACTGAAAAAGAGCCAAGCATTGTTTCAAAGATTTGGAGCGCAATTACTGGTGAAGGTTCAGACCCCAATATTCCATCTGCCATCGATGCAAATTTAGGTCTGTCACCTGCAAAGTCCGCGCAAATGACTGCTTTGTTTGCCACTACTCGCAGCCCAGAGCGCTTAAAGGGTGGGTTACTTAAAGTTGAGCCTACTGCGACATTTGACGAAGATGAAACTGGTCGCTTGGTGGTAATGTGGCCGCTGAGAAAAGATGGCGAATTAACTGGGCAAGTCACGCGGTTTTACCCTAATGAGCCGGGTCTTGGTTTTACTGAGGCAATGCAAGCCTCTGGTGCTATTGCTGCTGCAACGCCAATTGGCAATGTATTAAAGGCTATTGGCCTGCCAACTGCTGGATTAACTGGTGCCGCTGCGATTGGCGCAACTGAGGCTGCATTGGTTGAGGGCGCTAGTTCTCAGCTAACTGATGCCCCATTTCAAGTAAGTGACGTTCCTATTGGCGCTGTTGGCGGTGCTGCTGGTCAAAAACTGTTTAACATGGTCGGTTCTTTGGTGAGCGCTATTCGGCGCAGCGGTCCAGAACGAGTTCTAGGTCCAGACGGAAAGCTTTTGCCTGGTCCAGCACAGATGGCGAGAGATGCTGGCCTAGATCCAGAAGAAGTATCTGCAAATGTTGCGGCGGAAATACAAAAGCAAGTTCGTCAGGGGATTGCTCCTGAAGCTGCTGGTGTATCCGCTATGTCCACAGGGCTTCCCGTAGAGGTTCCCATGACGCAGGGGACTATGACTGGCAGCAAAGGTCAGCAACTTGCAGAGAACGCACTTGAAAGCGGCGTATATGGGCGCGCAGCCGAAAGGCGAATGCAAGAGTTTAGAGAAGGCCAGCAGGGCGCGTTGCGTGAAAATATTGACGTAATGACAGAGCAAATGGTTCCAGAAAGTTTTGGCGCACAGGTTATTGAGCCTGTGACGTATCGCGCGCCAGTTACCAAGCAAGGTGGCGGAGAGATGGCCCAAGAGACGCTGGTGGCTAGAAGGGCTTTAGAAACCCAAAGGGCAAACGATTTATATACTCAGGCGCGCGCATCTGGTTCAGCGGTAGTTGAGCCATCTGAAGCTTTGAATATTGCTGACGCTGCAAGGGCAGCTTATCGCGCAAGATTTAGCCCAAAAACCGCGCCTAAAGTAGATGAATTTCTTTTAGAGCTTGATGAAATCATGGCTTCTGGCGGCGACATTGCAAGGCTGCAAACTTGGCGTCAACAGGTTGGATCACTTAGGGAAGGCGTTCCAACGGTAGACAGTGCTGCGGCAAGCGCGGTTATTAAAGAAATGGATAAGGGCTTGATGGATGCTGTCGATAATCAGCTTATTATCGGCGACCAAGCTGCTGTGAAGGCGTGGAAGAACGCAATTACCAATTATGCTGATTATGCAAAGCGTTGGAAAGACAACGGGATGCTGAAATTGTTGACTGACAAAACGGGTCGGGATGGCGCAAGAGTATTAAAAGTTGCCCCAGAAGATGCAGCAAATGCTATTTTCACTGCAACAGCTTCAGGCATGGCTAAAAGAACGAACTTAGCGCGAGACCTTGCAACGCTTAGAAGTGAGTTGCCTTTATCCGATTGGAACTCACTGCGCCAATCTGCATTCATTCGTTTGACTGACACAGCCGAAGGCGCTTCCAAAGGTGGAGATCCGCAAGTATCTGGCGTTAAATTCAAGAAAGCTTGGGAGGCTTTGAAAAAAGAAAGCCCCGGCGTAGTCAATGTTTTGTTTAATAAAGCCGAGCGCGATATGATTACGCAGTTTGGTAATGTTGCTGCAAAGGCAACCAACACGGCTGTAAATGCTTCCAATAGCGCAAATGCTGCTGCCGGGATGATCCAGCGCCTTGTTGCTGGGTTCACTGCATCTGGCCCCGGTCAGTTTGTCATGCAGAACTATCTTGCAGGCATCCTCAGAGAGCCATACGGCGCGCTTAAAGCCACAAGGGCAACTGCTGCGGCATTGGCCCCGCGTCAAGCTACAGCGCCTGTTGTTGGGGCTGGTACTGCCGCTGCACTGTCACAGGAAGAAAGAATTGGCCCTAACATTCCGCTTACAGGTCGCATGACCATTGGTGGTCAGCAATGAGCCTATTCACAGCAACCCGTTTTATGGTAAAAGACTTGCAAAGCAAGGGGAATAAATAAATGACACTGACGCAACTTGCACCACCGTATCCAATTTTCACTGATAAAAGCGGTGATCCTCTTGATAATGGGTATCTGTATTTTGGAGTGGTTGATAAAAACCCAGAAACAGATTCTATCCAAATCTATTACGACGCCAACCTTACACAGCCTGTAGCACAGCCTGTACGCACGTCTAATGGCTATGTCATGCGTAACGGCACCCCAGCCATAATATTTGCGGATAGTCAGTTCTCCGTGACTGTACGCGACAAGAACCGCGATTTGGTGATCTACAGCCCTGTTGGGTATGGTATCGATCCCGGTGCAATTTCAGGCGTTGTTGTGGTTCAAGACCATGTTGGGGATGGCGTCACAACTATTTTCGGCATTGGCGCGTCACCATCTTCAGAGAATGCAACCAATGTTTACATTGATGGCGTGTATCAAAACAAATCTACATATAGCACAAGCGGAACTACTCTGACGTTCTCACAAGCGCCACCGCTTTATTCTGCAATTGAAATTGTTAGTAACCAAACTGGCATCTTGGCTGGCCCTGCCAGCACTACAGCGCAACAGGTTATTTATAACGAAGCTTCTCCCGGTGCTGTCAACCGTACAGTTCAAAACAGGCTGCAAGAGAGAGTATCTGTCAAAGACTTCGGTGCTGTCGGTGATGGCGTGACGGATGACACTTCGGCTATTCAAACGGCTTTTAATAGTGGCGCAAAAAGTATTTATTTTCCAGAAGGAACTTATATTGCATCATCTCTTACGATGCCCAATACTGTCAAAGAGCTTTATGGTCTTGGTTCTAATAGAAGTGGTGCTTCTAAAATTAAGTTTGACACAAGCACAACAGCCACTACTGCATTTGCAATAGCTTCTACATCTAGCGGTTTATTTATGTCCAATCTTCATTTTGAGTTTAGAACTGGCTCATACACTAATGGAATATTAATTGGCGATAATACACATTTTTGCACATTTGATAATGTAACTACTGATGACAGCGCTGCGCCGGGTAGTTACAGAGTTTCAAATCATTGGGTTTTAGGCGCAAATTGTTGGTCAAATGTATTCAGGCATTGTGGCGCTTGGGGACCAGATCACGTCAGCACAATAGGCATAACTCTTGGTTTTGCTTCTAATGATATGGATTTTTATTCTTGTCGTTGGATTCATTGCGGAGTGGGAGCGGTTATTTCTGGCGGCTCAACAGAAGTAGTCAATTTTTATGGCGGTGAAATTGCCAGCAACCAAAGTTATGGTGTGTTAATAGGTAATACTTCAGGCACTACAAATGGCTCGCAAGATGTTAGTTTTAATGGCGTTTATTTTGAAGACCAGCCAATTAACATTTATCAAAATGAATCTAATTTCAAAGGTCTACATTGTTATAATTGTCATAACTCAGCAACGACCTTGCAAGCTCACATTTTCCTTAATCAAATAACTTATTCTGTTCACATTGTTGGTGGGGCATATTTAGCCAATGCAATAGGAACAAGTTATCTTTTAGATGTAAACAGCAAGGTCGTTGTTGATGCGTTTATCGTCGGCCCATACTTATCTAATATTAATTATTATGGAAATAATGGCGCACAACAAGTATGGCTCACACATAACAGAATTGGTGGATCACCTGGGCAAATATCTTTTGAAACAAAAGGTATTCAGGCCACCGAAGATTACAATACAACATATTCTTTTGCGGGACGTAGATTAAAAGCATATGCTGGAAACGGAGTTAACGAAACATACCATGATAAAAACACAAGTCAGGTAACAGACAATCTCCCACCAGATAACGGTTCATCTATTTGGAATGGATTTACATTCACCCAAGGATCAATTTGCTGGAATAATGGCGTTAGTGCTGGCGGCTCACCAGGTTGGGCTTGCGTGACTGCTGGAACACCAGGAACGTGGAAGGCTTTAGCTAATGTGGCTGTGTAATGGAGATCAATAAAATGTTTTCACATCAATGGAAAATACTAGAAAAAAGACAAAATGAAATTTTCTACAAATGTATTTGTTCTGATGAAATTGGAAATTATGCTAATGATTTAGGGTGGATAACACTTTCTAAACAGATTGATCTGCAAGCATCCGATACTGTTTTATTAAATAACGTTTGGAGTAGACTTTCTAAAAATTCTGTTGAAGAAGAATTGCAATCAAAATTGCAGAATTATTTAGATTTAACTGAAGGAACAGACAATGACCATTAGACAGCAAGGCGGCATTTTTGGACGCAACCCAACATTTAATGACGTTGATGTTGAAGGAACTTTAACGGTTGCAGGTTCTCCTATTTCTGCTGGCGGGACGATGGCTGCACAGGACGCAAATGCTGTTGCCATTATTGGTGGAGCTATTAACGGAACTACTGTTGGTGCATCTACCGCAAGCACAGGTGCCTTCACTACTTTAGGTGCAACTGGGACAGCTACTTTAGCCACGGTTGATATTAATGCGGGTAATATTGATGGCACTGCTATCGGCGCTGCTGTAAAATCATCTGGCGCGTTCTCTACGTTATCTGCCAATAACGCCACAACTATAACAAATTTAGCTTCCGATTATTACGGCACATCATTCCAGATAAATAACACTAATCCAGATTTTTCTGGAGCAATCATAGATATTCGTGCAACTGCTGGCTCTATTAATACAACAAATGGTAAGTATTTAAGAGGTTATAGGGACAATGGAATAAATGAAACTTTTTATATAAAAGCTTCTGGTCAAATCTATACAGAGGATAACCTTGTCATAGGCACATCAGGCAAAGGCATCGACTTCTCTGCCACTGCTGGCACTGGCACAAGTGAACTATTTTCGGATTACGAAGAGGGGAGCTGGTCGCCTTCAGTCGGTGGGGACGCCACCTATCATGTTCAAGATGGTTACTACGTTAAAGCTGGTTCTCTTGTTTACGTTCAAGGAAAAATTCAAGTTAATGTCATTGGCACTGGCAGCACTACAACAGTAAGTGGCCTTCCATTCACAGCAATGAATGCTGCTCAAGCATCTTCTGGAACTGGCTCCTGCGCTTACTTTGGAAGTTTGGCAACAAGCGTAACAACCCTTACACCTTATGTAAACAACGCTGCTGCCACTATAATATTTGGTAGCTTAGGTGCGGCTGGCACTGCGATGACAGGTGTTACCACAGTATTCCAAAATAGTGCTAGAATTGATTTCTCATTAACTTATCGTGCAGTTTAAGGAGCAAAATAATGGCACTTACAAAACCAAGTTTCTCTATGTTTGGCCCCGGAGACCCGGATGAAAATGTTTATTTAGGAAAAAATGTTTTATCTAGTCCGTCTCTTACTGGAGATTTTAATATTGCCATTGGCACAGACGCATTAAGTTCAAACACCACAGGGAATTATGGAACCTCTGTAGGCAGATGGTCTTTAAAAAATAATATTTCTGGTCAGCAAAATTCGGCATTTGGGGTTGACGCCCTGTGGGGAAATACAACCGGAGATGCCAACGTGGCGGTCGGAACTCACGCAATGGTTTTTGCAAATACTGGTGATAATAATGTTGCTGTGGGAAGAAATGCTTTAACAGGGGCTTATAGTGGAGTCTCGCCTAACGAAGTGGGTGCTTATTCGGGGGATGATTGCGTTGCGATTGGGGCTGACACTCTGGCAAACAACATATCGGGATCTGGAAACGTGGCCGTGGGCAGGCAAGCAAGTATCAGCCTGACAACCGGGGCTACGAATACTCACTTGGGAAACAACTCTGGCTACACAAACGGCGGTGCTCATGCGACAACAACAGGAAGCAACCAAGTATATGTAGGCAATCTGTCTGGTCAAGGCGTGACAACAGCCACACAAATAGATAATGCTGTATCGATTGGTTACAATGCACAAGTTCTTGCAAGCAATAGTTGCCAGATTGGCGACCTTAATATGGTTAATTTTAGGTTTGGAAACGATCAGCTTGTTGCAACCAACACTAGCTTTACAACAACTAGTGATGCTCCTTCGGCTCATGCGGTAATAGCATCTACTAACAGTAATGCTAATGGGTTGGCACGATTGCAATTAACAGCAAAAACAGGTGGTACAGCCACAGCAACATCTTTGTCTCACAATCCTGGGGCAAGTTCTGTATGGAATGCTGATGGCTCTATACCCATTCAAATCATTGCAACAAGTAATGGGGTTCAACTTGCTGCTGCTGGCACGTCATGGACCTCTCTTTCTGATGAACGTAAAAAAGATATAATTGAACCTATAAGTAATGCCTCTGAAAAACTTTCGTCTTTAAGAAGTGTTATTGGTAAATACAAAACTGATGATGATAATGTTCGCAGGTCTTTTCTAATTGCTCAAGATGTTCAAGCGGTCCTTCCAGAAGCTATATCAAATATGGTTCCGCCTGAAGGATCAGAAGATGAAACAGAGTATTTAGGTCTTTCATACACAGACGTAATACCTTTGCTTGTTGCTGCTATAAATGAAATCAAAGTTGAGTTTGATGCATACAAGGAAACTCACCCTTAATGCGCCTCGTGCGTGGACAGTCCAGCCATAGGAGATAAAAATGGCCCTAACTAAAACAGTTATTAACGATAAGATTGAGGTTCTCAACCTCAAAGCAGGCTACCCTGTAGTGCAAGTGCGCCAAGCAACAATTATCGAGGAAGATGGCGATGAGATCAGCCGCAACTTCCACCGCCATGTCTTGACGCCTGATGCTGATCTCTCAGCAGAGGATGCTGACGTTGCAGCCATTGCTGGCACAGTATTCACAGATGAAGCCAAAGCTGCTTATGCTGCTTCTCAGGCTGAAGAATAATGGATCTTGAACCCATCAACCCGTTTAACCCTGTATTTAGCACCGTGTTTGGCTCGGTGTTTCGTCCAGTAACTTTGAAATAGGAGGGCATCATGCCTAGAACTTCAGTTTCCGCAGGCGCGCAAAACACTTGGTCGGATTCGATCAAAATTGTTGGCAGCTTTAATCTTTCAATCAGCGGCACGTTTGCTGGAACTGTCACTGTGCAGCGTTCAGAAGATGGCACAACATGGCGCAACACTGACACATGGACCGCGCCTGCGGAAGAGGTCGGCTATGACCCCATCCTTAATTATTACCGGGTTGGCATTGCAACTGGTGAATACACGTCAGGAACGGCTGTTGCATATTTAAACGGGTACGACACCTGGCCTAACCGGATGTAATGATGGAAATGGGCGCGCTTTGGAATGTCGGATTAACCGCTGGTTTTGGCTTCATCGTATGGTGGGCCAAGACGCAGCATAATGAACTAGGGCGCGTTACGATACTGTTGAACAGAACGCGCGAAGAGATGGCAAAGGAGTATGTTATTAAGACTGAAAGCTCTGCCGTTTTGCAGCAAATCATGAACAAATTTGACAGGCTTGAGGAAAAGATCGATCGACTAATGGAGAA
>TARA_R110000751_G_scaffold69524_1_pt1 | contig 9983 bp, 13 predicted proteins | sample TARA_R110000751 | Tara Oceans TARA_R110000751 (sample SAMEA4398001) | marine metagenome | biome: Polar Biome; feature: [MES] marine water layer (ENVO:01000295) within the mesopelagic zone...; material: water (ENVO:00002006), including particulate matter (ENVO:01000060) such as...... | reverse complement strand
AACGGCTTGCATAGTAAGCCACGAAAAGGTAAGAAGAAATATAGAGGCCAAGGTAAATGAAGTTATTTGTTGACGCAGATTACATTGTTTACAAAGCTTGCGCTGGTGCAGAGTCAGATCTTGACTTTGGTGATGATGTAATTTTAGTTGTCAGCAAATTTAGTGAAGCATACTCATCAGTCAAACGTGAACTTAATAAAATTAAAACTAAGTTCATGTGGGATGTACCTGAAGTTGTATTGTTCTTTAGTGATAGTATTAACTTTCGTAAGGAAATCATGCCTGCTTACAAAGGGCATCGTAATCGCAAGAAACCTTGTGGATACAAACGTGTTATCAATGCTCTTAAAAATGAGTACGAAGTAGTAATACTACCGACTCTCGAAGCAGATGATAGTATGGGTATTTACGCTACCAAATATCCTGGTAACGTTATCGTTAGTCCTGACAAGGACATGCGACAGATACCTGGAACGCTCTACACCATGGATGAAATCGTGAATGTGGAAGAAGCCGAAGGACAACGCTGGCACCTTATACAGGCGCTTGCAGGAGACCAAACTGACGGCTATTCCGGCGTACCAGGAATTGGAATCAAACGAGCTGTTGCTTTGTTTGAAGACAAAGGCTACACTTGGAAAGCAGTTGTTGATGCATTTGCCGAGAAGGATCTTGGTGAAGACATTGCACTGCAAAACGCAAGACTTGCAAAGATCCTTACTAACGATGATTATGACTGGAGAGCAAAACAACCCATCCTTTTCTCCCCCTCCTCCGATTATAAAGTTGACAGTGGAGCAGGACTTCAAGATAAGAAGGCTTGAAGACTTACTACCTAAAGCTGATAAAAAAGATATTATTACATTGTTCATGGCGTTACAACGTCAGAACTTTGCTTTATGTAACACCGTATCCAACCTAGTTAAACAATGGCCCAATCACCTGAACACTACGGAAACAACTGGAAAGTAGGAGACTTTATCCATGATCAAGGTCTCAACTTCTTTTTGGGTTCTGCTATTAAATACATCTGCCGTTGTGAATACAAAGGCGATAAAAGAAAAGACATAACCAAAGCAATCCACTACCTACAACATGAACTCGACAAAACACAAGCAGACTGGGACGACTCTCTTGAATCAAGCAAAAGAGTTTCGGGCCGCTTACTCGCTGGCCAATTCACCGAGTGGGACACTGATCCAGAAATGTTTGATCGATGAAGAATGGTCAGAGTTTCATGAAGCCTATCATTTAAAAGATGAACACGAACAACTGAAAGAGCTTTGTGATCTTGTCTATGTTTGTTATCAGTTTGCTGCTAATAAAGGCTGGGATCTAGATGAAGCTATGGATCGTGTCCATAAATCAAACATGTCCAAACTAGATGAAAATGGACAACCTATTTACCGTGAAGACGGTAAGGTCTTAAAGGGACCGAATTACAAACCACCAAACCTTACTGATCTAACTAATGTCTAATTATATCGCACGTACAGGACGTGTTCAATCATGGATCGATGATCCTACACATCGCCTACCCGTCAGCTGCACGGTCTACACCGTAGAAAACCAGATGGAGGGGCCAAATGGTATCGAAGCGAGCTGGAGGTTTGCCTCACATGCTCTCAGGTATGGTGCAGGTTGCGCTATCCATCTCTCTAAACTTGATCCTAAAGGTTATACAAGAGAGTCAGGAGTTACTGCTTCTGGTCCTGTAAGTTTTGGTAAAATTTATTCTTCTTTAAATGAAATACTACGAAGGGGCGGAATTTATAAAAATGGTGCAATTGTTCTGCACCTTGATTTATCCCACCCTGATGCTAGGGAGTTTATCACTGTTAGTAGATCCGAACTACCTTGGGTCAAACGATGCATCAACATCACAGATGAGTGGTGGCAGGATTGTACGTTCAAGGAACAATTACTATTCGGAATTAAATCCGGTGACATCTGGTTAAACAAAGTTAAATATGACAATGAAGGAAACCGCATCAGAGGCAACGTTTGTCTCGAAGTATATTTGCCATCACGAGGCACCTGTTTATTACAGCATATCAGTCTTGGAGCCTGTGAGTTCGACGACATTCCACGAGCATTTGTTGAAGGTATGTCCGAATTGTGCAGCTTACATAGCAGAACAGCTGTCGGAGATACTGGAGAATACCTCCCGCCTGAAATTGATAGACAAGTGGGACTCGGAATGCTTGGACTCGCAAACCTCCTTCGGCGGTACGGAGTAACATACGATCAATTTGGTCGTGCATTAGAACAGTATAACAACAACGAAACTATCCGCTCGGCAGCTTATGAACTTGTCACTCAAATTGCTTCAGGAATTAACCAAGCAGCCACAATTGCTCGCGAGTATAATATGGTTCGAGCCTTTGCTATTGCACCGACCGCCAGTTGCAGTTATCGAAGCGTGGATTTGGATGGCTATACTTGCACACCAGAAATCGCTCCACCTATCTCGCAGACAGTCGATCGCGACTCAGGTACTTTCGGAGTACAAACTTACAACTATGGTGACGTAGAAATTGCTAGTAATGTAGGCTGGGATAATTATAAAAGAGTTGCAGATGGCATCATGACGATGCTTGATCGCACAGGACTTCTTCATGGTTATAGCTTCAACTCTTGGAGTGATGTAGTGACCTACGACAATGCGTTCGTGGAAGAGTGGCTAAGGTCTCCGCAAACAAGCCTCTATTATTCACTTCAAGTTATGAGTGATACACAAGATAAATCTAGTGCTTATGCTGCACTAGATGAATCAGAAGTGGACACCTATTTAGAGGGTATTTTAAATGAAGAACTTACATGTGATTGCCAAGAATGAACCCTTACGAAAAACTACTGAACAGAAAGAGGAAATGGACACCAGTCCAGACAACTGCCGGATCATGCAAGGCAGGGGCGGAAGAAGCGGTACACCGTGCGCTTGCGCTGCGACACATGGAACTACCTGTGGGAGATTTTATCCGTGATGGATTGGCTACCGACGTACCAAAACTATCGAGGGAGTTATTGGAATCAAATGTCACCGACGAGATCAATCACGACGTGGCACTTGGTTACATTGCCAATGCTTACGGTGTTGACGAAAAAGCTGAATCGGAAGCTCTCCGGCTCAGGGAAGCTTGGACTTCGCATCCTGATCATACAATCCTCAAAGCAATGGTTGCCGAACGTGCAATTTTCTTCGTTCTTCTACCATTCTTCCGCTTTAATGGTGACGCTGGAATGCGAACAGTCAGTGCGGATATAAGTAGAGATGAACAAATCCACGTTGCTGCCAATAGTATTGTCTGTCGGGAGTTAGGTCTTACTGTAAGCCCTAGTCTTGATAAACTACGCAAGGCAACAATCAATTGGGTAATGCAACCCCTAGGTATTAATACTACCGATAAATATTTAGATAAAAAATTTTGGCTTGATTCTAGTGATCGCTTAATGTATGAGGGCAAAGCCCCAGAACTTTCTGCAACTAAATCAGCTAGAATGCCCGCTTTCTTTGAACATGATGCAAGAAATCTCCCCCAATACGCTTGAAGTCTTAGGGATGAATTCCCGTGGCCTTGTAGCTGCATTAGAAGAAACTTTCCCACCAACAAACCCTACCCCTGAAGATAGTATGGAAAAGATTATGTACAGGTCTGGTCAACGCAGTGTTGTTGAGTGGGTCATTAACTATATGGAGGAAAACTAATGGGACGAAGTATTAAGGAACAAAAGCAAGAGTATCGTGATAGAATTAATGCTTTAAATAAACAGTTAAGAACCGTTCAAGGTCAACTTGCTGCTAAACCTAAGACTGTAACTGTCCAAGCTCCGGTCGATACAAGTAAATATACAAGTCAGATTGACTCTTTAACAAAACAGCTTCAGTCATCACAATCTGGTGCTAACAGTGCTGCTGCTAATTATAGGGCAGCACAAGCACGTGCTTCTGCAGATTACGGTGCTAAACTAGGTTCTATGCAAAACTTATATGCTAGCAATCTACAAAGCACAAAGGACCAATTTGGTTTACAAATCTCAGGTTTGCAAAAAAATATCACTGATCAAGCTGCAGGCTATCAACAAAACATAGCTGATCAAGCTGCACAATTTAAATCTGAAAGTCAAACTATGGCAACCAATCAGGAACGTGCTAGACTTGCTGGTGCTACTCCTGAATTACAATTACAAGATGCTGCTAATCAAAAAATTGGTGGTACTAAAGCATTTAAAAGACGAGTAGGTAGTCAGTTTAATACTCCTTCCTACGGATCATTGGCCTCTATTAAATCTGGAACACTTAACATCTAATGACTGCTAAATCGCGTTATGACAGATTGTCTTCGGACCGTTCCCAGTTTCTAAACTCTGCTAGACAAGCAGCAGATCTAACCTTACCTTATCTTATTCGTGAAGATGAGCACTTTACTAAAGGTGCTGTTAAATTAACTACTCCCTGGCAATCAACAGGAGCCAAAGGTGTGGTGACGCTTGCAAGTAAACTTATGCTTGCATTGCTACCTCCACAAACCAGCTTCTTTAAACTCCAGGTGAATGATATTAATCTTCCAGAAGAACTTGGTCCAGAAATTAGATCAGAACTTGACTTGTCGTTTGCTAAAGTTGAACGCACCATCATGGAATCCATTGCGGCTTCTACTGATCGTGTTGTTGTTCACCAAGCACTAAAGCATTTAGTTGTAGCTGGAAATGCTCTTATCTTTATGGGTAAGGATGGGCTTAAGCTCTATCCTTTAAACCGATACGTAGTAGATAGAGATGGTAACGGTAATGTTATAGAAATTATAACAAAAGAAACAATCTCGAAAAAAATACTTAAAAAAAATTACCCCGACTATAAAGAAGTTACACCTAATGATGTATCTGATAACACTTCAGCACAAAGTGATGAATGTGATATTTATACACACTGTACGCTAGACAATAATCGATGGGTATGGCATCAAGAGGTATACGATCAAGTCCTTAACAAGTCAATGGGTAAAGCACCTGTTGACAGTAACCCTTGGCTTGTGCTACGCTTTAACCATGTAGACGGAGAGGTCTACGGACGTGGTAGAGTGGAAGAATTCCTTGGCGATCTAAAGTCACTTGAAGCTCTGTCACAAGCCATCGTTGAAGGCAGCGCCGCAGCTGCTAAAGTAGTGTTTACTATCTCACCAAGCAGCACAACCAAACCATCAACGCTTGCTAAGGCAGGCAATGGTGCTATTATCCAGGGCCGACCTGATGATATTGGTGTAGTGCAAGTTGGTAAGACAGCTGACTTCCAAACAGCTTATCAAATGATTGGATCTTTGACTCAACGTTTGAGTGATGCATTCTTAGTTATGAACGTTAGGAACTCAGAACGCACAACTGCGGAAGAGGTGCGAATGACTCAACTTGAGCTGGAACAACAACTTGGGGGACTATTCTCCCTACTAACTGTTGAGTTCCTTGTACCTTATCTTAACCGTAAACTTTCTGTTGCACAAAAGACTGGACAGATCCCACGTTTACCTAAAGGTGATATTGTTAAGCCAACAATTGTTGCTGGTATTAATGCCTTGGGTCGCGGTCAAGATCGTGAAAGTCTTGGTCAGTTCCTACAGATCATTGCACAAACTATTGGACCTGAAGCTATTGGTCAGTTCATCAATACTGATGAAGTTATCAAACGTCTTGCAGCTGCCTCTGGTATTGACGTACTTAACCTTGTGAAAAGTATGGACGAACAACAGAGTGAACAGCAGCAAGCTATGCAACAACAACAAGCAATGGCTGAACAACAACAACAACCACAGATGGCTGCTGTTGAACAGAAGCGTGAGCAAGCTGAAATGCAAGCCATGCAACAACAACAAGTAGCTATGCAACAACAAGCCCCACCACAATAATATGGCAGAAACACTTACTATCAATGAAACACCCGCTGATCAGACAGATATGAATGCTGATGAGCAAGACTCTTTGCAGGTTGCTGAGTCTCTTGAGGGTGCAGAGCAACCGCTGCTGGCTGGTAAATTTAAAGACCAGTCATCATTAGAACAAGCTTACATTGCACTACAAAAGAAACTTGGTGAACCGAGTGCTGAGCCCGAAGCGGGTGAAGAAGTAGAGCAAGTAGCAGAAAAAGAAGAAGAACAAACAGAAGAAGAACCTTCTGCTGATCAACTTACTGAAGAGCAAGCTGGCCAACTATTTGAAATGGTTGGTGGTGAGAAAGCATACAAAGCAATGCTCACTTGGGCAGGTGATAACGTGTCTAAAGAAGAGGTTGAGATGTATGATTCTGTAATGGCTAGCGGTAATGCTAACTCTATTTACTTTGCTGTTCAAGCATTGAATAATAAGTATAGTGATGCTGTTGGTAATGATGGACAACTCCTAACTGGTAAGCGTTCTTCTGCACAGCAAGATACTCAGTTCCGTAGTCAACAGGAACTTGTACAAGCTATGAATGATCCACGTTATGATCGTGATCCTGCTTTTAGGGATGACGTTATACTTAAACTTCAAAACTCTGACATTGAATTCTGATGACTGTTACCACCAACGATCGCGGACAACAAAACCTCTTTGCCAAAGAACCCACCATGTACACTGATGAAACTTACACTGTGACTCACAACGACAAAGCAGAAAAACTAAACGGTCGCCTGGCTATGCTAGGTGTGATGGCTGCGCTTGGAGCGTATGCACTAACTGGTCAAATTATCCCCGGTATTTGGTAATGGCTAAATCAGGTCTCTACGCTAACATCCACGCAAAGAAAATGCGTATCGCAAAAGGTTCGGATGAGAAGATGCGTAAGCCAGGAAGCAAAGGTGCTCCTACTGCTGCCAACTTTAAACGTGCTGCTAAAACTGCTAAAAAATCATGATTGAATGCCCACAATGTACTGCGCCTCAGCAGTACGTTCTAGAACAACTACAGACATCTGCTGGTGTGACAGACCGTACAGCCCTGGCGGTCATTATGGGTAACATCCAACAAGAGTCTAACTTTAAACCTAACATCTGCGAGGGTGGTGCTATCGTTCCTTACGATCGTTGCCTTAGTGGTGGTTATGGTTTGATTCAATGGACATCTATTGAGCGGTACATTGGTCTTGGCAGCCACTGTACCAAACGCAACGAAGATCCTAGTGGTCTTAAATGTCAAACAGATTATTTAATAAAGGAGATGAAGTTTAGAAAAGATCTTTTTAGTTTCCAAACTAACCATCAAACTATCCCTTATTACATGAATGCTGCATACTACTGGTTAGGCTGGGGTGTTCATGGTAATCGCACACAACATACTTATTCTTTTTTAACTAAACTACAATGAAATTCTTTGCTATCCTCCCTGCTGTAGCCTTTCTTGCTACCCCTGCAATTGCTGGTCCTTATGCTAACATTGAGAACAATGCTGGATTCAGTGGATCTAACTTTCTTGGTCATGTAACAGATTTTCATCTGGGATATGAATCAGGAAATGATGTAGCTTCTTACTATGTACAAGCTGGTCCTTCTATCTTTGCACCTGATGGTGGTGTAGAAGAGACCAAACTAACTGGTAAGCTTGGCGGTTCAGTTCAAGCAACAGAACGCCTCTCCGTATACGGTGAAGTAGCTGCTACCTTTGATAATGTAAATGATTACGGCACTAAGGTCGGAGTCAAGTACAGCTTCTAATAGCTAAATAGAATAAGGGGGGTGCAATTCCTCCCCTAGCTCTAGACTGCCAAGTCTTTAAATTGGTCTTACTTATTTGAAGCATTTAAACAATGCTAATCGCTTCATAAACATGCACTACTATTTAAATGGCTACGTCTACAATCGCGCTACAACAACAAAAGAATATTTGGAACAACTTCTGTGACTGGGTAACCAGTACTAACAACCGACTTTATGTTGGTTGGTTCGGAGTCCTTATGGTTCCAACATTGCTCGCTGCTACAACTTGTTTTATCATTGCTTTTATCGCCGCTCCCCCAGTTGACATTGACGGCATCCGTGAACCCGTTGCTGGCTCTCTACTCTATGGAAATAATATCATCTCAGGGGCAGTCGTCCCAAGCTCCAATGCAATCGGTCTACATTTCTACCCTATCTGGGAGGCAGCAAGTCTCGATGAGTGGCTCTACAACGGAGGCCCTTTCCAACTTGTCATCTTCCACTTCCTTATTGGTATCTACGCTTACATGGGACGCGAATGGGAACTGTCTTATCGACTTGGAATGAGGCCCTGGATCTTTGTTGCATACTCCGCACCCGTGGCAGCGGCATCCGCTGTATTCCTTGTTTATCCCCTTGGACAAGGTAGCTTTTCAGACGCTATGCCTCTTGGCATTTCCGGTACTTTTAATTATATGTTGGTGTTCCAAGCCGAGCACAACATCCTCATGCACCCCTTCCACATGTTGGGAGTTGCTGGTGTTTTTGGTGGCAGCTTGTTCTCAGCTATGCATGGATCTCTTGTCACGTCTTCACTTGTTCGTGAAACAACTGAAACAGAATCCCAGAACTACGGTTATAAATTTGGTCAGGAGGAGGAGACGTATAATATTGTGGCTGCTCATGGTTACTTTGGTCGTCTCATCTTTCAGTACGCTTCATTTAACAACAGCCGTAGTCTTCACTTTTTCCTTGCTGCCTGGCCTGTGGTTGGTATCTGGTTTACTGCCTTAGGCGTTAGCACAATGGCATTCAATCTAAATGGATTTAACTTCAACCAATCAATCCAGTCCTCGGACGGACACGTTGTCAGCACCTGGGCCGACATCCTCAACCGAGCAGGTCTCGGAATGGAAGTCATGCACGAAAGAAATGCACATAACTTCCCGCTTGATCTTGCAGCAACTAGCTCCACACCTGTGGCCTTAGTAGCGCCTGCAATCGGCTGAGTGAGATAGATCTTTAAGAGGGGTGCAATTCCCCTCATCACTATTGGCATCGGCCCGTACGCGGATACCCTTTGCCGTCTAGACGGTGGGATAGACCACAATACAAATTAAATAACTCAAAGATCTTTGAGAGTCTATATTATTACTCTCTTTTAAAAATGGCTTTTCAATCTTCTGTTAACCCCGCTCAGCTAACTCAGCTGGGTCAGGCTAACATGGCGGGTGATACCCGCGCTCTTTATCTTAAACTCTTCTCTGGAGAGATGTTCAAAGGCTTCCAACGTAACACGATCGCTCGCGATTTGGTTATGAAGCGTACACTTAAGAACGGCAAATCTTTGCAGTTCATCTACACTGGGCGCACCAAAAGTGAGTTCCATACTCCTGGAAATAGCATCCTCGGTGATAGCAATCATGCACCTCCTGTAGCTGAGAAGACCATCACGGTTGACGACTTGCTGATCAGTTCAGCTTTCGTATACAATCTTGATGAAGTACTTTCTCATTATGATCTTCGCTCAGAAATTAGTCGTAAAATCGGCTATGCTCTGGCCGAAAAGTATGACCGCTTGATCTTCCGTGCTATCACTCGTGGCGCACGTGCAGCATCACCAATCACTAAGGCTGGTTATGTTGAACCAGGTGGTACTCAGGTCCGCGTAGGTACTACTACAGCTGGATCTGATGCTTATTCTTCTGCTGCTTTGGTAAATGCATTCTATGATGCAGCCGCTGCAATGGACGAAAAGGGAATCAGTCAGGACGGGAGGGTCGGGGTTCTAAATCCTAGACAATATTATGCGTTGATCCAATCCGTTGGTTCTAATGGTTTGATTAATCGCGACGTTCAAGGTGCTGCACTGCAAGGTGGAGAAGGCATCGTGGAAATTGCTGGTATTAATATCTTCAAATCCATGAACATTCCTTTCTTCTCTCAGTATGGTACTAAGTACGGTACTGGTTCTGCTACCAACCCTGGCGTTACCGATCCTGGTAACACTGGTTCGTTCGTATCCGAAGCTGTTGAAGATGCTGCTAACGATGTTTCTGGTATCAACAACGAGTACGGTGAAGAAACCGAATTCGCTAA
>TARA_R110000751_G_scaffold131994_2_pt1 | contig 9984 bp, 18 predicted proteins | sample TARA_R110000751 | Tara Oceans TARA_R110000751 (sample SAMEA4398001) | marine metagenome | biome: Polar Biome; feature: [MES] marine water layer (ENVO:01000295) within the mesopelagic zone...; material: water (ENVO:00002006), including particulate matter (ENVO:01000060) such as...... | reverse complement strand
TTAATGTAGATTGTTACCTCTCTACAGTAATAGATAAGCATTTTGTCTTTTTGTTCCCATCTTAAAATCTCCATTTCCCCTACTTCATCCGTAATGAGAGTAGCGTATGAACGTGAACCAAAGTCCTCCATTTTCAAAACAGCGTTCACTCCCTTATCAAAATGTAGATTTAAACTGTAGCTTTCGTCCTGTGCAAATGCAGATATTGTACCTAGTACTAGTGCTGCTATTAATATTATTCTTTTCATTTCTTTATTTGGTTATTTGTTTTAGTACTAACTTTTCAATGGCCACGAAATCAGGAGTGTAAAGTAAGTGAGTCAATGATTTATTGTTACTTATTACCGTTTCGCAGCAAAAATCGGGGTTGCCGTTCTCATCCTTAAAAACTCTCCCTGTTACCTCTGTTTTCTTTCCTTGGTATGTTATCGTGCATTCTCTTATCGTTCTATCTTTCATAATTCTATTTTTAAGCTCTTTCAATCCCTAAAGGGTAATTTTTTTCTATCTCATCAATTGTCAATTCGTCTTGGTCGTAAGCTATATCCCAACGTAAATTAAAAATGCTAAATGCTTTTTCGTAACAATCCCCTTTATCCTTCCCCCTAATCTCAGCTAACTTGTTGGAATCGTATACTGTCCCCCCTAAGCAATGTTTATGTCTTACATCGAAGGATACGTATAAAATATATGGACCTGTTGTTAAAGTTTTCATGTTATTGTTGGTTTAAAATGTTATCAATTTTATTTATTAAATCTTGGCTCTCGTTAATATCTCTCTGGAAGATTTCAACGGAAGCGGGTCTGTCTCCTAGTATCTCCTGAGCATCTTTTTTTCTATCAATATTCATGGTTAATATAACTTTTAAGTTAACCAAATCATTTAATGTAAATCCTTTCATAATTTCTTTATTTCCTTCCTACACAACAAAGATATATAAAATTATTATACTAAACCTATATTTCTACCATATTTTTAAATCAACCCCTTTTGAGTAATAACATTCAAAACCTTTTGCTTTCAATTCGTCAAGCCTAAATTCCTGTAACTTAGCTAGTTTACCTATTGGTGTTTTAACTTCAATAAACATAGTCCTGTTTTCTTTTAATGCGATTAAATCAGGAATGCCGTTTTTATTAGTCTTAATTAGCTTTATAACGTACCACCCTTCGGACTCTAGTTTATCACTTATTTTTTTTTGGTAATCTTGTTCTTTCATAATGTTTTGTTAAATGTTGCTAAAGTAAAATCCTTTTTATTCATTACTGATTTATAAATATTGTATTCAATCCCTCCTTTACTAAACAACCAATAAACATTATTCTCTAGTCTATCCATTGTGGTTAATCTATCCCTAGACTGCCAATAGCTAACTGCTGAAAAATCAATATTATAATAGATTAAACAATCAGCTTTTGAAAGGTTTACACCCTCCCTACCTGATACCACTTGTAAAGCAATATGTTTATTTGTTGTGTTGAACTCTTCCAAATCTTGGGTAATATCTAAAAGGCTTTTTATTGCTTCTAATTCCGCTTTGAATTTATAGAATATAGCTAACTTTTTGCTTTTGAAGTTATCCAAAATATATTGAGCTTTTGAATTATCAATTACCTTATAATTACCACTTTCAAACTTGATTGTTCCGCTACTTAACTGGTGTACCTTCTGCATTAGTTTTACACCTGTATCAGCTAATATAACTTCATCTTTACCCTGTATTACTAAATCCTTTTCAAGTCGTTTAATTAGCTCCTGTGTAACTGGTTTCATTTCTACCTCTAAGATTGTTTCATTGATCTTTGATGTAAAACCTGCTTCTTTTTGCGTGTATGATAGCTTGATATTATTTAACCTCTTTTCAATGTTTTTAAATGGAGTGTTTTTATATCCTTTAGCTTGGCCGTAAGAAGTGTAAACAATCTCAGGAACTCCAAGAGCTGAATGAAATTTATAAAATGTTTTATAGTCTTTAAATGGTGAGTGCTGACTAATCCAAAGTTGGTGGTAAATTTGGCTGTTAGACTCAGGTAATAGTGTACCAGTCATTAATATTAAATCATTCTTAACTAACTTTTTTAGTTCCTTTGTTCTGTTGCTGGGTTTAGGATAAGCCCCTAAAGAGTGACTTTCATCTGCAATAACTAAATCAAAAGCCCCTTCAATTTTATGTAGTGATTCGTAATTAATTACAGTCCAATTGAACGAATGCCCAGCCGTTTTATAATCATCTTGGATGCTAGATATTGCTTTCTTCTTAGTTACAAATAGAACGTTTTTATAATTCTTTGCTATATCTAAAGCAATGTGAGTTTTACCTGTTCTGACCTCGTAGTTTAGAATAAGAATTTTATGCTTTTTTAAAACCTCCATTCCTTGAACAGAGGCTTCTTGTTGGTATTCTCTTAGTTTAAACATATTGCTTTTTCAAGTTTTATTCCAACTGATTTAATTCTGTTCTCAGATAAAGATACTTCGTGTTGTTTTCTTTCAATTCCTTCTTTAAACTCGACAGCTCTGACTCCAATTCTGGAATTAGACTCTTCGTCCGCTTCTCTACTAAGTAGATCATCTTTTCGTTGTAACTCAAATCGAATTCTGTTAATTTCTTCTTTTGACTCAACTCTTCGACCTTCAATTTGTTCGTTTCCAAAGTAACGAATTGACTCAAATTCCTTATAACTTCCATCTTTTATGACTGCTTCAAATGTTAAAATATTTCTTTCTTTTAATTCCTTTTCTTTTTCTATTGAAATTGCATTGGTATTCACTACTTCTATAATGCAAATGATATTACCTTGCTCATCATAAAACGTAACGTCTGGAATCCTTTTAGAATCTTTTATTGTTGCCCTCTCATATTCCGTATAATATGCTTTTATCACACACCCATTATAAAAAAGCTCCTTAGTGCTTACTAACCACATCTTGGCATCTCTATGAATATCAGTTTCACCACCTATATTACTACCTGATTTAAGAGCAAAATGATGTCTATTTTTATCACCTTGTCTTAAAACAAACTCATTAATTAAGTTGTAATCATAATAATACGATTCATCCTTTTTAGCTTCTTCTATTGATATACAATCCCTCTTATAGTTGTATGCCATTTGATGAAGTAACTCCATTAAAAAGGTACTTTACTGATTGAAATATAAGCCATGTTATCTTTTTTCTTTTTCTCTAAAACCAAACCGTTTAACTCACAATAAAGGGATAAGAACTTATTAAATTTCTGTGTTGAAAGTTTTGCGTAGTCTGAATAATCTCTAATAAAAGCATCCTTTAAAGATGATTTGTACCATTCTTTACCATCCCAATCTTGGCAGTCCATCCAATCAATAAAGTCAGCACCAGCTAAATTTCTAAGTTTTCTTAATTCTAGGTTAATCGTTTTAGACTCTACTAATCCATTACTCAAATAGAACTGAACACAACGTAACATGAAATTATCAAACTTTGCCCACTCTTCATCTGTCCACTCATAAAATAAATCATGTCCAAATTCATCTCTTGGCGTATTGTCTGCATTAAAGTAGCTACTCATTTCAACTTCAAAAACCCTCCTTTTGTGTGAACCTCCCTCACCTTGGACTGTGTAATTTGTTGTAATACTAATCTTAGGGCTGTCCGCTATTGGTAATTTAACCGTTGTTTGTCCTTTCTTTTCAATCTCTAACCCCTCAGTAATAACACTAAATAAGTTCTCGAATTTAAAATTCTTATCAATATCATCAAATAACAATACTTGTGAATCTGTATCAACAGTCTGATATGCAAATTGTGTAGAAGGGTCAAACCCCTTACCGTTAATAGTACTAAGTTTTTTTACATGTCCAATACCTGTATGAATTAAACCTTTACCTGATCCACCGTTAGGAACATCACTTATCATTTCATCATTAAATATGATAACCTTTGGGGATGATACGTTCTGATAACTATGGAGTAAATAACCAACTACACTTTTCATGGTGTAATATCTATCTTTATCCTCTGCACAAATTTTCCACATGAAGGTCTTAAATTCACCATCTGACTCAGGGGCTAAAACTAAATCTCTATCTATCACTTGATCCTCCCAAACTAACCCATCAAGATCATCATAAGGAATCGTTTTAAATTTATCCTTAGTTACTTCTACTGCTGTATTCTTATAATAAATATAGGCTTTTTCTCTTGTGTCCTTTTGTATCTTTGGCTCGCTTGTATGTATCATATTCATATAATTTCTATTGAATACTTTCATACTATCTGCACACATTCCACGAGCTTCCATCTCACCACGATTTGAAAGATCAGTTAAAACAAAATCCTTTATCCTTTCATCATTGAACTCCTTAATAAAATTACCTTGCTTTTTAATAAACAAAAAAGAACCCTTTTCTGTTGGGTAATATTTTGAGATATTATGATGTTGTAGATAATCATTATACTTATTAGTGTCTAATTTGATTTGTTCCTTATCTGTAAAGTACCAAAATACATCATGAGTTTGTTCTGATTGGTGTTTTTCAATCTCCTTCTCTAACCCTTTTACTTCTAACTCTTCAAAGTTTTTGATTATATCAGAGGGCTTCTTTCCTGAGCTTACAAAGTTCTTAATCTTTTTAACTTTTTTAGAATCTTCAAACGCTTTTGTATTAAACTCTTCGGTATGCCTATAAGCTGAATTAATTAAAGCTCTTATTTCCCCCTCGCTAAAATCCTTTTCTTGATATTGAAACAGGTAGTTTTCACAAGTTAATTGAGATACTCCATAAGTATTAAATGACCTCGCTAAACTATGTAATGTAGTATTCCTATTTGATCCATTGTATTTCTTCTTATTCCACTTTAAAAGAATATCAACCGTTTCATTTTCATCTGTAATAGGAATGTTTACTGGTACATACTTTTCAACTTCTACAGGGTCAAGCCTATCAGTAAATAAATCGCTTTCGGGGTTAATATACAAATCAGGGTCAAAAGATAAAAAGGTAGCTCTAGAAATATCCTTAGTGCTGTTATCAGTTTTAAAATACTTATCATAGTGCTTCTGTAGTTCGTGATAATACTCCTTATACTGTTTATCGTTGTCTACTGGTGGAATTTTAACCAATAACTTCAAACCGTTCCCTCTAGGAGATATAAAAGAGCTAAATGTAAAAGCATCCTTATTTAAAGTAACTCTTAACTCTTCAAGATCGACACCAGCCTCTTTAAGATAATCAAAATCTAAACAGGCTAACCCACTTGATTTATCTAATTTGTCCTTGCTTACATAAGTGAAAGTACCAGCAAAAGTAGCGAATGGTAAACCGAATTTTAAAGCCTTTTGTTTTTCTTCATCATCTTCAATTCTTAGATTAGCTATTTTGCTTTTTAATTTATCACTCTTTATTAAGTCAAGAACCTTATAAACTGAGCTTTGTTTCTCAGGTGTTTTACTGTAGATGTTTGTGCAAATTGATACTCTCATTAGTTTAATCCTTTTAAATTAAGAACTTCTTTTTTATCAAAATAAGAAGGTGACAATATCATAGAGGCTTTTATTTTTTGCTTTAATTCCTTAATACTATCAGCTATATGCAACACTTCATCACTTGAATCTAATTTTAACATAATCAATGACTGAGAGTCATGAACACTTATTGAAAGTATTACCATCTCATTAGGGTAAACCTTTCTACACAACTTAAATAATTTCTTCATAATAAATGGGTTTAACAAAAAAAACTATTACCTAACACAGTCCGCCAACTGAATTAAGTAATAGTTTTGAATTTCTTTATAGCTATGGCGGTAGCTATTACCCTTCAAATATAGGGTTAATAATTTTAATAAACCTTACGATCCATACTTTTATTTACAATCCAAAGTTAATCCAATTACGATCCATACTTTTAGAAGCTGTTTTGTTTGTTTTGAGGGTGTGAGGCTAGTTTTAACTGTTTAAATCCATAAATCCAAAAAAAATCTCAATTAGAATTTGTAAAAAAAAAAAAATTAAATAAAAAAAAGAGAAAAAAATTATGTCTTTTTTTTATTTAGAAGTGTAATTCTATAATAGTGGGGGGTGAGATAGGTAAAAAGGCTGTTTTATGGATTTGTTCGGCTATCTCTCCCCAATCATAATAAAAAGTATGGATTGGCTACATTCAAAGTATGGATCAATCCAAAAAAAGTATGGATTTGCACAAAAAAAAGGGTGAAAACTTAATTTCACCCTTATCTAAAATAGATTTTCTTTAAATCCTTTTATTAAAACCCTTATAACTTTGGGGACATTTTCCCTCAATTGTTGTTGGCTTACTTCTGTAACCTCAGAGATTCGTTTTAAGAGCTTTAAATAATCAAACTGGTTAGATTGTTTAAGTTGGATTAAATCACGCTCTAACAAGCTTATAAATCCCTTAACGTAATAAGTCCTGTACTCTTCTAGCTTCTCTTCCATTGTTCTATTCTTAGTTGTTTAAATTATGTAATGCGTTCTGATAGCAGATTGATGCTTCGGCTTCATCTTGGAAGGTTCCTAGATATTTTAATTTGTCATTGACGTGTATTCGAGCCCGCCATCCTTTACCATTACGAGAAACCCCAACGTGTTTGCTTGATCCTCCTTTTCTATCTTTTGAGCTGTTTTCTCGCTGCGTTATAATTTGCAAATTCTCAACTCGATTATCTGTCTTGATATTATTCTTATGATCAATAACCATTTTGTCCCCACAAGGAATATGGTCTAGAAAAGCCATTGCAACTAATTTATGTGCTCGGAGCGCTTTACATTTACCTTTATATAAATTCACGGATAAATAACCATGACTTTTCTCCACCGCTTTTAGTATCCTCTCTTTACCAAACTTCAAGCTCTTAACCCTTCCTTGATTACTTACTTCATATAAACCCTCGTAATCTTGGATCGACTTCCATAATTCTTCTTTCATCGTTCTGTTATTATTTTTTCAATTCTCTTCGCTCTTTTTTTAGCTCCCTCATTATTCTCTTATTCTCAATCGATCGAATATTAACTTTTTCGATTCCCTTCATTACAACTGCTTGGATCTTTATTTTTGCATTTAGTAATTTAATCTTTTCTTTGTTGTTCATTTCTTAGCTATTATATAACCCCCTTTAATTAAATCCTCTCTAGTCATTTCGACAAAAGTTTTTCTTACTTTGTTTGTTCTCTTCTTTCTCATAATGTTTGTTGAAAAAAAAGGGCCATAACCTGAGTAGGGAAACGGCCCTTTTTAGTTTAGAGTTTTAGCCCGCTATGGTAGGCGGGACAACTAAAACGGACTTCGTAAGCAGGGGGGAATCGAACCCCCCTAAAAACCGTTTACTTATTTAAAATGGTAATGTTTCTTCAGGCTCTTCTTTAGGTGCTTCAAAACCTTCAATCTTCTTTACAGACCACGCTCCCAATGTAGTAAAAACAGAATCTTTACCTTTACCCGTGTAATGATTAGTCTTAATATCGTATTCAATAGTTACGTTATCCCCTACCTTATTATACTTTGTGAAATTATCTAAGTGTTCCACGTATGCAGCTCCTTTAAATAATTCAAATTCCCATAATGGGTTATACTCGTCACCTGATTCGATTCTAAACGTAATCTTACCACTACCAGAAGGAAACATTTGTTTCTCTGAGATACTTTTGATAATTCCGCTTGTTACTAACTTTTCTTTATTCATAATTCTATTTTGTTAAAGTGTTAATGTATTCTCTTGATTTAATTACTGCGTTTTTTAATTCTTGGATAAACTTTTCGTCCTTTTCAAAGGAGTATCTTTTGATCCTGTACTTTGGATCTACACTCCCGTACGTATGATATTCTAAAGTGTCATTATAAATCAAATCCTTGGGTGTGTCCATTAAGCAATAAACCAAATCGGCTTTTTCTAATCCTAATAGATCCATATAAACCTGCAACTGGGCATAATACCCTGCATCAATTTCCGTTTCATATAACGGAAAGGTAAAGGCGTCCCAACTACACTTCACATCGATTACAGTATCACTATAAATTACATCGGGTGTTCCGGTAAAGAAGTTATTACTATAAAGCTCCTCGTTTTTAAACATCATGTTGCCCCCGTAAAGATTACTAGAAATAAATTGTATCGCTTGGTCCTCCATTTCTAACCCTTTGGACATATACTTGTTTTCGATATTTTTACTCCTCTCGTAAATTTGTTCCTTTAACCACGTTTGTATAAAAGTTTTTGATCCTTCCGTTAATACGGGGTTATCCCTTTTTACTCTAAGCTCATCTAAGGTTATTTGCTGCCTCTCTGTGACCTTATTTTTTCCCTCTAGTGTGATTATACTATTTAGTTGATTATCTGTTAAACTGGATACCTTAATGTTTCCCGAAGCACTAGCTCTTATCTTAAATTCTTTCATTGTTATATTTTTCTAAGTTTTAAAATAGCTTCAAACTTTTCGATCTGTTCTTTGCTTAGATTATATCTAGACTCAATTGATTTAATATTGGCGTTTTTGTCCTCGGTTAAATAATTAACTACTGCATTATAAGTTGCCTCAACGTCTAAATATGGAAGTACTGGTTTATCTTTTGATATCCTTAAAGCGGACACCACATCGCCAAAGGCTTTTATGTTATCCTCAACAAAAACCGTTACCTTTTTACCTATCCAATCTTCAATATATGGCGTGCCATACATTTTAGATATCGTCTTACAATTAGTTTTATTTAAAATCATCGGTTTACGCTCTTTATTAAATAGCTCGGAAAAGTGGACCACCGTACAAGATTCTTTTTTACCTCCCGAACCTATAACCTTCTCCTGTGAGATTGATTTAATTGTGAACTCAATTTTCTCATCCTCTTTGAAACTGTAAGCTCCTAGATAATCGTAGTTAAAATTATTTTTCCAATGTGTCTGCTCTTTCATAACTTCATTATTAAAGTGTTCTCGTATTCTTTTAATAAAACTTGGATTCTTTTTATAATCCTGTATTGTATTTGAGTATTTATTTTAATCCTTTTTTCATACCAATGGATATCAATAAAATTTTCCTCGTCTTTTGATTTCCCTTGAACAACCATATTCCTATGGCCCTCATTTTTTAACTTTAGATCCTTTAATAAACCGTCGTATTTGTTAATCTTCTGTATTTGTCCCATTGTATTTTCCTAACTCTAAAGGTTCCACATTTAACGCCTTTGCGATCTTCTTAATAGTCGAGGCCCTTAGCTTGCTGGAATTTTCCACCGCTGATAGTTGGGGTTGTGCCATATCTATTAATACACATAACTCTTGCTGAGTCATGAGTTTTTGCAATCGAATCTCTTTTATAATTGTTCCTATTTTCATAACTCAAATATAATACAAAGATTGGTAATAACAAATATTAAAGTTATATTTGTTTATCTAATGTAAATCTAAACACCGTTTAAACTAAATAAATTATGACAGAACAAGAAACAAAGGAGATTACAGAAAGAATATCAGAAGCAAAGAAAAATGGTGTTTTAGATAGTGTTAGCATTTCGTTCATTCAAGAGCTGATTTTAAAATACGAAGAAAAGGTTGAATCCGCTAAACACTTGAAAGAACAAGGTAAAAGTTTCTCTTGGAACGAGTCCACTATACCAAGTAAAGAAAGACTTGATTTGCGTATTTATGAACGAAATACATTTATTAAAGACTTGAAATCTTTATTGAATGAATGCTAATGACAGTCTAAACATCGTTATTTTTAGCGATTTAAACCACAGAAGAATATAGATATGAATAAACTAAGAGAACAATTTGAAAAAGAAACGGGAATAAAACATAAAGAAGTACACTTAATGGAGCAACGGGTGAAATGCTTTGATGACTCTTATGTAGAATGGTTAGAGTCTAAGCTAAATAATAATGAGGTTTTAGACCTTGTTAGCAATTGCGACCACAAAGGAATAATTAAAGATATGTTTGGAATACCTAAAGGAAGATGTGAAAAATGTAACATTGTTTTTTAGTTG
>TARA_R110000751_G_scaffold17042_4_pt1 | contig 10018 bp, 3 predicted proteins | sample TARA_R110000751 | Tara Oceans TARA_R110000751 (sample SAMEA4398001) | marine metagenome | biome: Polar Biome; feature: [MES] marine water layer (ENVO:01000295) within the mesopelagic zone...; material: water (ENVO:00002006), including particulate matter (ENVO:01000060) such as...... | reverse complement strand
ACCCGGATGGCTCGTGCTCAGTCGAGTGCAACCTGACGGTTTCTGATACAACCAGAACGATGTGGTTGCCCGTGATGGATCATCGGAACAACGCGATCTCAAATCCATCAGCTCGTCAGATCAGTGATACAAAAGTACGGGCTCTCGTGAAGACAATCGCAATGTTCGGGCTTGGACATTACATCTATGCAGGTGAGGACTTGCCGCCCGATCACAGCCCTGTCCTTGACGATGACGCTGAGGCCAAGGCAAGCGAGGAAGTGGACGCCGTGGAAGAGGTGGAGGCACACGACGCTACCAACAAAGATGAACCCAAGGCGAAGCCTTCGGAGTCATCGGTGCGGATAGCACTCACTGTGTTCATTGAAGATGCGGATAACGTCGGGAGCCTGACGAATATTTTCAAGAAGAACAAATCCGTTATAGACACGCTCAAGCAAGCAGACCCAACGGAACACGCATTGTTGATCAAATCGTTCAATGATAAGAAGTCTGAGCTGAAGGCTCAGGGATAAACAGGAGAACCAAATGGCAGATCAGTCAATCAAGGGAAATCTCAGCCTCTTCCACAACGATTTCAAGAAGCAAGAGAACCACCCCAACCGAACAGGCAGCGGCGAGATGCCGAAGGCTCTACTCAAGGAGTTGATCGAGGTCGCAAAGGCCACGCCTGGGGATACCATCCCGATCCAGTGCGCTTCATGGGATCGAGTATCCAAGGGGGGTGTGAGCTACATCTACGTTTCTTTCGAGAAGAAGTGGGTGAAGCAGGAACCTGTTGGAGTGGAGAACAATGGTGTACTGAACAACGAAGAAGCAGGAGACGAACTTACTTTTGAGTAAGGGCACAACCCGTCTTCACTAATGTTTAGGTGGCAGGGACCATCGCATTGGAAACCCCTACCAATTTTGATAGCACTGGATGGCAAGAGGGTCGTAAGTCCAAGCTCACGAGCGACGGTAGACGAGTGTTGTCAGGGTCAGTATTAAAGTTGGTATACAAGCCTTGTAGCCCGACATCATCTACAGAGGTGCAGTTCCTGCACGATGTTAAACTCGTGGATAATAAAAATATGAAGCGAGTGGGTTAGGGATTACATTGTGAAACAGAAAAGGGGGAGTCAGCGATTTGCTGGCTCCCCCTTCTTTTTCTATCGCATCCCCAACCGGTTTCCATGTTCGCAGTCTCACTGAATGAAAGTCTGCTCAGTAATTATACCTTGAAAATCGAATCCATCTATCGAACTTACCCCAGCCGAAACGTAAGCTGTGGTAAGACATCGACTCCAGTTTATTCCCAACACCAATGGATAGAGTGAATCCAGACACACCCGTTGTTAAAAAGATGGCGAGCCTCTTTGAAACAAACCCGATCTGTGAAACGGTGGGTGACCGGCTGCAAAGCCATTTCACTCCGCACACTCCAGAGACAACAGCAGTGCAGCCCGTCCGGTCCATGTGTCAGGACTGCACCCGTTGCGCTCACCGTTGGCAGCCTTGAGTGCATCGCAGACGCGAGCGATCTCACCAAGCTGGGCATCAAGCCAAGGATACCGAGGGCTCTCCTCATTCACTACATCAGCAATGAATATGGGGTCGTACCCTTGGGCTGCGTCGTACTCGACGATTGCCCTGTCTGTCCAAGGAGGACACTCAGGGACTTTAGCTGTCACGGTTACGACGCACCCAGTTCCGCAGGCCAAAGCCACGAGGAGCAGGCTTCGCCATAGCTTCAGCAATCGCTTCCTGTACATCGAGCTTGGCATCTGCGCCTGCTTTCCCACCTGAGATTTTCCCCCATCGAAAGAATGCTAGACCTGAAGCAACTAGAATTAGTCCAACCACCCCGAACAGTGTAAGTCCTAGTTCCAATTAGAGACTCCCTCTATCCACGATCATCATCAGCGTTCTTGGCTGCACCGACATTCAATCCAACGACGGATACAATATCAAGAAGCCCCTGAACTACTGGTGACGACGACCGGCTTGAAATAATAGTTGATAGGGCTGCGGCCAAAGTGATGGCTGCCGTAATTACTGGTCCCCATTCTCCTGCTAGCCATGCGTTCCAAAGTGCCATTTTGTTTCTCCTTTAATAGCTGTCCAATTCTCTTCTGAGTTCGACAGCCTTGCTAGTTAGGTCTGATTTACGACGCTTCAATAGCGCCTTGATGCGAGCTTTCTCATCCGATGATCTGTCTGAATAATCATTTGCAACTTCCAAGTGACGGATATTTTTCATCTGAGTATGAGCATTGTTCACCCATCCCCGGATGCGTAATATTCCAGCAGCCTCCTTGCGATACGCAGCCACTTCCTTCGGGCTCTGCTTTGTCAAAATGTTTACAGTACGAACCGCTGCGTCGGACTCTTCCTTTAGTTTGTAGAACGCAGCCTCATTCCCTCGACCGATCTCATCCTTCAGGAACCTCTTCAAGATGGGCTGTTCCGACCACATCCTTGTAGCCCTGTCAGTGAACCCGAAGAGGGGTCGATGGAGGATGATGTCGCTGAAGCCCAAGGCCACCGTCGCGGCTGACCCGAAGTATCCCTTAAGGAGGTTATCTATCATCAAGGGATTCATCGTCTTGCCAACGACGGGGATAAAGTCGGGCACCAACTTCTCCAATATCCTAGAAGCTGCCGACGTACTCCCACGGTACTGAAGCTTAGGTGCAAGGTTCTGAAGGTTGGGCGGGATGATGTCACCCTGATGGAAAAAGCTTTTGTTCATAGCAGTCTCAAGAACAGGCTTAACAACTTGAGGGATCGGGTTGAACTGCATCGTCGCTGCCATGTGGTGCGTAGCTGCTTCCAAAAGCTCCGAACTTGTCTCCCCCATCATGAGCCGCACAGCGTGCTCAGGCACAGCCTTGAACACAATGCCCGCTTCAAACGGGATCGGGATCGAAAGAACGAATCCACCTATGTTGAAGATCCAGTTGTTCTCACGCTCATGAAGACTTCGCGTCTTGTAATCTTCATCATCCCATTTCATCAGCGTGTAGATAACTGTTGCACCTGCAATCAAAAGACCTCGCTGCCATAGTGCATTCCTCGCCACCACTGAATCCGCACGAAGAACATTCTCACCGCTCAAAGCATTGCGGGCAAAAACATCGAGTCCTTGGATGCGAGCATTCAAGAAAGGGATCACGCTAGTGAGTAGCCGTATCTCCGCACTCGACCCGTGGCGGCTGAAGTTCAGAATCTCTTGCGCTTGAAACCCAGCTTCTGCCATCGCGTGCTTAGACGCTTCTTCTAATGGCATATTCTTATCAAGAAGAATTTTCAGGGTTTCGTCATAGACTTTTTCCTGAACACGCTCACGGGCTGCGGCTTCAGCCGACTGACTCATGTCTCCTAAAAGGTTCCATGTCTTTTTAAGCAAGCCATCGACAGAGCCAACGCTGCGATTGAACTCACTTACAATCTTCGCATCCGTAATATCCTTGAGTTCGATGCCGCCGAGAGCACCCGCCATCTCTAGAGATTTGTATGTCTCACCGGGCATGTTGCCTTGCTGTCTTTGAATCGTCTCAGACACCAGCCTCTTAAAGCTATCAGCAAGTTCACCCATAGGTGTTCGATCACCAGAGACACCATGATTGATCCAAGTCAGGAGGGCGTCACGGGTCGTATTCGCAACGATGAAGTCAGGCATATGGGTGACACCTTCGCGAAGCAACTGTGCTCCCTTTACTCCGAAGGATTGCAACGCACCGACTGCCGGGTTCTTACCATCCCAGATTCCTACCAAGGTGTCGAAGTAAACCGGATCTTTAATTTCATAGTAGGTGGGCTTACCATTCTCAAAGACCCGAACAACTTGATTGCCTCCCCACTGACCCGCCTGCAATGACGCCGTGCCCACTTCAAGCATATCCCGAATCGCGCGCCGCGAAGCCAAGTTCTTCAGGCCCGCAGAAATCAAAGCATTCGTGTTAGCTACAAGGGACTCCATCGGATCCATCGTTGCGCCATCATGACCCTTTAGCTTCTTGGGAAGCTGTGGGATCAGAGAATCAATGATCATGAAGTCCGCACTTGCGCCTAGCTCACGGCGGAAGATCTCCTGCATCTCATCCGTCATCTTTCCATCAAGGTTCAAATAGAAAGGGATGTAGTCAGCGTTCTTCAACCACACTTCAGCCATCTTTTGATCGATGGTTCCGGTGTCTACAAGGAAATCAACCATCCCCTTGTTGAACCTCTGAAGATTGTAATGCGCCACAGCAATCTCAGGATTTTCTTTCGCGAAGGCCAACGCTTCCTTGATCGCACCCTCCCCTACTTTGCCAGTAGCTTCCTCGATCTCCAGCATAGGAACACGGGTGCCGGGCCGTTCTTCAAGAAGGTTCTTTATTCGCAAGGCACGAGCATACGCCCAGAACCGTGGAAGAAGGTTGTTGTCAGGCCCACCAAGTGGGGCAAGAATTACTCCAAGCCCGCCCTTGCCAGCAGGATAGAGCCCGCTCGATGTGAAGCTCCCTCTCTCGTACTTACCAGTAGACTTGTCATAGTAAAGGGTGCCTTCGGATGTCTCCGTGAGATCCTGCTCTTCGACCAAGACACTGCCTTCGTAATCCGCACCCGTTGAGAGCTTCGTAAACTTCACAAAGCCATACTTCAAAGCGGCTTGCGCCAACGCACCGGCCCGTGAAGTAAGCAAGCCCATCGCATGGGCCGAGACTGAAGCCTGCTCTTTCTCGTCAAGACCAATCTTCCGATCCCTCCGACGAATCGCCTCTGCCCTCTTTCCCTCTACATTCATCTGGTTGAATTCATCAAGGATCGCTCTTCGGAATTTCTGGATCCGATCCGGGCCAATGTTGACAGCCATCCCGGCGATGATATTCCCGATGAAGCTTCGCGATGTCTTAACTTCACCCATGAAGTGATTGATCGCACCCTGCTGTGCGGGTGTGTTGTAAAGGCTGCTTCGATCAACCGCGAACCGTCGCTCTCCAGCAGGACGCTGGCTATTCACCTTCGCCTCTACGGCGCGAACAGCATCGGGCCTTCGGTACTCATCGAAAATCTTCATCGCAAGCACGGACACGTTACGTCCATGCTTGGGAGAGTTCCATTTGCTGCGAGGCAAATTCTCTTCGTTGAAAGTATCGCTAGTAAACAGGCTTACCAGCTCATACCGTTCTGGCATCCAAATCAATTTGTCGGCAGCAGGCTTGTAGTCCAAGACCGCCATCACTGGCGACGAGAACTCTGCGTCATCCCAGAAAACAATGAGCCTGTTCTGACTCTCTATGCTTGTAAAGAACACATCACCGCTGGTGTCATGCTTGTTCTTATGCTTCTCGGAGAGGGCAGAGACAAGTCCCTTCAGTACGTGCTGGTATGTCTCGTGTTCCGGTATCGTATTCGCCGGGAACTCAGCCCCGTGCTTGCCAACAATCTTTCGCTCTCCGTACCCAGTGAGGTCAGTACCTGTTGGACCCTCGCTGAACCTTCCGTATGGAACTACGAGAGGAATTCCTCGACCTTCGTTGTACTTCTTCGGAAGCCTTACACCATCGAACTTGTACTTGATGTTGCCAAAGGTCTGCTTGTTCAGGTTGGTTGTCCCATCACCACGCTTAACAGTGTCAGGCAAATCCACCTTCCAGAAGGGAGTCGCAAGCTCCGATTGGTCAGGGGGATTGGGGCTGGAATCGTAATCTGTATTTCGTAGATTCTTCCGGCTCACCGAGAAGCGGCGACCTTGCAAAGCAAGTCCCCCTTCTCCCTCAACTTCCGACCCCTTGATAGACTCACGCATCCGGTCATTGATCGGCATCAGGTGAACTTTGTGAACCATAGACTTGTCAAGCAAATGATCAGAGCCGGTCGGGAGTTCATCTCTTCCGAACTCATTGATAGCTTCTTCTTGAGTCAGGATCCTCGCTTTAACATAATCAGGATCACCAACCCCATCCTCGTCTAGGTACTCGGCCATCGCAGAGGCTTCAGCCCTGTCGTTATATTGAGTACCTAGAAGGGCTCGATCACCATACCCTGTGTTGGAGACGATGAAAAATGCTTTCGCGTCGGCCTTGTCGATGGCGCTGCGATCTCCCGCAACCTCATCAACTATAACTTCAGTACCAAATTCAGCGGCGATAGCCTTGAAGAACTTCACCAACCTCTTTTCATAAATCTGTTCGTACATCTGCCCGTGAACTGCGATCTCTTCACCAGAGACAATTCCCTTGCCGGGGCTGCTCTTGATTTCATTCCCTATCTTGCCCATCAATAAGGCGGATAGATTTTTCCCTACTGCATCGGGATGGCTGGATGCAATTACTTTGTTGCCTTTATCAACAAGGAACTCCATGACGTAACCGGCATTCCTGCTCGCGACAACGGGACGCAACTCCATGCCTTCCCAGTAAGGGAGTTCGTCTCTAGCATTGAGCACACTCAACCTACTCGGATCTTCATTCTTGTTATCAATGTCCGTCTTCGTGTAGATAGAACCAATGGGTTGAGTCAGCGCCCAACCGCCCATTGTTGTCAGCTTGTCATCGAAGTCAAAACGTCCCGGTTGATCCTCACTGCCCGGTCGCAACGCTCCCCACTTAACTTCATCTACAACTTGACGAAGCTCCTCTGAGTATCGGTCAACCTGCTGAACAGCCGTTGTCCAAGAGATAGCATCATGGCCTTCAACAACAGCTTTGTAGAGAAGTCGCTTAGCAACCAACTCAATCCAATCGTTCTGGAATGGGTTGGATGCAGAGAGTCTATTGTTTTCATGCTCCCTAGTCTTGTTGACTTGGTTCGCCGCGAGGACAGCCGCAGCCTGCTTGTTAGTTCCCAAGTGGAAGTTCATCGATGGAATTTTCGGACCGGGCTCCCCCTTGTTTTTTCCAGACTTGTTCCTGCGAACAAAAGACAATGTGCTGGCTTCTGTGAGGGGGCCGTCATGATCCTCTATGAGGTATAAATTTTTAGGATTTGAAAGATCGCTGGATCCGAAAAGGTCAACCAGATTGATATACCTTGTTGTATCTGTTGTGGATGTAGAGGGCTTGTCTAAAACCCTTCGCAACCAGCCCGCAACTCTTTCGTCATGAGGGATGTTGTCGAAGGTGCGTGAATTTCTTAGCTCTCCATCTTTCGCAGCTCCGTACCAAACATCACTTCCAGAAGGTTCTATGAAATTTTCTATGGACAAACCTTCAAAGAAGTCTGGATCAAAGCCTTCCGCAGGAGTTCGCCACGCCTCATATAAATCCGCAAACCATCCGGGCGTCTTGCCAACTGGACCGAATTCTGCGTCGGAAACTTTTCCAGTTCTTGGATCTATCGGCAGAACAAGAACATTCGCACCCCTGTGCATCAGCCTTAACTTGAGGACAAGTGCCTCATCGCTAGATCTATCACCATTATCCTCTAGCCGAACCTCATCGTAGGCAAGGAACGGTGCCTCATCTGATTCGGATGTGACCTGATCAACATTGTAAAGTCTGGGGTCTGCCATCGAAGCTTCTAGCTCTGGTCCATCCAGCCTGTACCCTTCAGACCTACCCATAGCATTGTGATCTGATTGAATTTCTTCGATGTTCAAAATCCGTTTGAACAAACGGGAAGCAAACTCTTGGAAACGCCCGTGAGCTACAACGGACCCTTCAGGATAATGAGTTCTACCATCCGACCGAGGCTGTATGTCTACCCCTGGAAGATGGATTGCGAGTTCTCCGTAGTTCTCACCACCTGATAGCTGATAATCATAACTTTCATGATCAGTATTGGGCCTCGCGGTCCCACCCAACTCGGCCATCCGGGTCGAACGGGCCTCAGCAGATTCCTTATCTCCCAAGTGATCAATGATTGCGTCTTCAACAGAAGGGAGGGGGGTGTAATAAACCTTAAATATATCCTCGCCATTACTGTCATCGATAATAGCTACCGTTGATCCATCACCATCATGCAGGTGAGTAAAGCTATAACTAGTGCCACTCTGCCTGCCGACAGCATGGTAAGTCGTTTCGTAAGCATCATCTTTCTCCGCACTACTAAAGACAGACGACGCCCACTCGGAGATTTCGTTGCTTCTTTCCGAATCAATTTCCGTAGCTTCACTTCTCCAGATCTCGTAAGTACGACCCTTGATCAGCTCCTCTGTAACCTCAAAATCATCCAATGAATCAGCAAGCTTAGTCAGGTCAATACGACCCTCGCTGTCCAGCGTGAAAGAATTGTTCTTGATGTGATCATCGAACCCAGACCAGAACAATTCATCCGGTGTCACACCTTTGTTGACAAGCTTCGTGCGAAGTCCTTCTACAGTTTTAGGATTGCCAGCTTGGTCAGCCGCAACCTGTTCAATCACTCGACCAAGTCTGGAGTAGAAAACACCTAGCTTCTTATTCCGATCCAAGGCGTGCCGACGCACACCAGTAGGTTCGGCTAGTAATGTAAGGGTCTTGCCATTGACAGTCTTAGTGACAAGCTCCCCGTCACGGTCTGCTGCATAACGACGGGTCGCACCTGCTTCAGGGTTTAGAAGCCCTGAGCGTTTACGAGCCCTGTTTCGCATTTCATCAAAATACTGACGAGACGGACGCGCCGCAGCAGCACTCGCCTGATCCCTGGCATACAACGGGGAATCCATATATTCCCTAACAGGCATCCCACTATTCTTGGCAGCAACCAAAGTGAGAGTGTCAGGAGTATTGGCTGGACGCTTGTCCTTAGCGAGCCTTATCTCGCCATTCTCAACATACGCACGCTTCAACAGCTCATCGGCTGTATCCATAAATGTTGCTGAATCGTAATGTCTATGAACATCACCGTCCTTAACAACCCAACCCGCACCTGCGCCCTGCTTTCCGAGGAAGTCTAGTAAATTACTATCTGCATCATTCGGAATCCTTCCGGGGGTCGGATACCACTGGCCCGGAACCTTTCCCGAAGTACCACCATCCGACATATAAAAAAGAACTTCCGTTCCATCCGGGTATGTCACGGACACAACTTCCTTGTCATCCACCTCCTGAACCACCATATCAAACTCGGCGTCACTGGCGGCAACAGAGCGAGCGTCTAAATCAGAACCAAGATTCTTCAACGAACGCAGCGCACTCCTAAATCCCTTCTCAGTACGAAGTAGCTCTGGAGAAAATTCAAAAGATCCACGGTCTACTGCATAACGACGGGTGGATTCATCGCCTACTTCTTCCCCCGACCTGTCCCACGTTGCCCGGTCGATCCGCTCTTGGACTTCTGGCCTGAGCGGGAGTCCGTAACTGATTGAGAACTGGTTGTCGATTGCGTCGATCCGCGCTCGGATTTCGGCGTAAACACTATCAATCCCCTGTTGAATATCGGGTGGTCCTTGCTCAATTCTTTCTCGGTAAGCTTCGCCATCTGGTTTGGTACTCCAATTATTTCCTATGTATCCAGTGTCTGAAGGGATGAAACTAACAGTCACATCCAACTCGCTATCAAAATCCTTGATGGCACTACGGATTAGCTTTTGAAATTGCTTATTATCAAAACCCTTGTCTTGAATGTGTTCAAGATTATTGACCCACCAACCCTGCCCTGTGGAAACAGGGGCATGATCCTCGTAACCTGTCTTCTCTTTAATTTTTTCATAGATTGCAGATGTTTCCTGAACGGTGGGAGCCCGTAACTCTCCCGTGGAACCATCCCTAATATCAATGACAGCCATGTTTCGATTCTTGGCCGCAACCTTTGCCGCATTCCAGATCGGCATCGTCCAAGCAACTGCCTGCTGGTGCATGAGAAGTCCACGCGCCGCCGCGTAAAGATCAGCTACCTCCTTGAACTCATGACTAACCTTGAAGTTATCAAGACCCTTCGCGCCCATTCTCTTTACAGAGAACGTCTGGAACTGCTCACCGGGGGTTATGTCACTTTCGTATGCGCCTACACCGAAGAATGATCCGGGGGTCAGAAGCCGCATCGCGTAAGCAAGCATATCCCTGCCATCCCCATCAAGGAACGCTTCGGAAATCTGCTTCATGTAATCAGCGCGAACACGCCAAGG
>TARA_R110000751_G_scaffold7610_1_pt1 | contig 10022 bp, 14 predicted proteins | sample TARA_R110000751 | Tara Oceans TARA_R110000751 (sample SAMEA4398001) | marine metagenome | biome: Polar Biome; feature: [MES] marine water layer (ENVO:01000295) within the mesopelagic zone...; material: water (ENVO:00002006), including particulate matter (ENVO:01000060) such as...... | reverse complement strand
TTCATTCTAACCTTTTGGTCATGAATACAGTTGTCGGGGTACGGTTTTTGCCAATTGTCTTCCATTTGATTCTCCTGTCTTTAATTTAATAGTCGCTATATGCTTTTTCTTCTATAAAATTCGATCCACTTTGTAGGTTTATTAATTTTTTAAGTCGTGCCCTTTCATCGTTTACCATGTACACGGATCTAGCAAGATCGATAAACTGTTTATCAAAGCATTGTGTTCTCTCTTTTTCTCTTATCCCATCTTCGGTCTCCCACATCGCTTCGTTAACTTTTTTAAGAGCTTCAAACATTTCAAAAAAATCAGCCAGCTCTATAAGATAAGGGGCTAGTTCGGATAGCTCATTATTGATATTAACGAGCTTTCTTTTATCTTTAATTCTTTCTGATTTTATCATTAGTATTGAAATTTTGTCCAATAGCTCTCCATTAGAAATTTCTACCTTCATTCATTACTCCTGTTTGTTGGGAGAAGACATTACAGAATATCTCCCAAGTCCATATCTTCCAGATCGTTTTTACTAGCTCCAATTTTATAGCTAGTAATCTCATGTTCCTGCGGGGCAACCTGAACGGATTCACTCTGCATCCAAGCCTGTGTCCATCCGGCGATTGGGTTTTTACCAACGTTATCGTATGGTAACCCGATGGCTTTTCTTCTAGACATACAAAGCCAGTCAACATATTGATGTAAAACCGTTTCATTAAGACCTATAATAGAGCCGTCCTTAAATAGGTATGATGCCCATTTCTTTTCTTCGGTCGCCGCACTTTCAAACATTTCTATAGCGGCATCCCGGCACTGTTCGGAGGTCTTTACGAACCCCTCGGACTCTTCTCTATGTAGGATCTTTAGTATACTCTGGGTAGTAGCTAAGTGCAGGGCTTCGTCACGTTTGATTAGTTTTATAATATCTGCGTTGCCAGCCATCTTTTTATTCTCGGCAAAGGCAAAGGAGCAAATAAACGATACGTAAAACCGTATAGCCTCAAGGATATTAATACTAACTATAGTCATATAGATCTGTTTTTTAATATCGGACAATTTATTTTTATCACAAGCCATATTCATTAAGTTGTTATAGTCTCGAATGGCACCGTTTGCACGCTTCATTATTTCTTTATCTTCATATATACCCCCAAAAACCTCTTTACTGTCGGCGTATACATTTTGTATGATATAGGAATATGATTGACTATGTATCTTCTCAAAGAATTGCCAAGTCATAAGACATGCTTCAAGCTCTGTGTTGGTTACAAACTCAAGTAGGGTAGGTACACCACGACAGATTACACTATCAAGCATCGTTTGGTATTTTAAGTTAGACGTAAAGATAAACTTTTCATTATCCGACATCTCCTTAAAGTCACCACGATCCTTCTTCAGCTCGATCTCTTCTGGTCTCCAGAAGTTCATCATCTGCTTGCTATCTAAATCCTTAAAGATAGGATACTTTAATATATCGTACCTCTGAACGCCCAAGTCTTTGCCTAAAAAAAGAGGCTGGCTCATTGGGTCGATGTTTTTAGTATTAAAAATAGTTTTCATATAGCACATGCCCCAGATTCACAATTCATATCCTTCTCTGTCTCTCCGTCCCCATCAGGAGTATTGGCATAATAGAAATTCTTTAATCCGTACTTATAGCCATATATCTGATCTTTAATTAATACGCTAAGAGGAATGTTACCATCCTCATAGTGGGAATAGTTATAATAAAGATTTGTGCTCATGCTCATATCTACAAACTTCTGAATAACGGATGCTATATTCATTATAGCCTTATTATCGGTCATCTCCCAAGCTAAACTGTAATAATTTTTTCTCATATGGTAATTTGGTACAAGCTGCTTAAGAATACCGTTCTTAGCCTTTTTGTGAGTCAGTAAGTTTCTGACTGGTTCGATACCATTGGTGCTGTTCTGAATCACGCTAGATGACTCACAGGGCATGATGGCCGAAAGTGTAGAGTGTCTAAGGCCATGTTCTTTTACTCTTTTTCTTAGACCTTCCCAGTCCATATTATATTTAGGCTTAACTAATTCATCGACGCTCTTCTTGTACCAGTCGATAGGTAAAAGCCCGTCAGAGTACTTGGTCTCGTTAAACTTTTCACAAGGCCCTAGCTCTTCCGCTAGTTCACAAGAGGCACTTATTAGGTTCCATTGGATTCTCTCCATGGTTTCGTGGACCAACTTCAGGGTATCTGGATCTTGGTATTTAAGTTTATTCTTTGCTAAGAAGCCTGCTAAGTTAGTAATCCCAATACCTAGAGACCTTCTTCTCTTGGTGAAATTTTCCCCAGCCAATACTGGATAGTCCTGATAATCTATTATGGATTCTAACGTCCTCACAGCCATCCTACAAGCGTTCTCTATATCCTTGTCATTACTCATCTCTAGCAAGTTTAGGGCAGATAGGATACAAATACCGATCTCTCCGTCCTCGTCGTCTATAGACTTGATAGGGATAGTGGGATGAATGATTTCTTGACAGAGATTAGACATGTAAACAGGCACGTTCCAAGAACCATGCTCGTTAGCAGTATCAAGGTTCATACTATAAATACGTCCAGTTTCAAGTCTCTCTCTAGCAAAAATCTCGGCCAGCTTTCTAGCTGGGATTTTTTTTCTAAACTTTAGAGATCTTGAATTTTCGTACTTTAAATAAAGCTCTTCAAACTTTTCATTATCTCCAAAGACTTCGTATAGACCCTGTGCCTCATGGGGACTAAATAGTGTGATGTCTTCATTAGCTATCAAGCGGTCATAGAACAATTTAGAGAATTGAATAGAGTAATCTAGCTTACGAACCCTATTGTCATCAGTCCCAGCGTTATTCTTTAATACCATCACGTCTTCTATTTCAAAATGCCAGAAAGGTATATGTACCGTAGCAGATCCTCCGCGTAGACCATTCTGAGATGTGGACTTTACAGCAGACTCAAAGTTCTTTAGGTAAGGTATTACTCCAGTGTGAATGACCTCGCCACCACGAATAGGTGAGTTGATAGGACGCATGCGACCAATATTCAGACCAATCCCGGCACGCCTTGCTGTATACTTACCAACAGCATGAAGAGAGGAGAAAATAGCGTCAAGGTTATCATCAATATCAACCAAGACACAACTGGCGAACTGGCGTATGTTTGTTCTAACTCCTGCCATAATAGGAGTAGGTAAATTAATTTTAAAAGTAGAATAACAATCATATGCTGATTTAACTTCTTCAATAGTGCCGAATAGGCACATAGCTATACACATATACGCAAACTGAGGGGTTTCATAAATGAAGCCAGTACTTCTATTTTTTACCAGATACTTATCAATAAGCTGTTGTAGCCCAGAGTAAGTGAACAGACCATCCCTGTCGTGAGAGATGTAGTTGCCTAAATCCTCAACCTGCTGGTCATCCCACTTTTCTAAAATACAGGGGTCGTAAATTCCATTATCTACATTCCTCTGTAAAAAAACTAAAAAGCTAGTGGGGTGTTCACCACAGCCCCAAACGTCTTTTCTTAGATGCATGTTCAATAATCTGGCGGCCACGTATTGGTAATTAGGCGACGAGGTAGATATCAAGTCATTGGCGGATTTAATGAGTATCTGATGTATCTCTTCGCTACTTATCCCGTCATAAAGAGATAGATTTGCATTCATTTCAATGTCAGAAAAAGATACCCCGTTTATGCCCTCTGTTCCCCACATAACAACCTTATGTATTTTTTCCACGGAGAAAACCTCTTCCTCTCCATTCCTTTTCTTCACTTTCATATACTATATTCCTTTGTTACTTTTCAATGATTTTAGCTTTGTACCTATTATACACCATACAACTGTATTTGTCAACATAAAAAAAGCCGCTTATGCTATTTTTTAACACAAGCGGCTTTATATTTTAAAAGAGCCTTTGGTTTATTCTGCTTTGTCTATCTTTGATAGAAGCATGTCAAACTTTTGGCTGATTTGATTGTGAAGATTTTTATTATCATGAATGACTATCTTACACTCGGTAACATTTTCACTCATTTGATCTATCTTATCTTCGATACCACCGACACGCTTTTCAATACGTCCCATCCGCTGGTCTAAGGATTCGTTTACTTTTTGCTCTAGCACGATTATCTGCTTTCCGTGGTTAATGATAGCGTAAAGAATCCAACCCATAACAGGAAGGAAAAACATACCGACAACTTCCATTATATTTCTAATGAGGTCCCATGTTTCATTCATGATATACGCCTATCTAATTATGGAAAAATAGACTGCTCGCTACGGTGTGTAACGAGCAGTCGTGAAGACTAAACACTAGCCATTGATAGGTTTATAAACATAGAAGTCAGATCCACCAGAAGTAGAAGCAGTCCAAGGTTTACGCTCGGTAGCATCGTTGGTGAAGTTGGCCTGCATTACCAAACGGCCCGGAATAGAACGGGTTGGATTAGCAGCTACGTCAGTGAAACGTGCAGCAGCTCCTGTACCATCTCTGGCTGATCCGCCGGGTGCCCACATGTCAGTAGAACTTAGAGTAGCAGGAACTGCGGTGGCAGTACCGGCGGCGTTCATGAACATGGAGCGATTAGCGATGTTATTACCGTTGTTAAAGAAGCCAGTGTAAGAGAATCGATTTTCTCTAATAAGACTAGTAGTACCCGCACCGAAATCATGTATGAACTGAGCAATAGCTCTACGTCCAGCCATATTGGAAGGGTCTGCTCCAGTTTTCTGGATTGCAGTATTGGCAAAGTTGCCAAGGTTAGTACTGTAACCCATCATTGTGAATCTTTCACCCTTAGCGGTTCCACCATCCCAACAGAAAGAACCGTTAGATCCTTGAGCCTTAATGTTAAAGGCTATAGAACCAGCAGTAGTACTTGCAACAGGATAGGGGATTCTACCAAAGTCTGTAGAGTTGTCTTTTAAAGCCAAGGCGTTAGTAATAGCATCACCGGTAGTGGTGTTACCAAGAACTGTACCGCCCTGTGTCTGTGAAGAAAATGCAGTATTTTTTGTACCGCGTAAATAGTTTGAATAGGCACCGGGAACGGGCATAGTATATTCCTCCTAAGGAAAAGAAAAGTTTAACAAATATGTTTTATTCCAAATTATCCGTAGGAGGTCCGGTTCCTAGTAATATATACGCAAATAAGATTAACTAATACAATTTTTTTGACAAGTTTTTAAAGCTTTTTTGAGTCTTCTTCTGGCCGTTTCTCTGCTATAGCCATTAGATCTTCCGATTTCAAGCATTGTCATATTGTGATAATATCTTTTATTCAATATGTCTCTATCTTCTGGAGCAAGTCCTAGCAAGATCTCATGCACTTCCATTCTTTCTTGCTGCTTTCTATCTGCACCATCTACAATATCTACGTTAAACTCCCTGCGTTTTTTCTTAATCTTATTTTTGTAGGCAAAAGATAGCTGCTGATACACATAGGAGGTAAATTTTGTTCCCCTATCTGGATCGTACTTATCCATGCATTTCCACAAGGTTTGCATTTTAATAGACTCTAAGTCATCAAAGTCTATAGCGTTTCTATATCTGTTGGATACCTTATTCATTATATTCTGAATATCCGAGCTTGTCCAATGTTCTTCAAATTTCTGCATTATCCACGATCTCCTCTTAAAATGATCCCACCAAGGGTTTGCTTAAGTTCCAATAATTCGTTCAGTCCATTTAGATATGTATCATCTAATAGGTCTGACACAACGTAATCAACTGTGCCCGAAGGGGCTACTAGTATAGACCAGTATCTGTTTTTCATCAACTGCTTCTTTACTAGGTTTACCGTAGCTTGGGTGTCTTTATTAGAAAGAACTTCTTCTTCCGTATAGGCACATAAGCTTGTTTCAATATCTCTTCTAATGTCTTTGAACTCAAATAGGCCAGCAACGCCTATAAAAAATGTATATCTTCCAAGTATTTTTAATGCCTCAACGCCTTCTATATCATTCTTTAGAATTTGGTTTATAGAATTAGTTATGCTAAAGTTAGTTAACCCTATCCAACAGTCCCATCTGTCAGCAGGCTTAAACACCGAGTCTACTGGGTACAAACCTAAAGGGGTATGTATAAGCTTTGGTGTGGTTTCAATAAATGGTAAAAACGGAAACTGAAAATCTGCCCCACCATGTTCCATGGGGTTTTCTTCCAAGTCTTCAGCATCATTAACGATAACTTCGGGCTCCCATACTAAAACCTCTTCTATAGCGTTCCAGCTTTTCCAAGCTATTTTTTTTGCCGTCTTCATACCGAACTCCAGATTAAAGGGTTATAATCCTATCGGGTGGAACAACAATATCATTGTCGTTCGTGCCCTTGGGTCCATCTGATATTGAATACCTTTTTATGGTCTCCTCGATAGCTAAAAGGTCTTCCTCGTTACCATCTAATACGCACTGGGACTTGATTTCATCAAATATTTTGACACTCAAATCGCTTAACATTAATTTATATAATACGGCGGATATTCCTATAACACCCTCTTCGGATGCATTCCAGTCGCAGGTATAGTTTATTTCCCCCGAACTATCGACAGAAATAGTCAACATGCATACTGTTTCTTTCTCGTTAGTATCGTTGGGATACTGATCTTGGTTGCTCGATGACTGCTCTTTCATAAAAATCCTCTAAATCCAAGCCTGACGGAGGTAATAAATGTCCTTTTTTCAGCCCCATTATTCCATGAGGCACCATTGTTTTGTATAAAATCTCAAGTTCCGAATCTTTAATTCTTATATCCACTAGTACCGTATTGGCGTACCTGACGTCTAAGTGGGTATATTCATCATACAGTTCTTGTGTGGTGTCCCGAAGGGACTTTGTGGATATGAATCTACTGGGAAGACTAAGAGACTCATCCGTAAGAACCTTAAGGTAATCCGATACGAATGGACTATGTCTATCGTCCACCTCAAAGACTAGTAATGTTATTTTAGCTTTCATTATTCTCTAGCTCTTCTTCTCTGCTTTCTTCGATTTGACTTTCTAATTTTTGCAGAGCTGCTAACATCCCCGATTGAAGTGTATAGTTTCTCACGGCCTCATGAAAATCACCTACTGACCCCTTTTCTTGGGGGCGGGCTAGGCATGAATTGATTTCAAACACAGCTTCCTCAAGTTCTGCTTTGACGTTATTCTTCGTCACTCTAATGATATCCATTGTTTTATTCTCCGATGATCTCAAGCCAGCCCTCATTAGTCCTACCATTACTATCGGTGACTAAGGAGCTATACTTGAGACATTTTATGTTTTGTGAAATAAAATCAGGAATCCTTTCCTGAGTTCCATTCCGATATAGATCAAGAGATCTCTAACTATTTAGTTTCACGGACGGTATCACCGATAACCCATGCTACAACAATAGTAACAACACCAATAAGCTGCTCTTGATTAAGTTCGATTCCCATCGTGTCACTAGCTACTACAGACACTAGGCCCACAACAGCTACCCAAAAACGACGAGAAGTAATTAAAGCCTTAACTTTACTCATTATAAAATCTCCATGTAAAAAACTATCTAAAAACAGAAAGCAAACACCTACATATGCAGGATGTTCATGTTGACTGTTCCACTGTCTCTATTATATCCTTGATATCGTCCTTTGTCAAGTTATTTCTTGAAGAATTTCGATTAACTTGGAAAAATAGAGCATATACTCCTAACTCCCGGCATTTTAAACCGAGAGTCCGTTTAACATCTCCTTTGTTGAATTTTGCCAAGTGTATCTATTTGCAGTACTGATACCCTCACTATTTAGCTCGTGTTTCGTTTGCTTGGTGTTATGAAATGTTCTCATGTGATTTATTAGCTGTTCTTTAGAGCCCTCGCCTAAGCTGGCCCATTCTCCATGATCACCAGAAAAGAAGACTCCGTCTTCAGCCCGTTCTAAGCCATCGGGATCTATTAGCATAGCGTTATCAGAGTTACAGAATTCCGTATGAGCTGAGTAGTTTGTGGCGATTACAGATTTACCACACGCCAGCATCTCTAATAGTTCCAAATTCCAACCCTCGGCTCTAGCGGGAAAAACCCCACAGTCAGTCTGTCTCATAATATTATAAACATCTTTGTGAGTATCCTGTCTAGGGATTATCCTTATTTTTGGCCCCAATAAGGAATGCTTATATCTATCTATCCACTCCTGATTAGATTGTCCTATGAAGGGATTTTCACACATCATCCATAACTCAACATTATCATTCATGTTGAACGCGGAATTAAAACATTCCAATAATACGTCATGACCTTTACGTACTTCCCATTTTCCACAATTGAAGAATATAGTAGATGGCCTTTGAGCTAGGTGGGGCAGGAAAAGGCTCGTATCAACACCCAGCGGAACCACATGAACATGATGGTCTGAAAACGTATTACCTAGCTGATCTAACACTACATCTTTAGCCCATTGAGAGCAGACAAAAACCCTGTCGCAGTGGGTCATGCTGATTTTTTCTTCTTCGTTAAATTCTGTTAGCTCAAAGATCGGAAACGCAACACGCTCACCCTTACCAACGTAGGTATGTACATCGTTTTGGTGCCATATCTTTACACAAGGAGCATGTGTCCCGGCACCATTATTCCTTCTATTATTTAGACCGGCCAATACGTGCTCATCAATAAATGACGGCTTGGAGACGGGATACAGGGCGGCGGAGGGGTGTAGTTGGTGTAAATTTTTAAATAAATTATACCCAGCTATCCCGTATCCTAAATTATTTATAGGTGTGATCAGATTAATCATTTTGACTCCAGTTCGTGACGTGAACTTTTCCAATGGTTTAGTCCGACACGTTGCCCCTTTGCTCCACTAGAGAGAGAAAACACATCTCCCTCGCAGTACAAGCCAGCCGTGTAGGATAGGCCGCTCTTACTTTGCAATAAAACCTTAGCCGTCACCATATCATGAAAGGCGGCTAGTAAATCAAATTGTTGATGACGAATGTATGGTTCGGAAAGCTTCCAAGATACTCTGTCTATCAGGTCTTGGCTCCATCCCGCCGTTATCGATTGGAACTCGCCCATCTCGCCCTCGGAATGGATTGTTATTGTGTAATGGTCGGGATAACGTTTTGCTAATTTAGGTATTGTTATATTATACCAAGGGTTAGCGGTATGCCTTCTTCTACGATCACCCCCTCTAGCAATCTGGACATCACCACGTCTAATATGCACAACTATCTCGTCTTCACTTCTGTTAGGCTTAGGTGTATCCCAATAGTATTGCCGTATGTGATCTAGTGTTTTAGGGTTATAGAAATGATTAGGATCAGCAAATACCTGACTCATATTGCGATATACAGCGTGTATTCTTTTTCCGTGTCTGTTATCTGGTATACCTATGAATTCGTTCAGGGTTTCGGTTTCTTCCCTCCACCCATGAGACACACTAGCGAATGGCGTATGGATGTATCTATAGTTAGGGTGATTATAACAAAATGCTAATCCTGATAATTTTGCATTAAGCTGACACCCAAAACCATCGGTCTTTCCTCTGACTGTTAAGTTTTTATAACCCATAGAAAGCTTTTCAATAAATATTATAAGCTATGAAAGACAATATGTACAAACAAGTACAGCAAAAGACAAGACGCTAAAGCACGCGAGAACAAACAAAAGACCGTCCCAATCTACACTACTTTGATTATAGCTATGTTCACGTCTTAATGCACGTTTTTTTATGTTAGACTTTGGGGGATCGTATGGATTCCCCATTATAGTTCTGTGATTTTACCACTATCTGCCGTGCATGCGGGGCACAGTTCTACATATTCACCAACATGAAGACCACCCTTGTGCTGGCCTAGTAAGATGACCTGCATAATCATGCTCTCTCTCGATCTGGAGTCTTTAGCGAGGACATCTATAGCAGGAACACTTACCGTAGGAATGGGTTTTTCTTTAGATACTTCTTTATGGAGGAGTACTAAAAGTACCACGTTAATCATGCATAGAACCATTATGAAGTGTCCTATTGGTTTAATATCGCTCACGTTATTTGCTCCCTAT
>TARA_R110000751_G_scaffold16376_9_pt1 | contig 10035 bp, 9 predicted proteins | sample TARA_R110000751 | Tara Oceans TARA_R110000751 (sample SAMEA4398001) | marine metagenome | biome: Polar Biome; feature: [MES] marine water layer (ENVO:01000295) within the mesopelagic zone...; material: water (ENVO:00002006), including particulate matter (ENVO:01000060) such as...... | reverse complement strand
CTCCAGCAGCTTCGACAAAGGGCTCGCGGTGCGAAGAAGCCTGTCCGTCATCACCTGAAGACTGCGACCAAGGAGAAGATGCCCCTCATCGGGGAATTGGCAGAGAAGGCTGCGGCAGCGAAGCAGGATGTACGCGACATGCGGTCTGCTAAACGTGGTGCCCGTCGTGCCATGCGTGGTCGGGGCATGCCAGATCCATTCGAGGCTGCAAAAGCAGCCATGGAAGGCGGCTCCGATAAAGGGAGTGGCAGCGGTGGCTATGACAGTGACAAAGACAAGCCTACTCCAGAGGCCGAGACTTCGTGGAAGGGTGGCGGTGGGTATAGCTACGAGCAGGTAGATGACGACACTGTCGATGTCTACAGGGGTGAGGGCGACGACAGACAGAAGGTTGCGACCTCTACGCGGGGTGACGAGCACTTCGATGTCATTCAAGAAGAGCGTGGTCAGCTCGGTGGTGGTGCCGGTGGTCGTGCCGGTGGTGGTGAAGATGCCGGTGACGGGGAGGAAGCGGTGGAGCCTGAAGCAGTCGAAGCAGCCGAGGAAACAGGCCCGACCGACGACGAGATCAGAGCCACGACCAACATTAGCCAAGAGCAGTTGGATTCCTTTAAAGAGGAGATCGAAGGTGCAGACGGGATCAGAGGAAATACGCTGGGGCAGACACTTGCAACCTACGTGAAGGCACGTCTCGGCGGTGAGTCGATGGAGTCGGCAATGGACCGTCTCCCTAAGCTCGCAGACACGCCCTCTGGTTCCACGTTCCAAGAAGTTATTGGTCGTTTGACCGACGCTGACCTGACCCCAGAGGGGCGGATGACACTTCTCCAAGAACTGGAGAACATCCCCACCAAAGAGGGTGGTGGAGTTGGGTCAATGCCAAAAGAACTACCCCCAGAGCGTCTTCTTCTTGAAGATAAGGGAAGTCGTCTGTTCCCCAAACAAAAAACAGGGGTGGGCACCCAGCTCAACATGTTTGAGGAAGCGACAAAGCACGAGGAACTGGCAAGGCGATACCGACAACTGTCCGATCTGGACTCAATGTCCGCTATGGATCTCGCAGAGAAGAAGCGACTTACCCCTATGACCCAGCGCGTCGGTCAAGTCCTTGTACAGCTAGATAACCCAGCACTCGCAGGCGTTGGTACACCAGAGGGCAAACTGTACTTGGCGTATGCCTTGGCCGACGAACTTGCAGACGCGACTCCCGAACAGATGAGCAAGGTTCTGGGGGACGATGAGGCGATCGAGGCAATGCTCAAAGCCGTTCATGAGGGTGAACTCGGTCCTCAACTCAAGCGGCTGGCTGGACCACTCGCGGGTGGGCTCAAAGGCGTTGCGGGCGTCCCGAAAGCATTTATGGCCTCCATGGGCGAGTACTTAAAGGAAGGCACGGGCACAGCGATGAGAGAGGCAGGTAGAACCGCACTCAAGGGCGCAGCCGAAGGCGGTGAAGATCTATCAAAGGCCGCATTACGCAAGACCATGAAGCGAGCAGGCCAGAGGGTCGTCGCGGCAAACGCTGCCCGTGGTGCTGCCCTCCTTGCTATTCCCGACCCATCGGATGCTCTCCTCCTGTACGGGTACGCGACCTTCAAAGACGTCCAACGCCTAAGTGGGGTGAAGAACAGTGCCATTGCTCGCGTGGCTGAGTTTGGTGCAATGGGACAGGAAACATATGGGGGAGGAATTCCTTCCCTTAAGGCGGCCAACACAGAAGGCGTAGCACACCCCTACTTTACCGCAAGTCCAAGCGGGGGCCAGAAACCAACAAACGATCTTAAGTTCCTTCAGGGCGCGATACGTCAGTATGACAAAGAAGGTCAACTGGGTCTTGTCTCCGCTATGGTCTCCGAGGGCTTCATCACTGAAGACTTCGCTCTTGACCTACTGGACTACGCGGAGAACGGTGTGCCAGTAACGGGTGAGACCGGGGAAGTTGTTTACAAGAACTACAAGCCCCGGAGTACGGAGCCTGACCCCAATAAACGCTCGACATGGCAGAAGCTCAAGTCGGGCGTGGGATCGATGTTCGAGGGGGACGACAGTGATGCCAGCCAAGGCAAAGGTCTTTATAGCAGGTAAGAGGGGGAAACATGCCGCTTTCAGGTAAGCAAGTTCAGGGGATCATCCAAACACATAAGTCCAAGGCTCGGGTAGAGCGGAATGACTGGGACCGATGGCGGTCGTGGTATGCATCCGACTACTGGGGCGAGAGCAAGGAGCAGCCCTCAGGCTCGACTCCAATCGGGGGAGATCTGTCCGAGGGGATGACCTTCGAGACGAACTACCCTTATGCATACGTCGATACGATGATCGCAAATGTCTGCCCCCAGAACCCGAAAGTGACGGTGATGGCTAGGCGTGACGAGCTCAAGGGCGCAGCACAGTTCCGCGAGGCGTTGTTGGGGGATGTGTTCCGACGCAATGACCTTCACACCCTACTCTGGAAGAGTGCAACCAACGCTTCAATTTGTGGTCGCGGGTTCATGAAAGTAGTGTGGAACTTTCGCCGCAATACCGCAGAGATGTTTGAAGTAGACCCTCGACAGGTCTTTTTTGACATGTCTGCTGCTCGGTGGAGAGACATCAGGTATCTGGTTGAGGTCACGGTCCTTACAGAGGCGGAGTTTAAGCAGCGGACCAAGACGAAGAAGGGAACCAAGTCATCCTACAATAAGAAGGTAGCGGATAAGGCCACCTTCGCGGGCTACCCAAAGTGGCTCAAAGATAGTACGCAGAACGCAAGCATGATGAACGAGGCCTCTACTCAAGTCTACAAGTGGGTCACGGTCTATGAAGTGTACGACTTCGAGGGTGACGGACGCTACTTCCACTTCCTCGATAACGTAGAGGAGGCACTCTTCGAGGGTGAGCTACCCTACCGATACATCCAGAATCCGTTCGTACACCTTTCGTTCAACGAGAATATGAAAGACCTCGGCGGGCTCTCTGACATCAAACTTATTCAGTCACTACAAGAGAGACTTAATGAGATCGACACACTGGAGTTGTGGCATGCACACACCTCCACACCTGTCATGATGGTGAATACAGCACTGACAGATAACCCAGAAGACATTATGACGGCACTTCAGGAAGCGAACCAACCCGGTTCGATGATTGCAGTTCACGGTAAAGCGAATGCTCCTCTTAGTGATATCATTGGTTCTACGCCGATTCCGTCTATCTCGCCGTCGTTTGCAGACATGCGTGAGCGGTGTAATCAAGTCATCGAGTTTATCCTAGGTATCCCACAGTACTCACGGGGAGTTGTGGGTGTGGCGGACGTCGCAACTGAAGTTGCTCTCGCGGACACAGCAACCCGTACCCGTAACGGTCGGCGTATCAAGATGGTGGAAGACATGATTCGGGGGATCTCGCAACGAGTCGTCGGGCTCTACGAGGAGTATCTTCCCGAAGATACGAACTTGCCTGTTCGCCTGACGGACAGTCAGGAGGTTCTGAAGGTAAACCGGGAGACACTTAAGTTGCGTGACTTGAGAGATGCAGGACAACAACCTCTGGATTATGATTACGAGGCGATTCCCTACTCTCCCACAGAGAACCATCGCCTTGTTCAGCTTCAGAAACTTCAGCAGTACATGCCACTATTGCTCCAGTCTCCTATCGTAGACAAACAGAAGCTCATTTTCAAACTGCTTGATTTGTTGCAGCTTCGCGATGTTATGGCCCCTCCCCCACCCGCTGGTGCCACCGCACCGCCACCCGTAATGCCCGGAATGCCACCGGGTATGCCGGGTATGCCCCCCGGAGGAGAAGATGTCACGGCTACTGGCGCACTGCCAATGGGTACGGAGCCCCCACCAGTTCCTACCCCCGTCGGAGGCCCCGGTAATCCGGTGATCTGACATGGGTATTCGCGTTCCAATCAAAGAAGTCCTTGGAATCGCAGGCGCGATTTTGAGGTTTGTTGTCCCTTTACTTAAGAGGAAGAGGAGGAGGAAAGATGAAAGGCCCAAAGAATAAAAAAGAGGCTCTCTCTAATAAGATCGGCAAGCTCCGCTCCGAGGGCTATAAGCCCAAGCAAGCAGTGGCCATCGCTTTCAATATGACGGACGAGAAGAAGAAAGGGAAGAAGTGATGCCTGTGTATGACTTCAAATGTCCTGACGGGTGTGGGTACTACAGTGATATTTATGTGCCTCTGTCAGAGCACGGTACGACGACTTGCCCTGATTGTAACAAGGTTATGGAGACGGTGATTGGCCCTGTTGTAACGATTGGTCCTATGCCCTCAAAGCCGCTAGTTGTGAAGCAGGTGGGTAGGTCTTTCGAGTCAGACCGGGAATGGAAAGCGTATCAACGGGACAACCCGGATTGTGCAATTGTTTCCGCAGACTCGAATGCTTGGCGAGAGCACCGAGACACCGCTTACGCAAAAGCGGAGGCAACGGCCCGCAAACAGGGTTATAACGATTTAGAACATAAGCACACTACACGTAAGAAAGAGAAGGCAAAAAAGGCTGGACGCCTTGACAAGAATATTTATGTTCACTAATCTCTTTCGGAGGAGCCCCTTATGCCTATGATGGAAAAGATGATCGATGCCAACAAGGAGAATACTCCTGACACTCCAGAAGAGATGGAGGAGATGCTGAAGGCTCACGGGTACAGCCTTGTTCCTATGGAACCCGAAGGTGCCGAGGGTGAAGAAGGCATGGTCGATGAGGAGCCTGTGGAAGAGGAGGCCGTCGAGGAAGAGGAGGGTGAAGAAGCACCCGAAGACAGGGGCCCCGAAGACAAAGGTGGTGATGAGTCAACCATTTTGGAAGACCTGATGCCAATGGCAGCCGCCGGAGCACCTATGAACCCGCATATGAAGCTGCGGATCACGACCCACAAGGCAGCGAAGCACGCCGTCGAAGACAACGATAAGAAAGGGAAGGCATAAATGAGTGAGGAAACTGAGGCGGGAGAGGCCCCGGCTGAATCGGTTGAAGTGGCTGCTCCTGTAGAACCGGCTCCGGTAGAGGCGGCTCCTACCGAGATGGATGAGACGGCTTCGACAGATGAAGCAGAACAATCCACTTCTGATGCGGAGACTTCCCTCCCCGTAATCGCTGATTCGGAAGAGGCACCTCCCGTCTCTTACCCCTCTTCTGATGAGTTTGAGTGGAACCAGTGGGCCGGAGACATAGAGACTCTTCCTGAGCAAGTCCGCCCATGGGGTGTCGGCCTCGACAAGTATTATCAGGACAAGATGAATGGTATGTCTTCCGACATCGACCAGACGAGGGAGATCTACGAAGCTCTCCTCGGTGGTAAGGAAGACCCCCGCATTGGAGAATTCCAGAAGTCCGTCGAGGGCTTGGAACAAAAGTATGGTGACATCTCTAGCAGGTATGAGGCTCTTGACAAGGAGTACACAGACTACCAGACGACTGTACGAGACGCAATTGAGGCAGAATCACAAGAGTACGCACAAGAGTTCGCGGAGAAAAACCCAGAGCTCTTTTCCAACGATGAGTTGGCTGAGTCTTTTGCTGATCTACTCGAAGAAGGTTGGATTCTAGAACATGCTGCGGAGGCTGCGCGTCTTCCAAAGGCTGTTCTAGATGTTGCACGGCAGGCGAAAAAGGATGGCGTCCCCGACGCTTATGCCCTCCGCTTGGCTAAGGGCGCGAAGAGCAAGCCCGCTACTCCCCGTCCGGGAGCGGCACTCACGTCAGGGGCTACAACCCCAGCGAGAGCTTCAGAGCAGGCAGAGCTTGCACAAGACAAACCGATGTCTCTGAAAGAGTATCGGACTCAAGTTGCGCGTAACGCCCTAAACCGTAGGAGGTAAACATGGCGATTTCCCCAGACGTATTGGCGACTGCTCTTAATGAGTTGATGCCGTCGTATAGTGAATTATTTGTTAAATTCCATCCCTTGATGGAAAAGGTTATGCAAAACGGTAACCTTGACCGCGCTGCCCTTAAGGGCCCTAAGCGCGAGTTTGCAGTGGTGACTAATGGTCCCGGAACCGTGACACAAGTGTCTACAGGTACGGAGATCATCGGAGGTGGACGTACTCAGAACGCCCATCGCGGAAATGTCATCGCACCACGTTTGATTTATGCGTTCGACGTTCCCGGCAAGGATTTGGCCGAAGCGAATGGTGAGATGGATCTCGCCAAGATTCTTCAGCATTATCCCGAACTGGCACTGTCTGACTTCCACGAGCGGATCTCGAATCAGCTTGGCACAGGTAACGGTTCCGGTGTTGGCGGTTTCGCTACACTGAACGGTACTACTGCTGCTGCTTCTTTCACCCCACAAGGTGAGACTCGTCGCGGGTTCCTTCAGAGTGCAGCTTACGGTACGCAGTCCGCGACCATTCATGGTCTCGACCAGTCAACTGTGACTGGATGGCAGAACCAGTACCAAGACGTCACCTCGTTCGCAGTGAACGGTCGTAGTCAGATGCGTAAGGCATACTTCGCTGCTTCTCGTCAGGGCAAGACCTCTGGTCCTGTTGACCTGATGATTGGTGATGAAGGTTCCTATCTGAACTACATCGAGGACTTGGATGACCAAGTTCGCGTGGTGAAGGTCGAAGGCGACAAGGCCCCACCTCTGGTTCGTCAGGGTGTGAAGTTCCTCGACGCTGACTTCTTCCTCGATGACTCCATCGACGTGACCCAGACCTCGTTGTTCTCTGCTGCGGCGCAGGACGGTTGTATCTACGGGCTGAAGACCCCGACGTGGCACATGTTCACGCTTGGTCACGACGCATCGCGTGAAACGAAGGGCGACTTTGCAGTTCGCGGTCCCTTCCGTATTCCCGATCAAGACATTTACCGCTACGAGTTGGTGCTCATGATGGGCATTCATACTACGCAGCTTCGTTCAAACTTCATGGTCACCGGCGCAGGAACGCCTTAAGGAGGATCTCATGGGATTTACAGCAGCAGGTATTAGTACCTCAACAGTTACTACCACAGCACAGGCACCACTGGGCTTCGTTCTCACGGCACCTAACGCGACGGCAGACGCCGGTATGTGTGAGTGGGTGTATGTTTTTAACGACGATGCCGCTTCGTTTACGGAAGGCACAGCCATTTACAGAGATCCAAGCGCAACGACGTATGACTGGTACGGGGGTCTTTTGACAACCGCAGTTGTCTCTCGTCCGTATGTGATTGGTATCGCTCAACACACTATTGCTGCGGGGTCATACGGCTTCGTTATGCAGAAGGGTGTTGGTTCGATTCTTGCGGGTTCGGCGGGTGTAGCGGTTGACGGGGAGTTCACTTCTGGCGGCAGCGCAAACGGGACGGCTCTTGACGTCGTCGCGGATGCTAGTGCCATAACAGACACATACAGCTCGTCTCTTGGTCACGCGGGAACCGTAATCGGAGCCGGTGCTATTGGCACTGCGTTCATCAACTGTGTTGGCTAGTAAATGAATCTCAAAGAGATTCGGAACTCGATGTTTGCTCAGGCGGATTATTCACCGAATAGTTCGCCTGAAGCAATCTCGCGTGTCAACGGATTCATAAACCGGGCCTATAAGCAGTTATCGCTTGAGGCCCCGTTTATGTTCTTTGAGTCCAAAGTACAATTAGCAACCGAACCAGATTCCAAATCACTATCAGACGACGATACTGTGAGCATCGTGCAGAGCAGTATCGGCACAGAACAAGTAGAGCCGTTTACTTTCAAGACAGACTACACCACAGTCGAACAAGCGGCGTCCCCCACTACCTTGACCGATTGGAAGATCGATCGTTCGTGGGATGGCAGGATGATTGAGTTCACCACCTCTGACGGAACTCTTGTCCACAACCAGATTAGGTCGGTGTGGAAGAACACATCCGACAATAAGATCTACCTCACCTTGCTTCGTCCCTACGACAAAGACTTCGGAACCTCAGAGCTTAAGTTCCGGGTATACAGCCCCTACTACGCTCTACCTGACGATGTGATTCAGCTCAAGTCGGCACGTCTGCGGGACGTAGATAGCAACTACCCTCTTGATGTCCTTGGTCAGCGGGAAGCGGAGGAGCGTCAGCTAGATGGTCCAAGCAGCCAAGTGGCGTCGGGTATCCCGCGTGTCATCTTTCGGCGTGGTCATCAGAAGATGCGTGGCCCCTCCGTCCCACCTGTGGCCTCAATAGACACAGGGCTAGTGGGCACGGGAGAAACCGCTGAGGCGTTTAAGTATCCGTGGTTTGGGCCCGAACCTCCCGGCACTTTCGAGTACGTTGTGACCTACACTTGGGGTAAGCGTGACACAGAGTTTATGCTTCCGGGGCTCGCACAGTGGAACGATCATGCTGATCCGTTTCAGAATACAAGTGCAAAGACATTCCTGTCCAAGAGCCCTGCGTCGGGGAACACGCTTTCGGCAACTCCCCTGAACGCGGCGAGGAATCGTTACCGGGAACCTCGTTTTGAGTCGGCCCCATCGCCTGCGTCCAACAAGGTCACCCACACGTATACGGAATCTGCGGCAGTGGGTAGCCTGTCATCACCTTACGCAGCGGTGAAGATCTCCTTACCCAACTCCGAATACGCCATGGGCTACCTCAACAAGTTCATCGAGGGAACGTCCACCACCAAGGCGATACGAGACTCATTACACCAGAGCGGGGTGTACGTGCGTATCTACCGTAAAAGAACATCTACCCTGCTTGATAACTACGATGAGATGCAGTTGCGTGCCGACGGACTTGGCACCTCTCAGCTTGATTCAGCAGAGGCATTCTACTTGCTGGCTGAGTTTCGGGTCGAGGACACGAACGGTGGTGTGTTCTACGACGACGGGCAGATCATGCCCGACTACGACCGCAGGCTGCGAGACGTACATGGCTACCAGACCATGCAGTTCTACCCTAAGCCTGACAAGAGGTATGTGACGGACATCCGGTGTGTACTTCGTCCTACTGAACTTGTTGACGAGGATGACACACCGGTCGTTCATGCGGAAGCACTCAACGTGCTTCTTCAGCGTGCCATGGCTCTTTTCTATGAGAATCTCGGCCAACCTCAGCTCGCTCAGGTTTGTTATGGGTACTATCGAGAGGAGCTCCTCACCCTATCGAAAAGATACGGTGACCTTCGCCCCCCCGGCGTTCCTGTGTTACGACGGATGACAAGAGCACAAAGTTCTTACCGCAGTAACAGCTACTATCGGAAGTGGTATACAACTTCTAGTTAGGGGAGAGGGAAATGGAACGAATGATTTGTGGAGCCGTCTATCAAATTAACTCGACAGAAGAAACCGTAGAGCAAGGCACGTTGGTTTGTATGTCGGTCGATCACCAAGGAACCAAACGGGGTGTCATGCTCTTGGCAGGGCACGCTCCAGAGACGATCGAGCACAAATCCCATCGTTGGGCCCAGTTCTCACTGATTGGCCGACCCGCCTCACCCAAGGTAGGGCGACCAAAGAAGGGGTAATCAATGGCGAGCAAACTCGGAGTCGCCTCTCTTGGCCCTTATATTCTGCGTGTTCAGGAAGGGAATCTTTTTCTCCCTAATGATGTCGCGCAGGAGGTCAAGAATCTGTACCCGATGCAGGAGGGCACGCTCCGCACTGTCTGGGGGCCCGCCACCCTTATGGATAACCATGCGAGGAGCCCTCGGGGCACGACGATTGGACGCCCGACCTCATCAAGCACAGGGATGAACCCCACCCGCAATTCTGTTATCTATGGGGACAAGATGCATGGTATCTACCACTGCACGCTGAAGAACGGTGAGCGAGACGTCTTGCTCCTCCACACAGGGGACGAGTTGTGGGAGTTCCAAGGATGGTCCCGCGACTGGAAACAACTACTGGCACCCACCGCCACAACCTACGGGCTAACGGCAGAGTTAATCGACGATCGATCTCCCCAGTTCCCTACTCAGTTTGAGTGTACGGGGAACGGTGTTGTCATCGTGCCCCAAGATAACCGCGCCTACTTCTACGATGGCGTCACGATTGCCCCACTCGGGTTCACCGAAGTTCCTAGTCCCCCAACAGGGAGAGGCCCACAGAGCAGTAAGACGGTGACTACAGACCGTGGTGTGGGAGTGAATG
>TARA_R110000751_G_scaffold7964_1_pt1 | contig 10050 bp, 11 predicted proteins | sample TARA_R110000751 | Tara Oceans TARA_R110000751 (sample SAMEA4398001) | marine metagenome | biome: Polar Biome; feature: [MES] marine water layer (ENVO:01000295) within the mesopelagic zone...; material: water (ENVO:00002006), including particulate matter (ENVO:01000060) such as...... | reverse complement strand
ACTTAGTTCCTTAAATCACGCAACTAACCATACACAATCACGTTACCAGCAATTAGACCAAACAACAATGATTCTAACTAAAATTAAAATACATCAATTTAAAGGAATTTCCGAAGAAAAGGAAATATCAATAGACGATTTCAATCTGATTGTGGGTCAAAATGATGCTGGAAAATCAACAATTCTAAAATCATTAGATTGTTTTTTAAATTCAAACAATCCTTCGTCTGATGACCTAAACAATAAAGCAGAGAATAACTTAATTACTATTACGCTTCATTTTAATCCTTCAAATCAAAATATTATAATTGACCAAAATATTGAGACAACTTTTGAAGAAGAAGAGTTGATTAATAACGCCAATGAATTAGTAATAAAAAAAGTTTGGGATGTTTCCAAGTCTAGAATAACAGCAGATACATTCATAGAGAGAAAACAATACCTTGAAAATGATTTCATTTCATTAACAGAGGCTCAATTAATTACAGCCTGTGGGAATTTAGGCATAGATACTCAAAAGGCTAATGGTGAGAATTTTAACAACAAAGAAAAAAGGCAAAAAATACGACAACATAATATAAATTCTGGAACTGATTTTACTTACGTAATGGAAAAACTTCCAACTTCTGGAAGTAATCGTTTCAAAATAATACACGACAGAATAAAAGGAATTCTGCCAAGATTTGAGTATTTCAAAGCAGATACTTCTCTATCAGAAACAGATACAGCAATTCAAAAATTCTTTAAAACTTTAGCAATAAAAACGCTAGAAGAAGAAATCGACACTTCCGATGTTGAAGATACGATACAAGCTAAACTTGGAGAAGTTTTAAAAAAAATTACAACTAAAATAAATGATGTTGTCCCAAGTGAGGAAAATGTCGAACCAGTAATAGACTTTGACTGGACAAAATTAGTATCTACAAAATTTAAAAGTACAGATGATGGAACGGAAGTTCCGTTAAGTTCAAGAGGTGATGGATTCAGAAGAATTACAATAATGGCTTATTTCCAATATCTTGCTGAACAACAAAAATCTGAACACCAAAAAATAATTTTTGGTTTAGAAGAACCTGAAACTTTTCTTCATCCATCTGCACAGGAAAGTCTATTCCATAAATTAATTGCTTTATGTGAAAATGACTACCAAGTTATTGTATCAACTCATTCACCTATAATTGTTTCAAATAGCAAAAAAGAAAAAATAACACATATACATAAAACAGGAGGAACATATAACGTTGAACAACAAATTGACGATATAACATCTATTGCAACCGATTTAGGGATAAAAGTTGATAATCAATTTATTTCTTTATTTGATAAAGCAAAGGTATTATTGCTAGTAGAAGGAATTGATGATGCAAATGCATTAAATCATCTTTGTAAAGAGTATAAAGCTAATGGACTTATTAATCACGATTTTACTGAACTTGAAATTGCTATTATACCTATTGGTGGTTGTGACAGTATTAAACATTGGGTTTCATTAAACCTTTTATCAACTTTAGACAAACCTTTTTTAATATTTCAAGATAGCGACAAAACAAATGCAGGTGAACAATCACCAACAAAGACTGCTTTAGAAAGTTTAGGTTTCGTTGACGGTACAGATTTTATCATTTCAAAGAAAAGAAATTTAGAAAATTATATTTCATCGACAGCATTGAATAGATTAGTGCCTAATTCAAATATAAATCACGATGATTGGAGTAACGTAAAACAATTGTGTGGGAAACACCAATTAGCTGGCAGACTTGGAGGTCGTGGTGTTGCAGATAGACATTTCAAAAATTTGACTTTTGCAGAATTACGAACGACCTTTTTTGATGGAAATGAAGATGAATTTATTAATATACACACATTAGCTAGTTCAAAATTATAAGAAATAACTGCTGGTAACACCGTATATAATTTATTGCTAGTTCTAGCCTACTTGCGAAAATCCTCTCGGATTTTCTATTCGGTTTTTATTTACTAAATTAGGTGCTTAAACCACGCAACAAACCATATACAAACACGTTGTACACAATTAACTCACTCAACAGCAAACTTTACTCATTGAAAATTAAGGTTAACTAAATCTAAATTTTAAAATTATTAAGTTATCTATAAATTTGAGTAAATTAATAGAATTATGAAAAAAGTAAAACTTATAATTTTTCTCTTATTTCCAATATTAATATTTGGTCAAGAAATAAATTATAAAGAATATCAGAAAGAGATTTTTATAAAAGCGGAAAAAGCTCTTAAAGATTCCAAAGGATTTGAAGCCTTATATTACTATCACGAAGTTTGTTTTTTAGATTTAAAATCAGATATAGAAATTAAAGCAAAAGCTAAAATAGATTCTTTACTTCCTATTTATCAAAAAAAAGAATCAGATAAATGGAAAGGAATCTGGAAATTAAAACAACTAAAGACCAATCGATTTGACTATGAGAAAATTATAATTACTGAAAACGAAATCTCATTTTACAAAAAAGAAAATGATACTACTTACTCTAGAATTGAAACAATTAAACACAAAAAATACGACCCTAATGATTTAATGGTTGATATTCATAGCGTAGAATTTAAAAACAAAGAAATTTGGGAATTTAGTTTAAAAGAAAAAAACAACGAATTAAGACTTTTTCCAAACTTAAAAACACAATCAGATGGAACGACTTGGTTTCTTTTAGATGAACGTTCAATGATAAGGAATAAAGACGATAGAGAAAAAGCTTTAGCTAAAGAAATTAGAACTTATTATATAAAGATAAAATAACTGTGTACAACACTGTATATAATTTATTGCTTGGTTCTAGCCTACTTACGAAAATCCTCGCGGATTTTCTATTCGGTTTTTATTTGCTAAATTAGTTGTTTAAACAACGCAACAAACCATATACAAACACGTTGTAGCCAATTTGAGAAAAATGACAATCCGAGAGATATTAAATACAACAGAACACAGACCTTGGAAAATCCCAAATGAAAATTGGAAATTTTATCAAGAGTGGAATAATGCAATATTTCTTCATTGGCAAGTGGAATTATCCGAATTGAAAAAGTTTGTCCCAAAGGAACTTGAAATTGACCTTTTTGACGGAAAACCTTGGATTTCGGTTGTTGCTTTTACTATGGAAAAGATAAGACCGAAAAACTTACCTTCTTTTTCACCGATTTCGGATTTTGATGAAATTAATATCCGAACTTATATAAAATCAAATAACAAAACTGGTGTGTATTTTTTGAGCATTGAAGGCGGAAAAAGTTTGTCTTGTAAAGTTGCGAAAGGAATGTCTGAACTTCCGTATAGATTTTCAAAAATCAAACGGACTGAAAACCAATACGAATCCAATAACTCGGAATTTAATGACAAATTGAATATTCAGTTTGAAATTGGAAAAGAAATTACGGAGAAAACGGAATTGGAAAAGTGGATAACCGAAAGATACGCTCTTTTTCAAGACACAGAAAAATCGATTAACGAATTTGAAATTCATCATTTGGAATGGCCAATTAATGAAATTGACTTAAAAAATTTAGAATTTAATTATTCAAGATTCGACAAACTAATAAAAAACGAACCGAACAAAATTCAATACTCAAAAGGAGTCAAAGTTATTGCTTGGGGAAAGAATAGAAAAGAAAAAACTGGCTACAACAACGTGTATAATTAATGGCTAGTACTTGCCTACTTACGAAAATCCTCGCGGATTTTCTATTTGGTATTTATTTGCTAACTTAGTTGCTTAAACACGCCACTAACCATACACAAAACCGTTGTAACACATTTGAACAAACCAAGAAACATTGAGTAAATTAAAGAAATTAATAGATAGAATTATTGAGTTTGGAACAAATGAGAAACTTGAATCCGAAAATAAAACACTCGAAATTCAAAGACTGTTAGTTGGAATTTACGCTGAATATCTGAATGTAGAAACGGAATTTGACGAAACTGACTATGAAGAACCTTTACGCTTAGATTATGACGGAATTAGAGGTATAGTAACTGAACATTTTCCAGATTTTGGTTGGTATCATTCCGCTTGGGAAAGTCATAAGATTGACGAAGATGCGGATTTAGTTACTGAAGATTCAATTGATGATTTGACTGATATAATAAAAGACTTAATAGAAGTTCAATGGAGATTGGAAAACAACAGCGAAAAAGATGGACTTTATCAATTTGAGTTTTTAATGAAAAATCATTCTGAACAGCACTTGGTAAATTTACTCAAATACTTAAAAGATAAAGACGAATAATGTTTAGACTCAAATATATATTTCTGACTTTGTTAATGTCCGTTTTAGTTTTTTTATCAACTTCATTTTTGACTGTTTTTAATCATTTGACTTCACCAATCAATAGAACAGTTGGTTATAAATCTTTAGAGATTGGTTTCCCTTTCAAATATTACGAAGAATTTATGATAGATTGTCCAAATCCAAATTACGGTTGGAATTTGAATAATTTAATTTTAGATATAATCATAACATTAATAATTGTAAGCGGAATAATGTATTTCGTGAATAAAAACGTGTTACAACACCGTGTATAATTAATTGCTTGGTTCTAGCTTACTTACGAAAATTCCGCTGGAATTTTCTATTTGTGATTAGTTTGCTAACTTAGTTGCTTAACCACGCAACTAACCATACACAACAACGTTAGCAGCAATATTCGTGAACAACAATCTTAATGAGTAAATACAATACACAGAAAATAGAATATCCTGAATACAAAACTTATTTAAAGAATCTTCAGTTACTATCGAACTTTGATTTTACAAATTATACGAATCAACAGATTTATAATAAATTCCATGATTTAGCTCTTACTATTCCAGGATTAGGAGCAAAATTAATTCATGAAAAGATAAATGGTTTTGAACTATACAGAGTTAGAATGGAAAATACCATTTCAGAGCTTGAAGATAAGGATATTATTCAAACCTTTTCTTTTCCGCCACCAGCAGTTTTAAATTCCAATGGTAGAGCAAATATTAAAAATAAATCAGTTTTTTATTGCACTGACCATCCATATCCTGCTATTAAAGAAGCAAATGGAGGAATTGGTGAAGTTGGATTTTTAGGAATTTGGGAAATTCAAGCGTCACGAGATTTAGTTTATCTGAGTTGCTTACCAGAAGTACTACCAAATATGAATAACTGGCATGAATTTGGAGAATTTCATTATAATTTTTTGATTGAGAAACAATCTGATGAAGACTCAAAAGTCTTACCACATAAAATAGCTTTACGTAAATTGATTACTGATAAGTTTATGCTTGAAAAACCTCAGTATCATATAAGTTCAATGATTGAAAATGAATATTTATATGACAATGATTGCGATTTATTATTGTATCCAAGCGCTCAATCATTTCAGGATTACATTAATTTTGCTTTTCACCCAAATGTAGTTTTGAGCCATCTTAAATGCAAAAAAATTGTAAGGTTCAAGATTAACAAAATCACAAATCAACAAGTCGGATTTAATTTACTCGGAATTGGTGAAATAGAAAATGACAGAATCAAATGGAGGAAAATAACTGACCAAGATGGATTAGATTTGGGTTTCAGAAAAGAATAATAATACAGCTGCTAACACCGTATATAATTTATTGCTAGTTCTAGCCTACTTACGAAAATCCTCGCGGATTTTCTATTCGGTTTTTATTTGCTAAATTTAGTGCTTAAATCACGCAACAAACCATATACAAACACGTTACAAATAATTAAAAATCAAACTTTACGAAATGAAAAAACAAAATTTACTATTAACGATTTTAATTACGCTTTTTATAATGTCCTGCTCTTCAGATGACAGTCAACCGAATGAAGAAGAGGAAAATAATACAGAACTAAAACTCTACAAAAAGACTAACAGTTATAATAATGGAATTTTAACTTCAGCACAAGAAGTTTTCTACAATAGTGACAATAGAATAGAATCAGTTACCTTAAATGAAGTTGATTATTTAAATAGAACTTTTACAGTCAATTATACGAATGGCAATGTTAGCGGAATTACTCGCTCGACTGATATAACAAATCCAAACGGAACCGATGAAACAATTAACTATAACAGCATTACTTCAACAAATAGTATTATAATTCTTGTTTCAGATACGTCGGATAAAACATTGGAAATTGAATTTTCAAACGGTTATGTTAACTCGACAAAATTTTATCCAACTTCAATGCCAAATAATGTTTTCGAACAATCATTTACTCGTAACTCAAATGACCAATTAATATCTAACAATACTGGTGGAGATAACTTTGAATATTCTGATTTTGATACTAATAAAAAGTTAGACCCATATGGTAGCGTAATGGAATATGAACATAGTACATTTTTTATGATATTTGGCTTAGAAGTTTCAAGAGATAACCCTTTAACCGCAACATATAACTTTAGTGGTGGCGGAACTTATAGTAACTTTTTAGAATATGATGAACAAGGTTACGTTACAAAAGTGAGTTATGATGGCTCAAGTTCCAACACGAATTATTCTGCACACGAATATATCGCAGAATAAACTATTTGTAACACCGTATAAAAATAATTGCGGCTTAGTGCTTAACCAAAGGTCGTTGCGTGTTTGTAACGTCTGATTTTCCTTCGGAAAATCCTCGCATACAAACCCGCAACTATTCTTATACATAACCGTTGTGCAACATATGAAAAAAACCATATTCATAATATTATTACTTCTGATTTCAAATTCACTTTTGGCACAAGTTCGTGATGCTGAATATACAGAATATGTAAGTGAACTTGCGAATATTCAAATTAATGAACTTCTCAACTATCAGGTTTCAAACTTGACCGAGAATGAAATACTGAATAATTTAAAAAAGAAAACAAATTCTGAATTGAATACTCTTGCGTCGATAATATTGAATTATAAGTATGCAGAAACACTCGACTTTGAGATTAAAGAACAAACAAGATTGGAAATGCGTATGGTTGAAATGGCTGATAAGTTTTATGAAAAAAATAAATTAATCTTTTTAGAACATTCTGGAGGTTATCTGACAACTTTTGGAGAAAATGATAAAATATATAACACCAAAAAAGTTCGGATTTTACTAATGGCAGGAGGAACTTGTATTGTTCATGAAATTGATTACAACGCAAAACGCATATATAGAATATTTAACGAACGAATGAAAAAAAATATAACCGAATAATACGTTGCACAACACCGTATATAATTTATTGCTAGTTCTAGCCAACTTACGAAAATCCTCGCGGATTTTCTATTCGGTTTTAATTTGCTAACTTTAGTCCTTAAAAACGCAACAAATCATATACGAACACGTTAGCTGCAATACCCCAAAAAACCGGAAAACAACAAAATGAAAAGAGTCCTAACAACTACTGAAAGATTAATCAAAGAGTTAAACGAAAAAGGAGGAATTTCATCAATAATATTAAATCACTTAAAAATTCCTGATTTCTCAATGAAAGAAAGTGCTTTAGTTTTATTAAAATTCGGTTGGTATATTCCAGGAGATTTTGAACTAAAAAAAATAGCTGAATTAACAGAATTAGTAAATTCCAAAAAAGTTAAAAAGGCAGATAAAATTTTGACTGATTTTTTTAATGAAAAAATTGATAATATTGAAGAAAACTTAATCACTAAACATTCAGAAAGAAGTGAAATTATAAAAGAAGCTTTTAAATCTCACAAAATGAAAATGTACTATTCTTCAACAATTCTTTTTCTATCTCAAGCAGATGGAATTACAGAATCAAAAATGTTTATAGGAAGAAAGAATTTTGACAAAAATATAGATCTCACAAAAAATCCTGATTTTATAAATGTTTTGGGAGAAGAAAGTCCTTTAAATGTTGATACTCGAAAAGATGAAAATCCTGATTTTTTTAGCGATTTGAATCGACACGGAGTTATGCACGGTTTATCTAATAATTATGGTACTGAAAAAAATAGTTTAAGAGCGTTATCATTATTATGTTTTGTTAGTGATTATTACAATCGATATGAATAGATTAAAATACAGCAGCTAACAACGTATAAAAATAATGCGTAGTTTAGTGCTTAACCAAAGGTTAGTGCAATTTTGTTACGTCTGATTTTCCTTCGGAAAATCCTCGCACACAAAATCGCACTATTCTTATACAACAACGTTGTGCAAAATTTGAGAAAAGAAAATTACATATTAAAAACTTAATGTAACAATTCTAACTTTAGTGATTATTTAAGACAAAAAAAACTGAATAAATGATACCAAAAAAAGAAATAAATATTTATCCTAAAAATTCCGAAAACGTAAATGCCTTAATTAAATATTATTTCGCCGAATTAGATTTAAATCTAGATCAATCATTTGAATACTTCTTTGAGAAAACTTCTTTAGAGCTAAATCAATTTGAATTTTTATGCCGAAAAATAAACGAAGGATATTTAAAAGTGTTCAAACAAAACCTAAAAGGTCAAATCACTTTGACAAATTTATTAGCTTATGCTTTTGACGCCTTAACAGTTCAAGAATCCGAATGGCAAGGAAGTGCAAGCAGAATCAAAATAACGAAAGAATTTAAAGATTTTGTAAAGCAAACAGAAATTGATTTTGATTATTTAGAAACAAACAATTAAAAACGTTGCACAACACAGTATATAAAAAATTGCTATTTTGTGCTTAACCAATGTGAGTTGCTTTTTTTGCTAGCTTCTGATTTTCCTTCGGAAAATCCTCGCACTCAAACACGCAACTTTCCATATACATAAACGTTGTAGCACATTTAAGAAAACCCAATGGCAACATACCAATTTCTAACATTTGTACTTCCAAGAAAGCCGATTGAAAAAAAATATGGCGGAATTCCAAAACAGCTCGAAATAAAACACGCTGAATGGGAAAAGTATTGGGAAAATTATGACGTGGAAATGAATGAAGCACCTGAACTTGAATTTGAAGATGCGATTACAACGAAATGGTGGAAAGGAATTCAAATAAATATTGCGGAATTAAGAAACGAAATTGACCAAATTATTCCAAGAGCTTCGTGGAATAACGAAAGTTGGAAAATTGAAAACGGAGAAGTTGACCACGATTTGAGTATTGACTATAACGAAAAAGAGAATTTTATAGATGATTTTAGATTTCGGACTGATTTGAGAGATTCAAAACTGAATTTCTTAAATTCAATGCTGGAATTATGCGACAGATATGACTGGATTTTAATGGACGAAAATGGAAATCTGTGTAATCCGAATATTAGAGAATTAGCGAAATTACTAAAAAATTCAAAAGCTCATTTATTTATAACAAACCCAACTGAATTTTTTGATAATCTGAAATAAGAACGTGCTACAACACCGTATATAATTTATTGCTAGCTCTAGCCTACTTACGAAAATCCTCGCGGATTTTCTATTCGGTTTTTATTTGCTAAATTAGTTGCTTAAACCACGCAACAAACCATATACAAACACGTTGTAAAACATTTGAGAAATGAAATTCGTCACAATAATATTGCTCTCAATTTTATCATTATGCAGTAATGGAAATAATAAACCTAATTCTGAAAAAGACATTGTACTGAGTAAGACAAATACTGAACCAACTATTGAAAAATTAAAAAAGCCTGAATTAATTGGAAAATGGTACTCGTCATACTTGAATTTTGACGATAGCTTAACTTTCTCTAAAAATATCAATGAAACTAAAGGTTCTATCCAATATGAATTTTCATTTATGGAAAACGGAGAAATTAAATTCAAAGACTTAACTGAAAATTACATTTGTGGACTTGGAATTTTAAAAATCAATAATGGAACTTGGAAAATTCACCACGAGAATTACTTGACTGTAACTTTAGCTGGAGAATTTACTGGAGATTACTCTTTTGAAAAAGAAATACAGTATGAAATAATTGCCTCTAAAGAAAGTGAATTGAATTTAAGACTTGATAATATAAATAAAAGTTGTGAAGTTGGATATGGAGGAACTGTATTTATTGATTAAAAAACGTTTTACAACACCGTATATAATTTATTGCTAGTTCTAGCCTACTTACGA
>TARA_R110000751_G_scaffold12818_7_pt1 | contig 10065 bp, 8 predicted proteins | sample TARA_R110000751 | Tara Oceans TARA_R110000751 (sample SAMEA4398001) | marine metagenome | biome: Polar Biome; feature: [MES] marine water layer (ENVO:01000295) within the mesopelagic zone...; material: water (ENVO:00002006), including particulate matter (ENVO:01000060) such as...... | reverse complement strand
TCGAGCGGCGGGGCGCGCGCCCGCCCTCAGGCCGCGCCCCGCCCTCAGGCCCTGCGTCGCCGCAGCAGGCGCAGCCCGCTGCCGGCGAGGCCCGCAAGCCCGCCCGGCAGGAACGACAGCACCACGATCAGCGCGCCGCCCAGCACGATGCTGTCGACATAGCCGCCGAAGGAGAAGAACTTCTCCTGCATCAGGATCAGCCCGACCCCCAGCAGCGGCGCCAGCAGCAGCCGCCGCCCCACCAGCACCACGGCGGTCAGCATCAGGATCAGGAAGTAGGTCTCCAGCACGTCGGCCGAGATATAGGCCCTCTGGTAGGCGTAGAGCCACCCGGCCCCCGCGGTGATCGGGGCCGAGACCAGGAACACCTGCAGCCGCGTGCGCAGCGGATCGATGCCCGACATGGTCGCGAGCTCGGGGTTCAGGTGCACGGTCATCGCCCGCTGCCCCAGGCCCGAGCGGCGGAAGGCGTCGACGAGGTAGATCGCGGCCATCAGCAGGACCCAGGCGACGGGCCAGAGGTCGCGGTCGGTGCGCGCCTGCCAGCCGGCGATCTCGAACAGCGGAATGCCGCTGATCCCGTCCGAGCCGCCCAGGAACGCCCAGTTCGCCGCCACCGTCATCGCCACCACGGTGACCGCGTAGGTGACGAGCGAGAACACGAACTCCCGCAGGCGCAGGGTCACCAGCCCGATCACCGCGGCGAGGGCGAGCGCGGCCAGCACGGTCAGGGCCAGGCTCTCGACCGGGCCGAAGCCCAGCCGCGTGGTCGAGATCGCGGTGGCGTAGGCTCCGCAGGCGAAGAACACCGGATGGGCGAGGCTGACCTCGCCCAGGTCGGAGACGATCACGTCGAGCCCGTAGGCCATGGTTGCGAAGATCGCGATCAGCACGAAGGCCGAGAACACCGCCGCCCCGCCCCCCAGCAGCCAGGGACCGGCCAGCGCGATCAGCGCGAGGGCGGGAAACAGGAGCGCGCGCAGCATCTCAGCGCCCTCCCGCGCGGGCGGCGAGGCCGCCGGGCCGCAGCGCCAGCACCACGATCAGCACGCCGAACATCGCCGCAGTCGCGTAGGCCTGGCTGACATAGGCGCCGAAGAAGGCGGTGAAGAAGCCGAGGCCCAGCCCCGCGAGGTAGCTGCCCGTGACGCTGCCGATGCCGCCCAGAACCACCACCACGAAGGTGATGATCACCTCCTGAAAGCCCATCGAGGTCAGGATCGGCGTGCGCGGCGCCACCACCGCCGCGGCCAGCGCCACCGCCGCCCCCTCGAAGGCGAAGACCCCGAGGTAGACCCGGCGCACGTCGACGCCCGCGAGCTGCGCGAGCTTGGGATCCTCGGCCACCATCCGCACCAGCCGGCCGAGGCGCGAGCGCTCCAGCACCAGCTTCAGGGCGATGAAGACCACGATGGTCACGATCACGATGGCCACGTCCTGCCAGGTGATCCACAAATCGCCGATGTAGATGTCGAGCAGCGACAGCGGCGTGTCCAGGATCTGCCCGGTGGAGCCGAAGGACAGCCCCGCCACCCCCTCGAGCAGGTGCCCGAAGCCCAGCGTCACGATCATGATCGAGACGAGATCCTGCTTGATCGTCAGCCGCAGCAGGGTCGCCTGCATGATCCAGCCGATGATCACGCCCGCCAGCATCGCGGCGGGGACGGCGATCAGGTAGGGCAGCCCCCAGGCGGCCATCACGAACCAGGCCACGAAGGCCCCGATCATGTACATCTGGCCGTGGGCGAAGTTGACCAGCTTGGCCGTGCCCAGAAGCACCGTCCAGCCGATGGCGATCAGCGCGAACGCGTGGCCCAGGATCAGCCCGTTCAGCGCCTGCTGCGCGAAGTTCATGGCGCGCCCCCTCCCAGGTAGGCTTCCGCGATGCGCGGGTCGTCCTGCATCTGCGCGGTCGGCCCCTGCGCGAGGATCCGCCCCCGCTCCAGCAGCACCAGGCGGTCGACCACGGGGATCGTCGCCTTCACGTTCTGCTCGACCAGCAGCACCGTCAGCCCGTCGTCGACCAGCGCCCGGATCGTCTCGAGCACCGTCGAGACCAGGCGCGGCGCGAGGCCGATCGAGGGCTCGTCGAGCATCAGCGCCCGGGGCGCCAGCCGCAGCGCCCGGGCGATCCCCAGCATCTGCCGCTCCCCGCCCGAGAGCTGGCCGCCGAGATGCCCGCGCCGCGAGGCGAGGTTGGGGAACAGGTCAAAGATCTCGTCGGTGGAATAGGACCGCCGCCCCTGCGCGTGGCGGGGGTGGGCGGCGTGGGCGAGGTTCTCGTCCACGCTGAGCGTCGCGAAGATCAGCCGGGACTCGGGGATCAGCAGCAGCCCCGCCTTCACCCGGTCGGGCGTCCGCAGGCCCGAGACGTCGCGCCCATCGAGGCGCACCGTGCCGCTCGCCTTCGGCTCCCCGCGCGACCAGCCGGCCAGCGCGTTGACCAGCGTCGACTTGCCTGCGCCATTGGCGCCGATCACGCCCACCAGCTCGCCCTGCGCGATGGAGAGATGCTCGACCGAGAGGGCGAGGTTGCCGCCGTAGCGGACCTCCAGCCCGTCTGCCTCCAGAACCGGCGCGCTCATGCGCTGCGCCCCAGGTAGGCTTCCAGGACGGCGGGGTCGCGGCGGACCTCCTCGGGCGGGCCGTTCGCGATCATCCGCCCCTGGTCGAGCACGACGATCCGGTCGGTGACGCTCATGATCAGGTCCATGTGATGTTCGATGACGACGAGGGCCATGCCCTCGGCCCGCAGCGACTGCAGCAACGTCACCAGCTGGGCCATGTCGGCGCCGCCGAGGCCCGCGGCCGGCTCGTCCAGCATCAGGATCTGCGCGCCGGAACCGTTGGCGAGCGCGATCGACAGCATCCGCTGCACGCCATAGGGCGCCTCGCCGGGGTAGGCGTCGTGGTAGCGGGCGGGCACGCCCATCCGCTCGAGCGCCTGCGCGGCGGCCTTGCGGGTCTCGATGGCGTCCCGTCGGGTGGCGAAGGGGCGGAAGACGGCGCGCGCGAGGCTCGCCCCCCGCTCGTCCTGCAGGACGGCGGCCATGTTCTCGAGCACCGTCAGGTCGCCGAAAAAGGCGTTCTGCTGGAAGGCCCGGCGCAGGCCGAGGGCCGCGAGGCGATGGGCGGGGACGTGGGTGACGTCCTCGCCCCTCAGGGTCACGCGGCCCTCGCGGCGCACCAGGTGGGTGGCGGCGTTGTAGCAGGTGCTCTTGCCTGCGCCGTTGGGGCCGATGATGCCCAGGATCTCCCCGGGCCTCACCTGCCATGACACGTCGTCGAGGGCTTTGAGCGCCCCGAAGGCGACCCGCAGCCCCTCGACCTGCAGCGCGGGGGCTGCGGAGTCCGATGGCGTCATGCTTACTGCTCGACCACCATCTTTTCGTCCTCGACCACGAACAGGTAGTGGTTGGAGTCGAGCTGGCCGTTGGCCTGGAAGGAGATGTCGCCCAGCAGCGTGCCGGTGAAGGAGCCGCCGCGGATGCGGTTGGCCACGGCCTCCTTCTCGAAGGACCCCACCTCCTCGACCGCCATCGCCCAGACCTGCAGGGCCGCGGCCGCCAGCGCCATGTACTTGTCGGGCGTGCGGTCGTGCATCTCCTGCAGCTTGGCCACGAAGGCCTGGTTGACGGGGTTCGAGGCGAAGGGCTCGATCTCGGGGAAGTAGATGTCGGCCCCGACCACGCCGTTGGTTGCGGCGCCCGCGACCTCGATCACGCTGGGCGCCACGGTGCCCACCGCCGAGACCAGCGTGCCCGGCAGGCGCGAGCGCGAGGCCTGGCGGATCAGGGCGGGCATGCCCAGCCCCTCGTTGGCGTTGATCGCCACGGTGATCTCGGGGTTCGCGGCCTTCACGGTCGACAGCGGCACCCGGAAGTCGGCCTGGTCGAAGGGGAATTTCTCCACCGCCACCAGCTCATAATCGTGGCCCAGCGCGTCGAGCTCGGCCTCGATCGAGGCCTGGGCGCCGTTGCCGTAGGCGTCGTTCTCGGTGAGGAAGGCGATGCGCTTGGCGCCGTTGTCGACGATGTACTTCGCGATCACCGCGCCATCGAGCGCGTTGGAGCTGTTGAAGCGGATCGCCAGCGGGTTGCCCTCGCCCGAGAGGATCGGGTCGGCCTTCGAGATCGCGGTGATGTCGAGAATCCCGGCCCGGCTGATCACCGGCTGCATGGCAAGCGTCACGGGGCTGTTCCAGCCCTCGATGATCACCTCGACGCCTTCGCCGATCAACTCGTTGGCGCGGGAGACGCCCACCGCGGGCGTGGATTCGTCGTCACGGATGTGGATCTCGATCTGGCGGCCCATCACGCCGCCGTCGGCGTTGATCATCGTGGCCATGGCGTCGAGGGACTCGGAGATGTGCTGGCCCTGGGGACCGGCGCCGCCCGAAAGCGGAAAGATCGCGCCGACCTTGACCGTGTCCTGGGCCCAGGCCGCCCCGGCGGCGAAGACCGCGGCGGCGACGAGCAGACTCGTCCCGAGCATGCGGGTCATCATGTTCCTCCCTTAATTGGCCGTTTAATTGATTCGACCTTGGGGGGACCTTAGCATCTCGCCCGACGTTGCAACGAGAATCGTGTCGGTCGCGCGGGACCTCGCGCCGGTGCTCGTGCCGGTGCTCGCGGCGGCGTCCAACAGCGCGCCCCCGTCGCGGAGGGCGCCGCGACAGGGGAGTTGTTCATGACGCATGTGGTCATCGCGGGCGGGGCCGGCGTGGTCGGCTCGGCCGCGGTCGAGGCCTTCGCCGCCGCCGGCTGGCGGGTCACCGCCATCTGCCGCCGGCCTCCGCCGGCGCTGCCGGGGGTGACGCACCTGGCCCTCGACCTCAACGACCGCGCGGCCTGCGCGGCGGCCATCGGGCAACTGGGCGACGTCACGCATGCGGTCTACGCCGCGCTCTACGAACTGCCGGGGCTGGTGGCGGGCTGGCTCGATCCGGGGCAGATGGAGACCAACCGGGCGATGTTCGCCAACTTCCTCGACCCGCTGACGGAGGCGGCCGCGGGGCTGCGCCACGTCTCGATCCTGCAGGGGACCAAGGCCTACGGCGGCCACATCCGGCGCACCATGCCGATCCCGGCCAAGGAGCGGTGGCCCCGCGACGACCACCCCAACTTCTACTGGCTGCAGGAAGATCACCTGCGCGCGGCGGCCGAGCGCGCGCCCTGGTCCTGGACCATCCTGCGCCCGCAGGTGGTGTTCGGCGGCGCGGTCGGCTCGGCGATGAACATCGCGCCGGTGCTGGGGGTCTTTGCGGCGCTGTGCGCCGAGCAGGGGCGCCCCTTCGGCTTCCCCGGCGGCCCGGCCTACCTGTGGGAGGCGGCGGATTCCCGCCTGGTGGCCAAGGCGCTGCTCTGGGCCGCCGAGGCCCCCGCGGCGGCCAACGAGATCTTCAACGTGGCCAACGGCGACGTCGCCGACTGGCATCAGCTTTGGCCCTCGATCGCGCGCGCTCTGGGCCATGCCCCGGCGGCGCCCGAGCCGCTGGAGCTCGCCGCCTGGCTGCCCGCGCAGGCCGAGGCCTGGGACCGGATCCGGGCCCGCCACGACCTGCGCGCCCCCCCGCTCTCGGCCTTCCTGGGGGAGTCGCATCACTATGCCGACCGGGTCATGGCCCATGGCGGCAAGCGCCCGCGCGACCCCTGGATCGTCAGCACCATCAAGATCCGCCAGGCCGGGTTCGACGCCTGCCAGGACACCGAGGACATGTTCGCCGAATGGTTCGCCCGCCTGGTCGAGGACCGCATCCTTCCTCCGCCAGGCCCCGCCCCGCGCGATTGAGAGATTGCTGTTTAACTGACTAGCTAATACTGTCGCCTGACCAACGCCGGCGACGATCGGCGACGCCCCGAAGGGGAGGAGACATCGCAGCCGCCGCCCTCGCCCCCTGCGGGCGGGGGCGGCGTCGCGGCCCGCCCCCCCCCCACGGATCTTTCGCCCGATGCCCGGGCGACCCGGACGACCAACGACGGACCGCCGCGAACGCGGACGGAACCGCGGGGAGGAGACGACGCCATGGACGGAGCCGCGCCCGGTTTCGACACCCTGATCTACGAGCTGCGCGACCACGTCGCGCGCATCACGCTCAACCGGCCGCACCGGCGCAACGCGCTGAACCGGGAGGCCTACGACGAGCTCGAGGCCGCCTTCCGCCGCGCCTCGGCCGACCCCGAGACGCGCTGCGTGCTGGTCACCGGCGCCGACCCCTCGTTCTGCGCGGGCGAGGACGTCAAGGAGATGATGACGGGCGAGAAGAAGCCCCCCTCGACGCTCGCCAAGCGCCCGCCGACCCCCGCCGCGATGGCGGCGATGGAGTGCCCGGTCCCGGTGATCGCGGCGGTCAACGGCTCGGCCGTGGGCTGGGGGATGGAGCTCGCCCTCTACGCCGACATCCGCATCGCCTCGGAAAAGGCGGTCTTCGCCGAGCTGTTCATCCGCCGCGGCCTGATCTGCGATGTCGGCGGCCTCCTGCGCCTGCCCGCCATCGTGGGGCCGGAGCGGGCGGCCGAGCTGCTTTATACCGGCGACGTGATCGACGCGCAGACCGCGCTCGACTACCGCCTCGTCTCCCGCGTGGTCCCCCACGAGGCGCTGCTGCCCGAGGCCGAGGCGCTGGCCGCCCGCATCGCCGGCAACCCGCCGCTGGCGCTCCGCTGCATGAAGGAGGGCCTGCGCCGCACCGCCTATGGCGACCCGCGGGAGGTCGGCTCCTGGGCGATCGACACGATCTATCGCCTGTTCGACACCGAGGATCACCGCGAGGGCGTGAAAAGCTTCCTCGAGAAGCGCGAGCCGGTGTTCACCGGCCGCTGAGACCCCGACGCGGACCCCCGCGCGGCGCCGCCCGGCCCGCCCGCGCGCAGCCCCCAATCGCGACGGCCGGGCGCGGGAGGAGATCATGACCGCACCCAGACCCTGGGTCCGCATCGCGGACGAGACGCGCGCGCACGCCGAGATCGACGCGCAGGCCCGTCGCGCCGCCTCCGGGTTCCGCGCCATGGGCGTGACCGAAGGCGACGTGGTCGCCGTGCTGATGCGCAACAGCTTCGAGTTCATCGAGGCGACGCTCGCCGCCGGCCTCGTGGGCGCCTACGTGGTGCCGGTGAACTGGCACAACACGACCGAGGAGGTGCGCTACGTCCTCGACAACTGCGGCGCGCTGGTGGTGGTGGCCCACGCCGACCTGCTGCGCCGCGCGCAGGGCGCGATCCCGCCGGGCGCGCGGGTGCTGGCCGCCCCCACCCCGCCCGCGATCCGCGAGGACTACTCGGTGGACGAGGCGACCGCCGCCGTCCCCGAGGGCGTGGAGCGCTGGGAGGCGTTCGTGGCCGCGAACGCCGAGATGCAGCCGCCCTTCGCCGTCTCCCCCGGCTCGATGATCTACACCTCCGGCACCACGGGGAACCCCAAGGGCGTGCGCCGGGCGCCGCCGACGCCCGAGCAGACCGAGGCCTCTGGCGAGATGCTGCGCATCGTCGGCGGGCTCGAGGGCTGGCAGGACCGGATGAGCGAGGCGGTGTTCCTGATCCCGGGGCCGGCCTATCACTCCTCCCCCAACGGCTGGCTGTTCGGCGTCTACGGTATGGGCGGCAACCTGGTGGTCGAGCCGCGCTTCCGCGCCGAGCGGGTGCTGAGGCGCATCGCGGAAAGCCGCATCACCCACGCGCTGATGGTGCCCACCATGTTCGTGCGGCTGCTGGCGCTGGACGCGCAGACGAAGGCCGCGCACGACGTCTCCTCGCTGGTCAGCGTCAACCACGTGGGCGCGCCCTGTCCGCCGCATGTGAAGCGCGCGATGATCGACTGGTTCGGCCCGGTGATCACCGAGCACTACGGCTCGACCGAGCTGGGCGCCGTGGCTTTCTGCACGGCCGAGGAATGGCTGGCCCACCCCGGCACGGTCGGCCGCGCGCTGCCCGGCTGCGAGATCGAGATCCACGACGCCGACGGCAACCCGCTGCCCCCGGGCGAGAGCGGCGAGATCGTCTCGCGCCGGGTGGTCTACGCCGATTTCACCTATCACGGCGACGACGCCAAGCGGCGGGCGACGGGCCGCGCCGGAGGGCTGCTGGCGCCGGGCGACATGGGATATCTGGACGCGGAGGGGTTCCTGTATCTCTCGGGTCGGGCCTCGGACATGATCATCTTCGGGGGGACCAACGTCTACCCGGCCGAGATCGAGGCCGAGATCCACAAGATCCCCGGCGTCGCCGACTGTGCCGTCTTCGGCATCCCCGACGAGGCCTATGGCGAGGTGGTCTGCGCCCACGTGCAGCCCGACCCGGGCGCGCGCCTGACCGAGGCGGGGTTGACCGAGGCGCTGAAGGGCGCGCTCGCCTCCTACAAGATCCCCCGCAAGGTGGTGTTCGAGGACAGCCTGCCGCGCGAGGACACCGGCAAGATCTTCAAGCGCAAGATCCGCGCGCCGTATTGGGAGGCGCTGGACCGCGCCATCTGAGGGCGCGCCCTGCAGGGCTGGCGGGCAAGGCCCGGGCGCCGCGCGCCCGGGAAACGCGCGACCGTGTTCATGCCTGTCGACCCCCAGTTTTCTGGTGACGAGGCGCGTTCAAAGTGTTGAACTGCGAAACGGCTTCGAGCGCTCGGGGGGGTCTTCGAAGTCGGCGGCGACCGAATCGCGATGAACGCGGCCGGGCCGTTTCGGGTTGGGCGGGCTCGATGTATCCCCGCCTGTGACAGGCGTGGGGAGTGCTGCCTTGTCCATCCTTCTTCGCAACGCCGCGGCGCGGCGTCCGTTCCTGTGTGCGATGCTGGCGACGTCCTCGGCGATCGCGCTGGCCTCGACCCCCTCGGCCCGGGCCGACGTGATCGGCTGCAGCACGTCCTACGACAAGACCTGCACGCTGAGCGCCGGCGACACCGGCATCGCCTTCGCCCCCACGCTCTCGCAAGACGGCTTCCTGGGCTATGTGGAAAATGACGTCGACGTCACCGCCACCGCGGGCTCGCAGCCGATCGTGATCGACTACCATGCCACCGGCAGCAGCGGCTCCACCAGCGGCGACGACGGCAACGACAAGGCGCGGGGCGTCGACGGGGGCGAGTTCTTCATCACCAACCGCGGCTCGCTGACCCTGACCGGCGGCGGGACCGGGGGCGGCGGGCGGCTGTCGCTGATCGACCTGCAGGGGTTCGGCGGCGCCGGCGCCACGCCCGATTCCAACGGCAACGACGGCGGGCGCGGCGGCGACGGCGGCATCCTGACGGTCGACAACTACGGCCAGATGATCGTGCGCTCGAACGCGCCGGGGTCCAACGGCGACGAGGTCTTCGGCGTCCGGGTGGTCAGCCAGGGCGGCGACGGCGCCGAGATGAACGGCGGCAGCGGCGACCAGAAGGGCGGCAACGGCGGCGACGCCAAGCAGATCACCATCACCAACCACGCCGGCGGACTGATCCGGCTGGGCGATTCCCAGACCAGCCTGCTCTCGATCCCCAACGGGGCGCAGGCCATCATGGCCTATGGCAACGGCGGCAACGGCGGCTCCGAGAATGGCGCGGGCGGCGCGGGCGGCCAGATCAACGTGACCAACGCCGGGACCATCGAGATGTATCTCGACACGACCGGCCATGTCGCCAACCCGCAGAGCTCGATCGCGGGCGTCTACGCCCATTCCCGGGGCGGCCTCGGCCAGTCCTCGGAAGACAACTCCGACCCCGGCGGCCGGGGCGAGGAGGGGCGGCCGATCACGATCGGGAACACGGGCTCGATCTCGATCTACGCGCCGAGCCTGACCGCCGCCTTCGACACCGACATGGGGTCGGGCGCGATGTTCGCGCTGTCGACGGGCGGCGACGGCGGCGCCTCGCCTGACAAGAACGTCGGCGGCGCGGGCGGCGGCGCGGCGGTGAACACCGACGGCTCGGTCGGCCAGATCCACCTCAGCAACACCGGCGGCGCGATCACGACGCAGGGCTACGGCCTGAGCGGCATGGTGGCGCTGGCGCGCGGCGGCGACGGGGGCGAGGGCAACGGCGACGACAGCTCGCGCGGCGGCGCCGGCGGGCGGGGCGGCGACATCCTTCTGGAGATGGGCG
>TARA_R110000751_G_scaffold2460_4_pt1 | contig 10094 bp, 17 predicted proteins | sample TARA_R110000751 | Tara Oceans TARA_R110000751 (sample SAMEA4398001) | marine metagenome | biome: Polar Biome; feature: [MES] marine water layer (ENVO:01000295) within the mesopelagic zone...; material: water (ENVO:00002006), including particulate matter (ENVO:01000060) such as...... | reverse complement strand
TTTATGGGCTGGTAGATACACAGCAATGTCACCTATTACTTCATTTCCCTCAGATGGTTATGATGGGATTATTATTGAAAGAAATATCCCATTAACATCTATGTGCTCCCACCACCATCAACTAATTAGGGGAGTAGTTCATATAGGTTATGTAGCGGGGGATGAAGGTCAAGTAATTGGACTAAGCAAATTAAATAGAATTGTAGAGTTATTTGGCCGTAGAGGAGCAATTCAGGAACAATTAACTTCAGCCATCCATAACGCAGTAAATAAAGTATGTGAAAACAATAGAGGTGTTATTGTTTCTGTAGTAGCGGGCCATTCATGTGTAAGCTGTAGAGGAGTAAAACACACAGGAGCATCAATGGTTACAACTAAAGCATCTGGTGTATTTAGAGAAAATGATAATTTAGCTAGAAAAGAATTCTTCGATTCAATTAAAATTAATAACGGAGGAAATCAAATATAATAATTAAAATAAAAATAATGGAAAACACACAAGAATTAGTAAACTCAATCAAAGAACAAATATCATTGATTGAAGCAGAAATTGATAAAACAACGGCAGCTGCCAAAGGAAGATGTAGATCAGCAGCTAACAAAATTAAAAATATATCAACTGACATTAAAAAAACCCATAAATAAAAAAATATGAATATGATGAGCTTATACGACTATCTAGGAAGAGCTGCAGGTCCTGAATTAGGCAAAAGGGTGGCATCAGCGGCAGCAGCAAAGGAAATCACTTTTGGATCCCGCCATGTAGAAAATAAAACATACACTGGAGAAGTATTATTATACCCTAAATCTTTTTTAGATGAATTTTTTGGGGGTGGGTTAAGTGAAGGATCTCAAGGAAAACAATTATTAAAAGGATAAATTAAAAATAAAAAGATATGGCATATTGGTTAGCAAAAGTAAAGGTTGAAGAGGAAACCTCTCGTGGCACCGTTAGGTGGACAAGCGAACAATTCCTGGTAAATGCAGAAAATGCAACAGACGCTGAAGTTAAATTAACTCAAGAGTATTCTACATATAACATGGAATGGCACGTCTCCCAACTTAAGCAAATTAAATTAGTAAAAGTTATTGAATAATGGGAAATCAAATTACACCACCTGAAGATATTAGGTTTGTAGATGAAGTTGAGGAATTTAATAATTTAATGAATAAACCCAATAATTATGAACCTACTATACCTGAAAAAAAAGAATGGGAGTTCGTCTATGACTTCGTCTTGGAAGAACTTGAGGAATATCGAGAAGCATGTGAACGAGGCGACATCGTGGAAGTTTTGGATGCTTTGTGTGATATTACTTATGTTTCCCTTGGGAACGGTACTATGTTACACGGTCTTAAGGATAAAATTTGGCCAGCCTATCAAGAAGTACAAGCATCGAATTTATCTAAAGCTTGTTCGAATGAGGGGGAAGCACAAAGCACGGTTGAAAAGAGGAGCAAAGAGCAAGGTGAAGCCTGCCACTATGAAAAGGTTGGTAATAAATACGTTGTTTACCGCACGCGTGATCGTAAAGTAATGAAGAACATCAATTACTTTAGACCAAATTTAAAACAGTTTTTTACTGAAAACGAATTAGAAAATTTCAAAAATAAATGAGAAAAGGAAGACAAAAAGGTCAAACTAAAGCAAAAAGCATAATTGATGATTCTTCATTATCACCTTATAAGATTTTAATAGAGGAAGACCAATATGTTTTATTAGATGGTAAAGACATCCCTCAAGGATATTTTACCTCATTAGATACAATAATTAAAAGAATATCTAGAATGTTATTAGCAAATAAAAGAGAAACATATAACCTTTCTGGATTCATAGAGAGTTACAAACAAACAACATCCCAACTCTTAAACAGTTTTAAAAACACCTAAATATATTCAACGGAACTAGTATGAAACAATTACTATACTTCTCAGCGGAGTGGTGCCAACCCTGTAAACAACTAAGCCCTATAATGGAAGAACTCCAATCAGAAGGACTTTCTGTTCAAAAAATCGATGTAGATACCAACCCAGAGGCAGTAAAATCCTTTGGGGTCAAAAACATCCCAACAGTAATATTAACATTAGATGGAATTGACTCTGGGAGGAAACTTGGACTTAATCCAAAGAGTATGTATATTGAGCTATATAATAAAAATTAATGTATAAAAATTGTTATGTTACAAGGGGGGAGGAATGGAATCATTATAACATCCACTTATGGACAGATGAAGGTTATTTTTTAGAAGAATTCCAAAATTATGGGTATATAGAATGTCATCCAGAACAGGCTACCCATCAAGGGTTAAAGGGGGAAACTCTAAAAAAAGTACATAATTGGGGTCGAGAAGATCCCCGTATGCACTACTCAGACCATACTAAGGGAAATATCCATACCAAATTTCTTATTGACAAATATGGTAATGATGATACTCCCTCAGTTACTCATAAAGAATTATTTTTTGATATTGAAATTGAGATGGGGGGTGCTTTAACTCCAGAGTATATTAAATCGGCTCCTAAACCTGTTACTTCAATTGCGTGGTGGGATCGTCAAGTAGATGAGTGGAAAATTGTTATTGTTGATAAAGAAGGAAAACTTGAGCATACCTTTGATTCCCAAGGAAGAGAAGTAATCCCAGTACCTAGGGAAACAGATTTACTTGATAAATTTGTATCAATGATGGAAGAAGTACAACCAGACATTCTAGTTGGATATAATAGCGATTATTTTGATATTCCTTATCTCTATTATAGAATTAAGAATACTATGGGTAAACGCACAGCCAGTAGAATGTCTCCTATTAATATTATAGAGGAACGTCATTGGAGTGAAGATGCTCCTATTAGAATTGCTGGGGTTGCTTCTTTAGATTATATACGTTTACATAAAAAATATAGTTTTAAAGACGAACCATCTTATAAACTTGATTCTTTAGGAGAAAAATATGTAGACCAAAAGAAGATTGAATACGAAGGATCACTTGATAGACTATTTGCAGAAGATAAAGAAAAATTTATTGAATATAATTTTGTTGATGTTCTAATTCTAAAAAAATTAGACGAAAAGTTCAAATATATAGAATTAACAAAAAATCTTGCTCACAAGGGAAAAGTATTATATGAAGAGGTTTACCAATCTTCACGCATCCATGATGGAGCTATTTCTAGTTGGCTTATTTCTGAGGGAATAGTTCCCCCAAATAAGGATTTAAACCCATTAACAAAGAAAAATTATGCGGGGGGTTATTTATTTTGCCCCAAAACGGGCATTTATAATTATATGTTTGATGAAGACCTTACATCACTATACCCATCGATTATTATGTCTATTAACATAGGAAAAGAAACTTATATAGGTAGAATATTAGATTTATTTAATGATAGGAATAATAGACTTGGTTTAAATGATTTAGAAGATATTATAGCTAAAGACCCCGAAAAAACCCTCCCCTTTGAAAATCTACAACGAAAGCAGCAATATATGCCCGTTAAAGATATAGTAGATAAAATAAAAACCCACAATCTAGCGGTTTCTGCCAATGGGGTAATATTCAGAACAGATAAAAAATCAGTACTTGCTGTTATTCTTGATAAATGGTTTGATGAAAGAGTTATATATAAAAAAGCAATGAAAAAGGCATATCAAAGTGGAAATAAAAAAGAAGGAGAACAAAACCATCTTAAACAATATACGATGAAAATCTTATTAAATTCTCTCTATGGAGCTACAGCCTTGCCTAATTTCAGGTATGGTAATGTTATTCTTAGTGAAGCTATAACTTTAAGTGGCCAGAGAATTATCCAAGAATCTGCTTTATTTGCAAATACACATATGAATAAAGTTTTACGAAACGAATTAAAATTAGAATTATAATGGCACTTACCCCACAATCAATAAGAAGTAATATTATTATTAAATTAAATGGTGAATATGTTAGAAAGGAAGAAATAATAAACCTTAGCAAAGAATGGAGCGATAAACAGATTAATTTTTTTAGAAAAATGCTCCAACAGGGGGGAAATCTAAGGATATTAGGAAATCTTTTTGAAATAACTGTTCAAGAAACTATAGTAACCTCTAGAGGAGAAAAGGACAAAGGAATATTTAAATCACCTGGAGTAGACGATAGATTTTAATTTATGATTAATCAAGAAGAAATACCCTGGTGGATTTGTAAAGAAGGAGACAAAAATCTATGTACATATGTAGACACAGACTCTAATTACTTTCATGCTGAACCTATTTTAAAACATTTATATCCTAATTTTTCTGAATTACCAGAAGAAGAACAGGATGATCTTTTAGAAAAAATAGCCATAAAATACCAAGACCTCATTACGGAATATTACGACATACTTGCTAAAGATGCCTTCAATATTAAGAAACACCGTCTTGAAATGAAAACCGAATGTACTATTCGCTCAGGTTTTTTCTCAGGTAAAAGAAGATATGCCCAATATATTACAAAGAAAGAGGGTATGAAGGTAAAAGATATTGAAGTTAAAGGACTTGATTTCATGAAATCTAACTTTCCACCTTTATTTAAAAAATTCTTCAATAATATTCTAAATAAGATTCTATTTGGTGCTACACGAAATGAAATAGATTTTGAAATCTTAGAATTCAAAAATAGCCTAAGCGAATTACCACTCGAATTAATAGGCAAACCCACCGGAGTAAAAGACATCAAAAAATACGTTGAACGACCCCCTGGGGCTGGAAATATTTTTACTACCCTCAAAACAGGGACCCCAGTAAATGTTAAAGCAGCAGTTCGTTACAATGACTTCCTTAAATTTAAAGGAATAGACAAACAACACTCCCAAATAGTACAGGGGGATAAAATTAAATGGGTTTATCTAAAAGATAATCCATATAAAATTGACACAATGGGTTTCTTAGATTTTGATTTCCCAGAAAGTGTTCGTACATTCGTAGAAATGTATGTTGATAGAGATAAAGCATTTGACTCAATATTAAAAAATAAACTAGAATCATTCTACCAAGACTTAAGTTGGGGTAGTTTGACACTCAACACACACGTTAACAATTTTTTCTCATTTTAATGACAGATAAAAGAATCATAGATAGTTTTATAGATAAATACCACTTAGGAGGTAATATAGAACGAATTAAATGGGTTTCAGATAATGAATCCTTAAGTGCTAAATTTATTAATGACTCTCAAAATTTAGTAGGACAAATAACTACTAAAAACTTCCAATTCCCAGTAGGTGAATTTGGTATTTATAGCACTTCAACATTAAGTAAACTATTAGGGATACTTGAAAACGAAGTAATATTTGATGTTAATAAAGAAGGTAACACTCCATCTAAATTTATTATATCTGATACTAGTATGGATGTTTCATTTAATCTAGCTGACCCACAAGTTATACCAAATATCCCAGCTATTAATAAAATGGAGGGGAATGTAGAAATAGAATTAGATGAAGAATTTACTACTAAATTTATCAAGGCAAAAGATGCTGTAGGTGAAGAAGTATTTTATATCTCTACTAGGGATGGATTTACTTCAAAGGAAGTAGTATTTACTATTGGAAATAACAACACAAATTCAGTTTCATTTGCAATAGATATAGTAGAGGGGGGCAGTGATATTGAATTAGATAATATTCCCTTCAATTCAGATTTAGTAAAAGAGATATTTAAACATAATAAACGCTTTGAACTTGGGTTTGTACAAATAAATCCAAAAGGATTAATGACTTTTGCATTTAAGTTTGGAGACCTAGAAACTAATTATTACCTAGTAAGAAATCAAAACCAATAAAATACATAAAATGAAAAATTACCCAATTACACCCTTAGCTGATCGTGTTTTAATTAAACCGATTGAAGAGGAAGAGTCTACCTATGGAAACATTGTTGTCCCCGATATGGGTAAAGACAAACCAGACTTTGGAACTGTCCTTGCTGTAGGACCTGGCCGTTATGATAATAATGGAAATTTAATCCCTACACGCTTGGAGATAGGCCAAAAGGTTATTATGCCCAAATATGGGGCGAACACAGTAGAACTTAAAGGCGAAGAATATGTTCTTGCCGCAGAATCAGAAATTTTAGGAATCATAAATTAAAAAAAAATGAGTAAAGTTATTAAATTTGGAGAAGAAGGAAGAGGCAAACTTCAATTAGGAGTAAACCAATTAGCAGATGCAGTTGCAAGTACATTAGGACCTTATGGTCGTAATGTAGTAACTGGAAATGAAATGGGAGTTCAGTCTACTAAAGATGGTGTTACTGTTGCCAAACAAATTACACTTGAAGACAAAACTGAAGATCTTGGTGCTCAAGTTGTTAAACAATCAGCTATTAAAACAGCTGAACAAGCAGGGGATGGAACTACCACAGCAACTGTTTTATCAAGAGAAATTTTCAATCAAGCATTAGAGGCTGTTAGTCATAAATCTAATAATGCTATTGATATAAAAAGGGGAATTGATAAGGCTGTAAAAGATGTAGTTTCTTATTTAAAAGAAAATTCTCAAGATATTTCAAATGAGGATCAACTTAAACAAGTAGCCACTATCTCAGCTAACAATGATACTGAAATAGGTAATCTTATAGCCACTGCTTTTGATAAAGCTGGAAGAGAAGGAGTTATTACTGTTGAATCTAGTAAAACTCATGAAACAACCCTTGAAGTAGTAGAAGGAATGCAATTCGATCGTGGTTATAAATCACCTTATTTTGTTACAGATAATGGATCAATGACATGTCAGCTTGATGAACCCTTCATTCTAATGTATGATGGGAAAATTAGCGCTATAAAAGAATTACTTCCTATACTTGAAAGTGTCAGCCAACAAAACAAATCTCTTTTAATTGTTGCAGAGGACATTGATGGTGAAGCTCTTGCCGCTATGATTGTAAATAAAATGCGTGGTATTTTAAAATGTGCTGCTGTTAAAGCACCTGACTTTGGAGAACGTCGTACTATGATTTTAGAAGATATGGCGGCTCTTACAGGAGGTACTGTTATTTCAAAACAAAAAGGTATGAAACTTGATAAAGTTACCTTTGATATGTTAGGAGATGCTAGAGGTGTTACTATTTCTAAAGAAGAAACTACAATTGTAGATGGGGGTGGTACCGAAGAAGCGATTGAAGTACGTCTTAGTGAAATCAAAGACCAGATTGAAAAAGCAGAAAGCAATTATGCTCGTGAACAACTTCAACAACGTTTAGGGAAATTAGCAGGTGGTGTAGCAGTAATTAATGTTGGAGCCTATACTGAAGCTGAAATGAATGAACGTAAAGATAGAGTTGATGATGCTGTTCATGCTGTTAAAGCGGCTATTGAGGAAGGCATCCTTCCAGGAGGAGGTCACGCTTTACTTTGTGCATCAGGAAAAATAGAAAATGATACATTAAATACCTCACAAGAAATGGGTTATGAAATTGTTCGCAAATCTATTCGCAAACCATTCTACCAAATCCTTTCAAATGCAGGTTATAGCCATGAAAAGTGTACTTTGGCAGCATTGAATGTAGAAGGTGATTTTGAATTAGGATGGAATTTAGCTACTGAAAATAAAGTAAATATGCTTTCTGAAGGTATTATTGACCCAACTAAAGTTACACGCTGTGCTCTTGAAAATGCGGCATCAGCTGCAGGTATTCTTCTTACAACAGAGTGTGTAATCACAGATACTCCTAAAAAAGAAAATGAAAGCTTATCTGAACAATCAATGTTTTAATGGATTTATTTGTAGAAAAATACAGACCCCACAATCTTGATAATTTTATTGGAGACAATGATGTTAGAGATAAAATTCAAGAATATATAACCGAGGGTACCCTACAAAATCTACTATTATTTGGACCAGCGGGGACTGGAAAGACCTCGCTGGCCAAACTAATAGTCAAGCAACTAGAATCAGATCACCTTTATATTAATGCATCTGATGAAAGGGGTATAGATACAATTAGGGATAAAATTATCCCATTTGCTTCAAGTATGGGGTTTAATGGGTTAAAAATAATAATATTAGATGAGGCAGATTATCTTACGGCTCAAGCTCAAGCGACCCTTAGAAATGTCATTGAAACATTTTCTACTAGCTGCCGTTTTATTTTTACATGCAACTACTTAGATCGTATTATTAGTCCCCTACAATCCCGCTGTGTTGCCTTTGGAATTATTCCACCTTCTAAAAAAGAAGTAGGACAACACATATTACAAATATGTGATAAAGAAGAAATCAAATATACTAAAGAAGACTTAGGAAAAATAATCATAACCCATTACCCAGATATTCGTAAAATCTTAAACACAGTACAGGGTAGTATAAAGGGGGGAGAGTTAATTCTTGATTCTAAATCTTTAGTCAATACGGATTTTGAAAATAAGGTAGTAGCAGCATTAAAAAATAAAGCTAAACTAAATGACATCAGACAAATAATCGCCGATAGTGGTGCACAACAGTTTGAGTCATTGTTTAGGTGTTTATACGATAATGTAGAAGAATACACTACAAACATTGGTGAAGCAATAATAATAATCTCCCAATATCAATATGAATATAGCTTTGTTGTAGATAAAGAAATTTGTGTAGCTGCAATGTTAAATAAATTATTAAAAATATGAGTAAGAACAGTACAGTACAAAGAAAAGATCAACTTGATGGGTGGTACAAGTGGTTTAATGCAAAATACAACAGATATAATACAATCCGCTCTCAAAAACCAACTAAAGACTATTAATAATGGATCAACAACAACAATTTAATATAGACATTACCCAAACTACCCCAATAGTTTGTGACGAATGTAGTTGTAAGCATTTTATACAAGTTACCCTTATGCGTAAACTTTCCCCAATGCTCTCCCCAACAGGACAACCAACATTAATTCCAATCCCAGTTTATGCTTGTCATAAATGTGGACATGTTAACGATGATTTTCAACCCAAGGATGAATCCCTTTGATTTTCTAAAATTAGTCCATGATAAAAAGGTTAAATGGGAAGACCTAAATGAGGAAGAACAAAAAGGTTGGAATACATTTATAATAAATCGTGCCCTTAGTTTCAATTCAGATTATTTAAACATAGTAAATAATATCCAACCATACACTAGTGGACAATTAACCCCGGCTGAAATATTTAAATATTACCAAGATATGTTACCAACTAATTTTAGATTTAAAAAATGGATTAAAGGAAAAAAAGACAAACCCTATAAACCAGAGTTATTAGCTTTATTAAGTGGGTATTTTGAATGTTCCTGCAAACAAGCAGAAGATTACTTAAACATCATGAAGAAGAAAGACATTAAATCTTTACTTAATAGTATAGGCACTCAAGATAATGAAATAAAAAAATTATTAAAAAAATGATAGAATTTACCCCAGAAGACGACGCAGCAGTAAAGTGGTGTGAGGAAAAATATCCTGACCTAACTAAAGAATATAAAAAAATTATGATGGAGCAATATATTTTATTTTGCAAAAAACATCGCAATTATGGTGCCTCTAACATTAATGTAGGAACAAATCTCGAAACAGAGGGGGACATTAAATTATCACTTACGGGTTTATGGTTTAGAATGAACGATAAAATCCAACGTTTAAAAAATCTAGTAGTATTAGGAGAACCTGACACCGTAGGCGAATCAGTAGCAGATACACTTAAAGACCTTAGTGTATATGGAATTATTGGACAAATAGTACAACAAGGAAAGTTCAAATGATATTAGAAAATATACAAAATACAGTAGTCCCTAAAATTGACTTTAAAAAGGGTAAACATGTTTCATATTCACAACTTTCCTTATGGTTATCATGCCCCCATAAATGGAAGTTAATGTACATTGATAAGTTAAAACAACCACCAAATATTCATCTAGCGTTTGGATCTGCGATGCACGAAACTCTACAAGAATATTTAGATTTAATGTATAATAAATCTATCAAAGCAGCCGATGAATTCCCAATTCATGAGGACTTTCAGCAACGTTTTTTAAAAATGTATAATGATTATAAAAAACAAATTGGTAGTAACTTTTCTACCCCTAAGGAAATTGCTGAGTTTGTTAATGATGGGTTAAATATTATTGATTTCTTT
>TARA_R110000751_G_scaffold307854_1_pt1 | contig 10102 bp, 7 predicted proteins | sample TARA_R110000751 | Tara Oceans TARA_R110000751 (sample SAMEA4398001) | marine metagenome | biome: Polar Biome; feature: [MES] marine water layer (ENVO:01000295) within the mesopelagic zone...; material: water (ENVO:00002006), including particulate matter (ENVO:01000060) such as...... | reverse complement strand
TGATCAATGTCTGATCCTGGCAAGGGAGTGGCAGCGCCTTTGTGCCGATCCCTGGACGCTGGTCAATGCCTGTTTGCGCGTAAATGAGGCCATTGAGCGTGTCGGGTTTGATGGCGTCCGGAAAGCATTGGAAGATATTAAACGACGGGGAAAAAGGCCCTCACGGCTTGGCGTGTTGGATATTCTTGATGGGTTGGTTACCGAATGCGCCAAGCACGAAGAGGCGGATGCCATTCCTGATCATTGCGATCCCTCTGATCCGCCTGAATGGCAAGAGATAAGCCAAGTTGTTGCCCAGGCCGATATTCCCGGTTGTCGTAATCCGCGTCTCTGGCTGTCGCAGATCCGCGCGGTTCTCAGTGGCTGCACAATCGATTTAAAAGCCCGGAACCGGTGCGTTCAGGACATGGCGCGTCATCATTTGATGCCGGTTATTGAAGCCGTTGCCGGACGCCGGGGATTGCTGATCGGAGATGTGTCATGCGTGAGTTGATGATGTCCTCTGATCATGTTCCTGTGTCGTTTGAAGTGCGGTTTGAGGCGTTTCTTCAAGTGGGGGAGCGACCGTGAGACAGGCTAAAGCGGTTTACTTGAAGTGCTTCAATTTGGGAGTTGGTGCTGCGACGATGTTCCCGGGATATGAGGGGGCTGTTAGGCAAGCAAATTCTTTGAGGATTCTGCATGCTTTTGATCAGCGTATGAATGATTACCTAAATAAATAGAGGCCGTTACCGTGGGGTACCCTGCTGCTAACCTATTGATACCTTTAGGGCTGATTATGTGTTGGCATGGGGCATATAAGCTTTGATTTTGTTGAATAATTTCTGCTAACGTTCGGCCCGCACCGCCTACAAGTAATTCTGCGGATTTTAACCTTATTCAAGTGTATAGAATCTGCCCGGATAGGCTGCCAATCCTGCTCAATAACTCTCAATTATTCTCGCGTGTCAAAATAGTAGTTATGTAAATATATCGATTGACAAAAAAGGGTCTAAAAAAACGTAGCAGCGTACAGAGGGCTGGGACTAACTCTGCACTCGAAATAGATTGAAACCTGCATAAAGCGGCGAATTGGAAAGAAATTATGTCTAGACTGGGAAACCTCTCTCACATCGATTTTGAAGAACTTTGCCGCGATATTGCCAAAGCGGACACTGGAAAAAGATTTTCAGCGTTCGGTCCAGGGCCGGACGGTGGCATAGATGGTCGTCACTCTAAGGGGGCGGATGCCACTGTCCTGCAATGCAAACATTACATTGGCTCGACATTTACGGCGCTGAAATCGTCCCTCAAGAAGGAAGTTTCCAAAGTCTCCAAACTCAAGCCTAAACGCTATTTGTTCTTTACGTCACAATCTTTGACAACCAAAAAGAGCGATACCCTGGCAGAGATTGCCGGTGACATCCTCCAGCAACCAGAAGATATCAGGGGCCGTGAAGACATTGAAGGAGCCCTCAGAACATACCCAGAGATCGAAAAATCCCACATCAAGCTTTGGCTATCCAGCACCGTTGTCTTAGAACGCATCCTAAATTCCGGCCTTGAGGCGTTCACTCAGGCAACGAAAGAAGAAATTCTTGATGACCTCCGTGTGTATGTGAGGAACCAGAGTTTTGAAGACGCCACAAAACGTCTCGAAGACCAAAAAATCCTGATCGTTTCAGGGCCCCCAGGTGTCGGAAAAACGACGTTGGCAAAAATGATATCCTATCAATATCTTGAAGAGGGTTGGCAGTTCTACGCCATCACCTCGTTGGAAGAAGGGTTTACCAAGGTCGATGACGGAAAGCCTACGGTATTCTTTTTCGACGACTTTCTGGGGCGGATTGAACTAAACCGCCAATCGCTTCTTCAGCGTGATACTGCACTTGCAACATTCGTGAACAGGATTCGGCGTTCGAAGAACTCACGGTTCATCCTCACCACGCGGGCGCATATTTTCGAGGAAGCCAGAAGATTATCAGATCACGTTGACGATAAGAAATTGCAGCTTGCCAAATATATTTTGGATGTCGGTGCTTACACGAGAAAAATCAGGTCGCAAATCTTGTTCAATCACTTATCCGCTTCTGAACTGACGCAGGAGCATTTTGAGGCTTTGCTGGATGGAGATTGGCTGAAAAAGATCGTTGATCATAAAAACTACAATCCTCGCATTATCGCTTCCGTGTCGAGTGATAGCATCGATGCGGTGGAGCCTTCAGATTACCCTGCATACATCTATGATGCCCTTGAGAATCCGGAGCTTGTTTGGAGCAAACCGTACCGCGCATTGGATATGAAATCGCAAAACCTGCTGGTCGCCTTGTTCTTCGGTTCGGAATATGGGCAAGAAGTTGATGAATTGAGAGGAAATTTTGCGGAGCTGCATCGGATTGTTTGCGGCCATTACGGACAGCCGACCAAGCCAGGAGATTTTGAAGACGCATTAAAATCGCTGGAATCCGGTTTTGTCTCTATTTCTGGACAGCAGGTTAGCTTTGTTAATCCTTCCGTTCGTGATTTTTTGAAATCGTACCTCATCGAGAAAGAATTTCTGGAACTTTTGCCTGCAACAGCCAGGAGGGCAGATTGGGCAAAGCAACTTTGGCGGCATGTCTGCGAGGTCTTTAAGTCTTACCCTGAGATCAAACACAAATTCGCCAGCGCTTTTGGCAGCTATTCTCGGGTGATTGAAACCACGCCATCAATGAAAAAAAATATGCGGCACGGATATACGAGCTATTCGCCGGATGACCTGTCACTAACAGACCGCGTGGAAATGTTGCTCCAATGGTGGGAGGCAAGCGGCGAAGAGCATTTTATTGACAAAGCGCTCTCTGTGCTGTCCTCCAGCACACTGCGTTTGATTTCATGGCAAGAGGGCAGGGACCTACCGCAGCTTCATTGGTGGGTAAGCAACTTTGTTGACGATGACGTTTCCCAAAAGCAAGCGCTTCTGGAAGCTATAGAAGCGCGCTTAATAGAGGTTATTGAAGATCGCCTTCCACCAGACGAATTAGTTGCCGTTACCGAGAGTGTTCAGGAATATATGTCCGAGACGCTGTCTGAACTTGCCGCATCCACATTGGACGCGGCAATAGAGTATGAGTTTTCGGATACCAGTGAAGCCATTTCCCATCTGGATACCGAAAGTAGCCTGAACGAACATCTGGAATACTTGGACTCGCTGGCAAAGCTCACCGGACGCGATTCTGAAACGGCTAAATCGGTTGTGTACGACCGAATTTCGGAAATTGAAGAGTCTCGCCACGAAGAACGTAGCACCGGATTTTCTCCATCGAAACGACGAAGCGATGAAGAGTTTGGAGACAACGACTTGGTAAGTCTCTTTTCAAATCTGCTTCGGACATAAACCGCTATTCGCCGCCAATTTGCAGCGAACTGTCCCCGATGGCTTGGCCTTCTGCATCTTCAGTCATTGCAGTATCGACCATTGGCATGACATTCGATACCTCTGCTTCGGGCGTTGCGATCGGCAATGCAACATAAGCGTCGTCCATCATCATCTTGTAGTGGCCGCCATGATCGTTCTCTTCGAAGATGCGCTGGAAGACATTCAAGTATCTTTGCAACTGCTCATCAGTGCATGACACATAAAGATCGCCGTGGGTATGATGGGAGCCATCATTGATCCAAGCGAAAAGTGCAGAGCAGACTACTTTATCTTTACCCTCGAATTTCTCGACAATCTCGTCGGAGTCAATGCCGCCATAGAACGTGAAATAATGCTCAAGAATGCGGCGTAGCACATTCTGAATAATGGCGCTCGAAGGATTTTGTTGCCTGACTTCTTGCCAAAGCAATTCATAGCTGGACTTCACTGGATTTTCGGCATGCGGGTTGATTTCTGATTTTCCCGACATCTTACGGATGATCCAAAACCCGTGATTGAGTCTGCCTGCTCCTTTGGACTTCTTTTCTTTTTGAAAGACGATTTCTCTGTGAAAGTAGATGTTGTGCGTCAGGATGAAAAGCTGCTGCACAGGGCTAGTCCCCACACGCATCTCGTTCATGACGTTGAGGATCAGACTACAGACAATGAAAAGAACGTCTGAATCCAGACTTGAAACAGGATCGTCAAACACCACAATTCGGTCTGTCGTTCCGCCGCTTGTTCCAAACGATCCCTTTATCCAGAAATAGAAATACAAAAATGTGATGAAGGACTTTTCACCTTCACTGAGGGTGTTTTTTGCATCCGTGCCATCGGGCCGCCGGACTTCGTAAAATCCTTCTTTGGAGCTTTCAAGCAGATGGAAATTCGTGAATCCGAATGAAGCCAGCAGCTTGTTGATGTCGTCGATCGTCGGCTTGATACTGGTGATCTCACGCTCTTTGGCTTCGATCTCTTGCTTAACTTTTTCCAAGGCCTCGGACTTTGCCGTTATACGGTTTTCCAGACCTTGAATCGCCTTATTCAGCGCAGCACGATCTTGGCTGAATTTCGTATGGATTGTCTTGGTGTCTTCGAGAAACCGTTTCCAAACTTCCGCCGTCAGTGTTCGTTTGCGTGCTGCTTGATTTTTGAAGGTATCATTGTTCTGCGTGGCCTTTGTATTGGCTGCGCCGATATGACCATCAACAGCCTTGAAAGCCTCCTCGGCAGCTTCGAGACCAATTGGAAGGCTGGGATTTTCCTTCTTGCGCTTAATGGCCGCAATGTTCGCCTCCAGTGTGATCCGGAGCGTATGGATATCCTTCTCCATTGCGTCTTTGTTCAGAAAACGGTAAGGGCGAATAACAATTTCGTCGTATGCGGTTAGCAGCTTGCGGGCCTCTGTTTCGTAGCCTGCAAAAAGCGCATCCAGGGACTTGATATCGCTCAGATATGCTTCATCGAAATAGTTCTCCAGATCATTTTCAAGATTGGCGGGAACTTCCTGCTGGCAGAAGGGACAAGCATTCGCTGAATGCTTAAGGTATTCGCGGCCTTGCCGCACCCAATCGCTATTTCCAAGTTTTACGACAAGCGCTGCGATATCGACATCCTCTTTGCCGATGATTTTCTTTGCAAGTATCGCGTCGGCTTCTTTGACGATGAGATCGCTGTAGTCTGGCTTTATGATAATGGCCTCTTCGGTCAGATCGCTGGCAAAGACTGTTTTCGCAGCTTCCCGCAACTTTTCCAATGTCTTCAGAGTTGCGGCGTTCGTCTTGACCATTTCCAAATAGGTATCGCGAAATTTTCCGCCGTCGCTGTTGAGGCCTTTAAATGCATCTTTCAGGTCATCATATCTCTTTTTTTCCGTCCAGATGTCCTTCTTGAATTGCTTATCGAGTTTGTCGCACTCTGGTCGTTTTCCTGTTTTCCCGCCGCCGCCATCTAAATTTTGACGTAAGCCAATGAGTTCTTTTTCAATGTCGGCCCTGTTGGTATTCAGCTTTTCAATTTCTTTGGCGACTTCGACATTTCCACCGAATGTGTAGATACCTTTGATGTTACTGCTGTCATCAAAATGATCGCGCACGAAATCGCGATTGTACACGCGAGTGTCGGCTACGGTGCCATTCTTCCAAGTCAGGCTGCAATCCGGTGTCGAACTGGCATCTTGAATGACACGCGAGATCGTCGTTTTACCCGCGCCGTTCGCACCAAAAATGAAATTTACGTCCTTCAGGCCCTCCAGTTGCGCTCCAGCTGCATCGTAGGAGCCGATATTGGCAAGATGCATCGACTCAATCATTGATTTATTATCCGTATATTTTATTACCTAGAGTAACAATTTGCGATTGATTAGATTTTTACAAGATGTCTATTAGTCATATAGTTCTCGTAGACATAATTTGAAAATTAAACAAAAGAAGCCCCGCCACTAGGGCGGGGCTTCGGTCGAGGTCGGAGGCCAGATCAGGCCGCGTCGGTCAAAGCTTTTGACGCCACGCGCTGGGCCTCCAGCCATGGCGCAATTGAGGCACACTCAGTACCAAATTTCGCCCACACTTGCCAACAGGGAAAGAGTACGAAAGAGCACTATCTATCTGAAAAATATCATGTAAAAAATTGAGCGATGTTGAGAATTATAGGCAGACGCTTGGCTCATAACCTGAAGGCCGCAGGTTCAAATCCTGCTCCCCGTAACCAATAATATCAACGCCTTAGCTGAGAAATCGGCTAAGGCGTTTTTGTGTTTGGAAGCAGATTGGAAGCTTTTAGGGAGGGTGGTAATTGATTAACTGATTGATACGGCTATTTTGCGGGACTTGATTTGCATAATTCAACAGCTTCACCAGCAGTTAATCCCAAACCGCCATTGGCAGTATGAGCCCATGCCTGCGCATAGCATTGGGTTACTTCGAGTGCATTGGTCGCACGATTGCAGAGTTCTACAGCCTGCCCAGTTGTTAACCCCAGACCTCCATGGCTGGAATGAGCCCAGGCCCGGGCATAACATTGCACGACTTCGATGGTATTTGATGCGCCGTTGCATAATTCCAGAGCTTGACCGCGAGTTAGCTCCAATCCGTCGTCGTTAGGGTGAGCCCATGCAAATTCAAAGCATTGGATCGCTTCGCTTGCAACTGCCCTTGTACAACCAAGGAGCATTGTTACTAAGAACGCAAAGTATATGTATTTCATTACGTCCCTCGATAAATTGCAGTCTGTCTAACAAGTTTGCAAAAATCTTCGCCCAATGCAATTTGGCTTTAGCTACTTGATATTATTAATATGCCTGAATGCGTGGTGAGATATCATGCAATTGGCCTTAGCCTGTTGCCGTGTCTTGGTTCCAGCATGTCTAGTGTTTGTCATGGTTGCAATAATTCCATGACGTGTGTCGGGCTGGGTACTCTGCGAGTGAAATCTCATTTAAGCCAAACTGATAGTGATGCTCAAAACTTTTAATCCTGTCAGCAATTTCCTTTTTATAAGGAAATGTAGCGTCGTGCAGAACGCCGTTTTGATCACGGTGTTTTCTTTCTAGTCGAATGACTATTGGGACGTTGGTTTTGGTGTTGAGCATTATTGCGACAGACTCATCATGATCCCAGCTAACTAAATTCAAAACTTCCCTAGCATTTATCCAACGCGAGATCGCTCCTACGCAGTCTTCGCTGTTCTGGAAAACACGACTGTCGAAAACTGTGCGAACGAATGATTGGCTTCCGTCGTAAGATGGGATTGTTACGTCGCTTATAGGTGTGCTTGGGCAGGTGTGGGTTTCTTCATTGATCAGGTTGCTCACCGTAACTAAGTAACAATTGCCTCCCCGGCGGAGTTTGTTGGGGCATTCAAATGAAGTCGCGTTGTTCTGCAAAAAACTCTCTATTTCTCTGTCCAAGAGAGATCGCTCAAAGTTGCTCATGCTTGTAGTCATGATGCCTTTTTCGCTATCGATGCGGACCTTTGCAAAACGAAATATTAGGTCGTCTGTATCCTGGTATTCGCTAAAATGTAGTGTTGAGAAAAGACCGTCATGACTGAATTTTGCATGGCGCTTGAATTCACCTTCATAGCTGAAGTGCAGAGAACCACTCTCTTTCTTAATCCATTCAAACATTTCAGAACTGTAGTGGAATAGCTTGCCGGGTTCTAATAGGTTGTGATCTACAGAACCGTATTGAACCCAGTAGTTTGTAAATAGGCTTTCTTTTTTTCCCTCAAGGACCTTGAGAGAAATTCCTAATACATCTGCGATTGCCTCGGCGGTCTTGAGTGTTGTGCGACCGAGCCGCTCAATTCTTTTGATGCCATCAACGCTTTTATTAATGGCCTCGGCAAGCGCTTCCTGTGTGTAAGAAGCTTCTTTCCTATAGTGTGTAAAGATGTCAGGTTTGATGAAAAATGTTTTAGATTTAACCATGATGTACTCCTTTAGTTGTCTAGGAGCAGATGTGTATCATTGAAAATAGTAACCTAAAAGATGACTAAGGTGTATTATTCCCTGTGTGTTCTGTTTGGTGTTCGTTCGCACCTGCGAGTTGGCTCGGAAAACCTTGACGGTTTTGGCTCTATAAAGTCGAACTTCTATGTAATGAGCTCGGGCGTTTAACGGCGCGGCTCCGCGAACCGCCAAATGTAGTTCCGGGTGCTGTGAAGCGCTTTCCGACAATTTCGGCTAAATGGGTCGGACTTTCACAATATCCGGTCTAGAAATTCCGAAAGCTACTGACGGCCCAGTTGCGAGGCCTTGTGGCTGTTGGAAACTGACCTTTGTCAGGTCACGATGCTTCGTATCTGTCCTGTGTCCCAGAAACGGCTGCTTATTGCGCGATGTATTGCTGGCACGAATCTTGACAGGGTTGTCAGTAAAGCAATGGAGCTTTCCCAATCTGCCATTGACTGGCTGAATGCAGTCGTCCTGCCTTTCTGATTTTCGCTTGTCCCTTGCATCAAAACCTCTAAAGCTTTGTTCAAACGAGCAACAAGGAGGGTGCAAATGGAATTTTTTAATTGGGCGGATTGCTATGCCTATGTCCTCGAATGGTTAAGGAAGCAAGGTTACTCAAGGCCAATATTTGAATTGGTTTGCAGGATGGCTGCTCTAATGTTCTGCGAGCAGTACCGTGATTACAAGAAGTCTTGCAATGAAGAGATTGCCGAAGATGATCTCACGATTGTCGACGCTAAGCTCGAAGAGGTTGATGCGTCGACAATCGCTTTGGTCAGAGTTCGATACAGAGGAAGGGTCATCGTATTGGTCTTCGATACAAAGGGATTTGTTAGGTGTTACCTCGATGGTGAGCCTAAGAGTACCTTTTTAACCGTTCAGGAAGCCATGGACGCAATTGACTATGAGCTCGATTCCAAGTTAGAGCCCTAACACAAAAGCCTCAGGGTCAAACTTGGGGCTTTTTCTTTGCAGGCGTTTGTAAGTTTGTCGACAAGATGTGCTTTTGGCTAAGCCGATATGGCAATCGTTGACGATCCGGACTTCAGTTTTGTTGCTGCCTTTGTGTGATAAGTCTTTCAGTGGACTTCCTGAAGTGCTCAAATAGGGCACTTCAAACACAATAGTAAAACATGCTTGTAACGTGTGTCGATACAGGGTACATTAAGCCATGATCAATTCGTTTCGGGATGATTGGTTGGATGCCTACTATTTTAAGGGAATTAAGTCCTCCAACATACCCCGCACGATCGAAAAAGCTCTTAAGCGCAAGCTTGATATCCTTCATGCCGCGCATGGCGCGCAGGATTTGAGAGTGCCACCGGGAAATCGATTTGAGCATCTGCAGGGAAAGCTTTCTGACAAATGCTCAATACGAGTGAACAAACAGTACCGCCTGGTTTTCCGATGGAATTCAGGCCAGGCAGATGGGGTTTATCTCGATCCCCATACATACAAGTAGTGAGGTGATCCCATGGTTGAAACCGTCAAAATACCCGCTCATCAGCCTACCAGTGTGGGGGAGATGCTCAATGAAGAGTTCCTTGAGCCTCTGGAAATCAACCAGGGCAAACTTGCAGAAGCGATGGGTGTCGGTCGAAAGACTGTCAATGAGCTCTGCGGGAACAAGCGTCGAGTAACTCCGGAAACGGCATATTTGCTTGCAAAGGTTCTCGGCACGACCCCGGAGTTCTGGATGAACCTCCAGTTCATGAATGATATGTGGCGGGCGCAGCACTCCAAAACTCTGACAAAGAAACTGGAACGCGCTCAGCCACTTGTTGCTGCCTAGCGATCATTGCTGATGATACACTCCAACAAAAGCCCCGCCAGTCGAGCGGGGCTTTCTTCATTCAACATTGCATCATCAAAGCTCACCGTTTGAGGTTTGAGCTGCGTGTAAGTGATGGTGTAGATGTTTGCTCCATTGCTTTGAGAGTCTGTCAGCTTGTCCAGTATGGCCAAATCACTCTTGAGCTTTGTCCGTTCCTGCATCTGCTTGCGGCTAAGCTCAGGCTGGCCTCCATTCTGGCCGGGGCCTCTGGCATGAGCATCAGCAAATGGATTGAGCACCAGATCGAACGGGCGTGAACGGTCCTTTTGGGGATTTTACATATGTAAGGTAGAGGGTTGTCTCTCTGATCAACCGGCACAATTCTGCCGGTTGCCATTCTTTCCTTGATCAGGAAGAGAGCCGCTTGTCGGCAGTGATGATCGCTGGAAAATCAAACGTCACCTCGCATTTTCGATCCCAGCGTTCCTCGATCTCA
>TARA_R110000751_G_scaffold146794_1_pt1 | contig 10106 bp, 9 predicted proteins | sample TARA_R110000751 | Tara Oceans TARA_R110000751 (sample SAMEA4398001) | marine metagenome | biome: Polar Biome; feature: [MES] marine water layer (ENVO:01000295) within the mesopelagic zone...; material: water (ENVO:00002006), including particulate matter (ENVO:01000060) such as...... | reverse complement strand
TGTCCGTTATTGCGCAATATGTGAAAAACGTGCGTGGTACGCGATGTTGCCTGCAATAAAGTGAAATTACCCGTGTAAGTAATTGAAGTTAAAAAACATCTTTCGAGGTTGGGCAGCCTTGCAAAAAAGAGGGATTGCCACGCGCTAAAAAATGAACCAAATTCGATTTTTAATCATTTCAGGTTCTGTCGAGGTGTGTAATGGTAAAGCAGGAAAAATGGCAGCAGCGCGAAAAGGTTATTCTGGACTGCGCCCAGGAGCTGATCGGCCAATACGGTTTTTTTGATTTAAAGATGTCGGATCTGGCGCGCGCGGCGGATATTTCGGTGGGTACCCTTTATGTTCATTTCGCGAGCAAGGAGGATTTGCTGCTGGGCCTTGCCTTGCGGGCCGGTGCCAAACGGACGGCTTTTCTGGAAACGGCCCGGCAGCATGATGGGCCAGCTTTGGAAAAATTCATTGTCGCCAGTTTGCTTGATATTCTGTTTTCCATCGAAAATCCTGAATTGTTTGAAATGGAATATCTGGCCATGTCGCCGTCGGTCTGGCGGCGTGCGACGGTGACACGCCATCAGGATTTTTTGCGCAAGGTCGGCGATGCCACCCGCATGTTTCAGGATTTTCTCGATCAGGCAGTCCCGATTTTAGGGCCAGAACAGTCCCGTGATCGCGGGCGAACCCTTAATCTTGGCAGTTGGGCGCTATCGTTTGGCATGAATGCCCTTGCCCTTTCCGAAATTACCGATGCCCATTACGGCAGCCTGTTGCGTGAAAACGCCATTGATACCTTTTGCGATGGCCTGACCGCCCTTCTGGTTGGGGCAGGGTGGCAGGCCGATACCGCCGATAACGTTATTCGCAGCCTGGGTGTGCGCTATATGCCGGCACATTTTATATCGGCACTGTCTTCCTGATTTTTTAATTTTTAAAACAAAGTCCTCATCATGTCCCAGGAACGTAAATTAATGATCGCGGTCTTTATGACCGTTTTGTTCGGCTTTGCCGGGTTCAGCCTGCCTTATCCGGTATTCGGGCCGATGTTTTTAAAACCTGAACTGGGGTTTTTAGATCCGTCGATCCCGGTTGAATATCGGCCGTTTTTGCTTGGCATCGCCATTGCCCTTTACCCCATCGGCCAGTTTATTGGTGCGCCGTGGTTGGGTCGCTGGTCGGACCGGATTGGTCGGCGACCGGTTTTGTTAGGCTCGTTGGTCGGGGCGGCAGGGGGCTATCTGGTGACGGCATTTGGTGTTGCCATTTCCAGCCTGCCCTTGTTGCTGGCAGGGCGGTTTTTGTCGGGCCTGTGCGAGGGCAATATGGCGATTGCCCAATCGATTACGTCCGACATCAGCACGCCCCAAACCAAGGTGCGCAATTTTGGCCTGATCACGGTCGCCATCAATGTCGGCTGGATCATTGGTCCGTTATTGGGCGGTTTTTTGTCTGATCCCGATATTTATGCCGGTTTTAATGTGTCTTGGCCGTTTTTCTTTGCGGCGGGCATGTTTGGCGTCAATTTGCTGGTGGTGTTTTTCACCCTGCGCATTCCCGATTATGCCCGCCGCCGTAAAACAGGTGAAAACAGTGTTCAAAACGCGGGGGATGATTTGCCGCTGGTCGCGGCCGGGGCGGCAGAATTGTCGTCCAATGCCGGAACGGTCGGGCTGGCTGCGACAGACGGCGAAACAGAATTCCGCCCCCGCACGCTGTGGCAAACGGTGTGCGACAAAAAACTGTTGCCGGGCTTTGTCATTTCATTTTTCAGCTATGTCGCGGTTTACATTTTTTTCGCCTTTTTCGGCGTTTATCTGGTGCAGATGCATGATGTCAGCAGTTCGTTCCTGGGGGTGTGTTCTGCCATCATATCAATCCCGCTGATTGCCGCGGGCCTGTTGGTGGAACCCGCCCGTAAACGCATTGGTCTGGCCGGGGTCAGTGCGGTTGCCCATGTTTTCCTTGGTGTCGGCATGATCACGTTTTTGCTGCCCGATGGGCTGATATGGATCTTTGTACCGATGTCATTGGCGGCGTTTGGCATTGCCTGGTGCGAAGTCACCACCAGCCTGTTTATTTCCGATGCCGCAGGTCCGCATGAACAAGGTCAGGCATTGGGGGTTTACCGCTCCGCCCATGTCATGGCCGAGGCGGTGGCGGTGCTGGTCGGGGGCTTGCTTTCCGGGCAATCGCCGCAATCGCCGTTTTTTATGGGTTTTGTTGCGGCCATGATCTGCGTTGCCGGCATTATGGCGTGGAAACGCGCTATGCCCGATCTTGGCAAAAATTCGGGCGATGCCCCGGCACATTGAGTGTTCTGTTATTTTCCTGGTGTGCCAGGGGCCTGCCGGGAAATATGCTGCAACGGATGATGCGGGCGAAACTTAAACGATGGTCGACATCGTGAGCGCCCCCGCAGCCAGATACTGGCGTTGCCCGGCGGTATCTGTATCGGTGTTGGCGCAGGTGGCTGATGCCAGCAAACCTTCGGCCAGTTGATGAAGTTGTGAAATGGCGGCATTACGCACCCCGTCATGCGGGGCATTGGCATCGGCTTTCAGGGCATCTTCCCAGGCCGGTTGGGCGCTGTCTTCGCCCAGAACGGTTAAGGCAATGGCGCGGTTGGCAAGGGCTGTTGCCGATTGCGGGTTTGTTTGCAAGGCCCGGTCAAAATAATGAAGCGCAGAAGGATAATCGCCATCAAGCATTTCCAGCCGCCCCAGATCATTCAGGCAAGCCAGCGAATGTGGCGTCATGCGCAAAAGCTGTTCGAGTGCCCGGCGTTCGCCGTCGCTGTCTTTTGCGGCACGATAACATAGCGCGATCATGTGGTGGATCATGCTGTCGCCGGGGCGCAGGCGCGATGCATTGTGGAAATCGGCCAGGGCTGTTCTGTGACGGCCCAGTTCAAGCTGTGCCATGCCATGTGCGGTAAGCAAATCGGCATCGCCCGGTGAACTGCGCAGGGCGATATCAAGGTTATTTAACGCTTCACGCGGTTTGCCCGACAGCAAATAAACCTCGGCCAGTTGGCGCAGGGCCAATTGGTGGCCGGGGTCTGCGCGCAACACACTGCGATATTCGTAAATGGATTCGGTTAAATTGCCACGCCGGTGCAGGGCTTCGGCCAGGCCAAAACGCGCGGGCAGGTCGTCTTGTTTGCGGCCCAGTGTTTGGCGCAACATGTTGATTGCCGCATCATAATGCCCTTGTGACAGGGCTTCCAAACCCATTTTGGTGAAATCAGCCGTGGTCATGTGCGGGTATCCTGTTTTGCAAGAGGCGGGTTTTGGGCAAGGCGGGTGCGGGTGTCGGGATAAAGAAAGATCAAGAGGGATCAGGGGCGGTTATAAATACGATACGCGCATCGCCGTGCGCCTGCCAGAATATGATCAGTCCGTTCCACAATAACATCATGACCCAGAACCGATTGAAACACATCAAGTTCCTTGGCGCAAAGCGACCGGCACGCCGATGCCGCCGAGCAGATCGGGCAATGGTTTTCCACCAGCAGCAAGGTGCCATCGGCCTCGTGCAGGGTTGTGGCCATGTATCCTTCGGCATCACGCGCTGCGGCCAGGGCGCGCACCCGTGATTCAAGGTCGGGCGGGCAATTTTGCAACCGGGTTTGGTATATCATTTTTTGCTGTTCGGCCCGGGCAGCAACAATGCGCATCAGGCCGTCTTCGCCAAAACTGTCGCGCATACAGTCAATCAGCGACACTGCCAGTTCCTGATGCCCATCAGGAAAGGCTTTATTCGCGCGCTGTGTCAGCGCCCATAATTTTGCCGGGCGGCCCTTGGGGGATGCCATTTGCTGTTCGTCGACCATGCCCTGATCGCGCAGCGTTTTTAAATGCTGGCGCACCGCCATCGACGACACCCCAAGGGATGTTGCCATATGGTCGGCACGGGCCGGGCCGTTGGCCTTAAGCATATCTAGAATGGCGCGGCGGGTTTCGCCGTCGGCGGCTTTGGGATTACGTTTTGTCATGATCCATTTATAAAGAAAATTCTATTGAAAAGGCAAGAGATCTGGCGTAATTTGTTTATTAAAGAATAATCTTTATAAATGAGGTCGCCATGACAACGTCCGTCCAACCGGGAAAGAACCCCGACGCAAAACCATCGCAAGAACCGTGTTTCAACCCGGCCGTGACGGGGGTGGTTCCATCTGACAGCGCAACAGATGCTGCATCTGGCGGCGACTGGCAGGTGGCAACAACCCTGGCGGAACTTTCGCAAACCGGGCGGAAACTGGTGCGTATTTCGGGCCGTCAGGTGGCGATCTTTCAAACAGAAAACGGATTGTACGCTTGTAATAATCGCTGCCCGCATGAAGGCTTTCCGTTAATGGAAGGCACCCTGGCGCAGGGCTGTGTGCTGACCTGTAACTGGCATAACTGGAAGTTTGATCTTGAAAGTGGAGACACGCTGGTGGGTGGCGATAAACTCCGCCGTTATCCGGTGCGCGTGACCGATGACGGTGTTGTCGAACTTGATATGACCGACCCGCCGCAAGATCAGCAACGTGATGAAATCCTGTCCAATCTGGATGTTGCCTTGCACGAACATGATTATGATCGCTTGTGCCGCGAATTGGCACGGCTGGAAATGATCGGTGTGAACCCGCTTGCGGCCATTAAATCGGCCTTTGCCCTGCGTATGGACCGGTTTGAATATGGCACCACCCACGCCATGCCCGGTGCGGCGGACTGGCTGGCCTATCGCGAAGAACTGAGCGATGACTATGAGCGGTTAGCCAGCCTTGCGGAAATCGTCGGTCACATCGCCTGGGATAGTAGCTATCGCCCGGTTTACCCGTTTACATCAGACGTGGCAGATTGGTCCGAACCCGAATTTTCCCGCGCGGTCGAGGCCGAAGATGAAAACACCGCCGTGGCGCTGGTGCGCGGGGCAATGGCAGCGGGCCTGTCGTGGGAGGAGCTGCGCCCGGCTTTTGCCCGCTGTGCCATGCGCCATTATGCCGGTTTTGGTCACTCGGTGATCTATGTTTCCAAAGTGGCCCCTTTATTGGCAGCACTGGGGGCAGATGCGCTGGAAAGCCTGCTTTTGCCGTTAACCCGGCATTTATGCACGGTCACCCGCGAAGATTTGATCCCCGAATTTCGGGCGTTTCATGTCGTGCGCAAAGATTGGGATAATCTTGTGGGCAGTGATCCGGTGACAAAGGATGATTTTCTGGGGTTGCCTGTTGCGCGGGTATTGGCGCGTGTCCGTCGCTCGGCGGGGGATGTGCACGGGTGCTATCACGCCTTGCTGGGGGCGGCAGCCTGGCAGGTGCGCCATTTTGATGAAAGCGTTATGTATCGCACCAATATGCCGATTGGCACGAATGTAAACTGGCTGGATGTTACCCACGCTTTGACAACCGCGCAGGCAGTGCGTGAACTGGCAACCGAAATGCCCGAATTGTGGGCCGATGGCCTGTTGCAAATTGGTTGTTTCATTGGCCGCAATGTTAAATATATGAATACAGACCCGGACCAGCCCGATCATGCCGCCAGTCTTGGTATTGGCGGGGATCAGGAGGACGAAACCATCCTGCGCGATCTGCTGCGCGAACGTGTGTTAAACCATGGTTGCAGTGATTATATTGAACCCGTGCATCGCCTTAAAACCATCATGATGGCCCGGGCGGAACTGGCCGCTTTTCCCGATGCCCCGTGGCGCGAAGATTTGCTTGTTGCGGTGCACCGTTATGTCAACGGTGAATTCCCCCGGCGGCGTGCGGTGCGCATCGCCTATCAATCCATGAGTTTTGTCGGTCGGGAATAGGCGATCTTCGCCGCGTTCCCTCACGCCCGCATTTCCGGCTGACAAATGACCCCGTTCCGGCGTGAAAACCGGAACGGGGTCAGTTCTGTGCGGCGGCGTTTGGGATGGGGGCAGGTCAGGCGATGGTATCGACCACACCGCCATCAACCCGCAAGGCGGCACCGGTCGTTGCCGATGATAGCGGTGATGCGACATACACCACCAGGTTCGCAACTTCCTCGACCGTGGCGGCGCGCTGAATGATCGATGTCGGGCGGGCCGACATAACAAAATCGGCGGCAACTTCTTCAAGCGGTTTGCCAGATTTTTTCACATCATCGGCCAGCATGGCCTCAACCCCTTCTGACAGGGTCGGTCCGGGCAGAATGGCATTTACGGTAACACCGGTGCCTGCCATGCGTTTGGCAAGGCCGCGCGACAGGGCCAGATAGGCGGTTTTGGTTACCCCGTAATGGATCATGTCAGCCGGAATATTCAGTGCGGATTCAGACGACAGGAACAAGACCCGTCCCCATCCCTGTTTTTCCATACTTGGCAGATAGGCCCGCGACAGGCGCACACCCGACATCACATTGACATCCATAAAGTTCTGCCAGTCGCTATCGGGGGTTTCAAAAAAGTCCTGCGGGCCGAAAATCCCGACATTATTGACCAGAACATCGATATGCGGCACCGCTTTTACCAGCGCGTCACATCCTTCTGCCGATCCCAGATCGGCGGCAACCCCGCGAATGGAGGCATCGGGAAATTGCGCTTTCAGCTTTTCAACCGCCTTGGCTGTTTTGTCATCCTTGCGACCATTGACAATAACGTTGGCACCGGCACCTGCAAGCCCGGCCGCAATGGCAAAACCAATGCCACCGGTCGATCCGGTAACAAGGGCGGTTTTTCCAGTCAGGTCGATTTTCATTATTCAATCCTTTGGTTTCAAACGGCTAAACGTAAGGTAATCTTTAAAAGAACTTCGGCAAGTCAGAATATGTGCTCAAGGTTAAGGACGTTGATGTGCTTGTGCCAGGGGACGCGTATTGCGGGGCCGGAGCCGGTCCGTATTTGAATTGCCTCCTTGCCCAAAAGCGGCAGACACCGTAAGTTAACGTAAACGTCAACTTGTGTTGCAGGGCAAAAATGAAATTTCAGGGTACGGAAAATTATGTTGCGACCGAGGACCTGATGGTTGCGGTGAATGCTGCCATCACGTTGCAACGCCCCCTTTTGGTCAAGGGTGAACCGGGTACGGGCAAAACCGTGCTGGCCGAAGAAATTGCCAGATCGCTGGGTAAAAAACTGATCACATGGTCGATCAAATCCACCACACGCGCCCAGCAGGGCCTTTATGAATATGATGTGGTGTCGCGCCTGCGCGACAGCCAGTTGGGCGATGCACGGGTGCATGACATTGCGAATTACATTGTCAAAGGCAAGCTGTGGGATGCGTTCGAGGCCGATGACGCCCCGGTATTGCTGATTGACGAGATTGACAAGGCCGATATCGAGTTCCCCAACGATTTGCTTCAGGAACTCGACCGGATGGAGTTTTATGTTTATGAAACCCAAAAGATGGTCACGGCGGTAAACCGGCCGATAGTCATCATCACCTCGAACAATGAAAAAGAACTGCCCGACGCATTTTTACGCCGCTGTTTCTTTCATTACATCCGCTTTCCCGATGCCGATACCATGATGCAAATCATCGATGTGCATTTCCCCGACATTCAAAAACGTCTGGTGGCCGAGGCGTTGAACCTGTTTTATGACATGCGCGATGTTGCCGGGCTTAAGAAAAAACCCTCCACATCGGAATTGCTCGACTGGTTAAAACTTCTGATGGCCGAAGACCTTTCGCCCGAAGCCCTGCGCGCCAAAGACGTCAAATCATCCGTGCCGCCTTTGCATGGTGCGCTTTTGAAAAACGAACAGGATGTACACCTGTTTGAACGCCTTGCCTTTATGGCGCGACGCGAAGGGCGCTAGACCATGTTTATCGGCTTTTTCTATAAGCTAAAAGATGCGCGCGTGCCGGTTTCCCTGCGCGAATATTTAACGCTGCTTGAAGCCGTTGAAAAGGGTGTTGCCGGATATTCGGTCGAGGATTTTTATTATCTGGCACGCGCTACCCTGGTGAAGGACGAGCGCAACCTTGATAAATTCGATCAGGTGTTTGGTGCGCATTTTAAGGGGCTTGCCAGTCTGGCCGATGCAGGCGCGGAGATTTCGGCGGAAATCCCCGAAGAATGGCTGAGCAAGCTGGCCGAGAAATATCTCAGCGAGGAAGAAAAGGCGCAAATCCAGTCGCTGGGCGGCTGGGACAAGCTGATGGAGACGTTAAAACAGCGTTTGGAAGAGCAGCAAAAACGCCATCAGGGCGGTAATAAATGGATTGGTACGGCGGGCACATCGCCCTTTGGCGCCTATGGCTATAACCCCGAAGGGGTGCGGATTGGCCAGGATAAATCGCGTCATCGCCGCGCGGTCAAGGTGTGGGACAAGCGCGAATTTAGAAATCTGGATGACAGTGTTGAAATCGGCACCCGCAACATCAAGGTGGCGTTGCGAAAATTGCGTAAATGGGCGCGCACTGGTGCGGCGGACGAGCTGGATTTGGCGGGCACCATTCGATCAACCGCCCGGCAGGGCTGGCTCGATGTGCAAATGCGGCCCGAACGGCACAATGCAGTTAAGGTGTTGATGCTGTTTGATATTGGCGGCTCGATGGATGATTACATTCGGATATGTGAGGAACTGTTTTCTGCGGTGAAAACCGAGTTCAAACACCTGGAATATTACTATTTCCACAACTGCCCCTATGAAGGGTTGTGGAGGGACAATGCGCGCCGTCGTAGCGAACAAATATCAACCCTTGATGTGATCAATACCTATTCCAGCGATTACAAGCTGGTTTTTGTCGGTGACGCCACCATGAGCCCCTATGAAATCACCTATCCCGGCGGCTCGGTTGAACATTGGAATATGGAAGCCGGGCAGGTATGGATGCAACGCCTGCTGGATCATTTCAACCATGCCGCCTGGATCAACCCGCAGCCGGAAAAATGGTGGCATTATACCCCCTCGATCCAGCTTCTGCATAAGATGATGGCAGGGCGGATGTATCCGTTAACCCTGGAAGGGTTGGACCGGATGACCGGGGAGTTGAACCGTTAACACCATTTAAGGGCAACGGTATTTCCAATGGGTCTAGTGTAAGCTATAAGGTTGTATCGTGCAACTTTATAGCTGGTTCGGTTATGGATGACATGACGGTTGATCCCATTCGGGAGGCTTCGCGCCGTTTGGTGCGCGAGCTGGGTTTTATGAAGCCAACCCTCGCCCGGACAGATATGCCACCCTCTGCCGTTCATGCGCTGGTTGAGGTCGGGCGGCGGGGGAATATGACGGCGTCGGAGCTGTGCGAAGTGCTGGGGCTTGAAAAATCAAGTGTAAGCCGCCTTTTGCAAAAACTGGTGCGGGCCGGGGAACTGGCCGAAGGGGCGTGCGCGCATGACGGGCGGGCCAAGCCGCTTTGCCTGACGCCAAAAGGGCGCGAGACTTTATCCCGGATCGATGCCTTTGCCTGTGCCCAGGTGCGCGCAGCCTTGCAATTTCTTCCGCCCCATATTCGTATTTCGCTGCATCAGGGCCTTGGCGCTTATGCTGATGCCTTGGCGGCAAGCCGCACCGAAGCATCGGTTTTGGCAAAAACGGCTCCGAAAATGATGTGGGGCTATCAGCCGGGCATCATCGGGCGTGTGGTGGAAATGCACGCAAATTACTATGCACGCACAACCGGTTTCGGGGCCTTTTTTGAAAGCAAGGTGGCATCGGGCATGGCAGAGTTTGCCGGGCGGCTGGATCGCCCGGTTAATCAGATATGGTCGGTGATGGACGATGGTGGGCGCATCGTCGGCTCCATCGCTATCGATGGCGAGGACCTTGGCGATAATAGTGCCCATTTGCGCTGGTTTATTGTCGATGACGGGCAGCGTGGCGGTGGCGTGGGACGTTTGTTACTTATAGAGGCACTATCATTTTGCGATGCTATCGGGTTTGGTAAAACCCGGCTTTGGACATTCAAGGGGCTTGATGCCGCACGTAAACTCTACGAGGCCAATGGCTTTATTCTTGAAAATGAACAGTCAGGCCAGCAATGGGGCACGGAAGTGACAGAGCAGATTTTTGTGCGGCATTCTCAGGCTGAGAAAGTTTAACCTCTGGCCGGTTCTCGCTATCTTCAGGCAGGCCCCAAAAACAGATAGGTTTCGGTTTTGGCAATACCGTCCATGCTGCGGATATGGGTGACGATGCGGTTGAATTCG
>TARA_R110000751_G_scaffold12896_4_pt1 | contig 10119 bp, 8 predicted proteins | sample TARA_R110000751 | Tara Oceans TARA_R110000751 (sample SAMEA4398001) | marine metagenome | biome: Polar Biome; feature: [MES] marine water layer (ENVO:01000295) within the mesopelagic zone...; material: water (ENVO:00002006), including particulate matter (ENVO:01000060) such as...... | reverse complement strand
GTCGAGCCCGCCGGCCTCGGCGATGGCCTGGTCGAGGGTCACCACCTCGGTCGAGAAGTTGATCCGGCGCGCCCGCCCGTTGGCCCCCAGCGAGGTGAAGCTCTGCCCGATGTCGAGCGCCGCGATCACGTCGCCCGAGCGTACGCGCACGTTCTGCGCAGGCTCGCGCAGGATCCGCGCCAGGTGCGCCTCGGCTTGCACGTCGCCGCGGGTCAGACGGATCAGGGTCCGGTGCGCGGGCGTCCGCGAGCCGCCCGAGGCCGCCAGCACGTCCAGCACCCGCTCGCCCACCCCGTTCAGCTGCACCCGCCCGGCATTGCCGATCGCGTCGCCCAGCACCGTCACCGAGGACACCGGCGACTGCTGGATGGTGACGATCACCTGCGGCTCGATCGCCTTGCCCTCCAGCGCCGAGACGATGGCCGAGGCCACCGCGTCCGGCGTGCGGCCGGTGGCGCTGATCCGGCCCGCATAGGGCACGCTGATCCGCCCGTCGGGACCGATGCGCTGGTTGGGCAGGGCGGCGCCGCGGCTCTCGCTGTTCTGGGTCGAGAACAGACCGCCCTCGACCGCCTCCCAGATGGTGATGCCCACCACGTCGCCCACCCGCAGGACCTGCGCGTCCGCGGCGCCGCGGCCGGCGAGATCGGCGGGGGGCTCGGCGCGGCTTCGCTCGAGCACCTCGATCGCCGCGGGGTTCAGGATGGCGTAGGCGTAGGGCAGGACCGTCGCCCCGGGATCGGCGGCCGCCTGGCGCACCGTGTCGCCCGAGGGGCCCGAGGCCGGCGCGTAGGCGCAGCCCGCCAGGGCCGCCGCCAGCAGCGTCGCCGCCAGCGTCCGGGCCCCGCGGCGCATCCCGCCCTGAGCCGCCGACGCGCGCTCGACGCGTCCCGCTTCCGTTGCGCGCATGACGCCCTGTCTCCCGTTCCGCTCGTCCCTCGGTGCGCGCCTTCTGCCCGGCGCGCTGGCCCTCGCGTCTGTGTGCCCCGCGAAGGGCCCGCAGGCAAGGGCGCAGAGCGGGAAGCGGAGCGGCCGAGGCGCCGCCCTCGCGCGTGGGCGGCGGCGAGGAAACGGGATCAGTCGTCGCGGCGCCGGCGCATGAACAGGCCGAGCGCGGTCAGCGCCGCCCCCATCAGCCCCAGCGCGGCGGGCAGGGGGATCGGGGTCGCCTCGATCTGCGCCGGGTCCTTGGCCGAGTCCTGAGCCGAGATCATCGGCGTCCCGGCCAAGGCGGGCTCGCCGCAGCCGGGCGCATCCAGGCACGGCCAGGCGATCAGCGTGTCGTCCTGCGCCTCGCCGATCGCGGCGGGCGCATGGGACTCGGGGGGCTGCGAGGCTGCGCTCTCCCCCGGCGCGCCCGCCTGCGCGAAGTCCGGCCGGGCCAGGTCCTGCTGGCTCACGTCCTGCTGGGCAGCGAGCGCCACGCCGGCGGCCAGCGCCAGCGGCGCGCAGAGGATCAGCGGAATCGGACGGGCGCGTCGGGTCGGCACTGGAAAGCTCCTTCGTATCGCGACTCGGTCGCGAACCGGCGGCACCATGGCCCGGGGATCGTGATAGGATCGTGACGATCTGCGTGCTGCAGCGCCATAGGCTTATGCTGCATTGCGGGATGGAAGCGCAATCCCTGCGGCGCCGGCGCCACGCTCGCCCGGCCGGCGCGTCGCGCCGCGACCTTCGGGCCGTGTTGGAGCCGCGGCCTTCGGGCCGCCTCGCCAAGCCCCGCGGGGATGTGCTAACCGGAGGCTGACGACGTCGCCCGCGATGTCGGACGCCTGTCCGCCCGACGCCCGCCCGCGCGGCGAGGGCCGCCCGGACCTGCTGCTGGAGCCATGACCGCCACGAACGCCTCCGTCGCCGAATCTCCGCTGCGCGTGCACCTGCGCGTGGTGATCGCCCTGTTGCGCCGCGAGATGTCGACCAAGTACGGCCGCTCGGTCGGCGGCTATTTCTGGGCGGTGGCCGAGCCCTGCGGCATGATCTTCATCATGTCCTTCGCCTGGTCCTTCATGTCGCGCAGTCCCGACCTGGGCCAGAGCTTCGTGGTGTTCTTCGCCACCGGCTTCCTGAGCTTCAACTTCTATCGCAACACCGCCCAGGGCCTGTTCACGGTGGTGCGCAACAACTCGAGCTTGCTCAAATACCCCAACGTCAACATCTGGGACGCGATCGTCGCCCGCACGGTGCTGCAGACGCTGACCAACTGCATGGTGGCGGTGCTGATCCTGAGCCTCGCGGTGGGCTTCACCGGCGAGCGGATCTCGTTCGACTTCCCCCGCATCGCCGCCGCGCTGAGCGCGGCCACCGTGCTGGCGATGGGCGCGGGCACGCTGAACGCGGTGCTGTTCCACATCTTCCCGACCTGGGAGCGGATCTTCAAGATCCTCAACCGGCCGCTGTTCATCATCTCGGGCGTGCTCTACACGCCCGAAAGCAAGCTGATCCCGGGCCCGGCCATGGACCTGCTGGCGCTGAACCCGCTGGTGCACGTCGTCTCGGCCTTCCGCGAGGGGATCTACCCGGTCTATCACGCCCGCCTGAACCACCTGGAATACCCGCTGGCGCTGGGCCTGCTGCTGCTGTTCTTCGGCCTGCTGCTGCTGCGCCGCTTCAACGAAAGGCTGCTGGAGCGGTGATCCAGCTCGAGAACGTCTCCAAGTCCTTCCACATCAAGGGAGGCGTGAAGACCGTGCTGCACCAGCTCAGCATGACCATCCCGCGCGGGCGGTCGCTGGCGCTGCTGGGGCGCAACGGGGCGGGCAAGTCGACGCTGCTCTCGATGATCGCGGGCGCGATGAAGCCCGACACCGGGCGGATAATCCGCGGGTGCAAGGTCTCGTTCCCGCTCGGCTTCTCGGGCTCGTTCCACAAGGACATGACCGGGCGCCAGAACCTGCGCTTCGTCGCGCGCATCTATGGCGTGGACGTCGAGGAGCTGACCGACTACGTGCTCGATTTCTCCGAGCTCGGGCCCTATCTCGACCAGCCGGTGGGGGTCTATTCCTCGGGCATGAAGGCGCGGCTGGCCTTCGGCGTCTCGATGGGGATCAAGTTCGACACCTACCTGGTCGATGAGCTGACCGCGGTCGGCGACCAGAGCTTCAAGGTCAAGAGCCGGGCGGTGTTCCAGGAGAAGCTCGCCGCCTCGGACGTGATCATGGTCTCGCACTCGATGAAGCAGCTGCGCCAGTATTGCGACTGCGGGATGGTGCTGGAGAACGGGCGCGTCGAGGTCTATGACGACCTCGAAGACGCGATCTCGCGGCACATGAAGAACATGGAGCTCGGACGCGTCGGCGGCGCGGACGGCGGCGACCGCCGACAGCGCAAGCGCCGCGAGCAGGCGCGCGTGAAGGCGCGGATGAAGAAGCGCCGCGGCGCGCGGCGAGGATTGATCTGAAGATGGACCAGAACGACCGACGGCCCGGCGACGAGTCCGCGCCGAACCTGTTCACGGACCCGCTGGAGACGCAGGGCGCCGAGCGTCCCGACGGCACCGTCGAGACGCCCGAGGCCGAGCCGCCCGCCCGCCGGCGCCGCAACCAGGAAAAGCGCGCCCGACGCCTCGCGCGCAAGGCCGCCCAGGGCGGCGACACCGGCGGCAATGGCGGCGGCGGCGGCGGCGGCAACCGGGGCGGCGGCCGCGGCAACAAGGGCGGCGGTCGGGGCGGCGCGCCGGTCGACGATCCGCTCGACGACGATTTCGACGAGGAATACGCTCCCGCCGCGAGCGGGGGGGCGGCCTCGGGCGGCGCGGTGATGACCCAGTCCGACGCGCGCGAGGCGCGCAAGTCCGCCCGCCGCGCCCGCCGCTCCGGCGCCGGACCGGAGGTCTCCGAGCCCCGCGGCGACTCGATCATCGTCGACGTGCAGTCCGAGCAGATCGCCCGCCGCGCCCGGCGTCGGCGGATCTGGTCGCGCGTCTGGCTGTGGCTGAGCTTCCTGGTCATGGTCGCGGCCCCCTCGGGCACCGCGGGCTGGTATCTCAACACCGTCGCGGCCGACCAGTACGCCAGCCAGGTCAGCTTCGCGGTGCGCAGCCTCGAGGGCGGGCTGCCCTCGCCCCTGACCGAGTTCTTCGGCGGGGGCGCGGATTCCACCGCTGGCGACAGCGAGATGCTGTTCGAATACCTGCAGTCCCAGCCGCTGGTCGAACGGGTCCAGAACGACGTCGACCTGGTCGCGCTCTACAACCGCCCCGAGGGCGACTGGCTGTTCTCGATGGGCCAGGACCGCACCATCGAGGAGATGGTCGACTACTGGAACCGGGCCGTCACCGTCAGCTACGACACCGGCGCCGGCATCATCTATGTCGAGGCCCGCGCCTTCCGCGCAGAGGACGCGCAGGACGTCGCGACCTCGGTGCTCGAGGCGAGCTACGACCTGATCAACAGCCTCTCGACCGACGCCCGCCAGGACGCCGTGCAATACGCCGAGGCCGACCTCACGCAGGCCGAGGACCGGATCCGGCGCACCCGCCTGGCGTTGCAGGAGTTCCGATCCTCCCAGGGGACGGCCGACATCAGCTCGGACATCACCCAGCAGATGGCGCTGATCTCGCAGCTGCGCAGCGCACGCTCCCAGGCCCAAGCCGATTACGACAGCCGCAAGGACATGCTGGGCGCCGACAGCCCCACCCTGTCGGCCCTGCGCCGGCGGCTGGCCAGCCTCGACGCCCAGATCGCCGAGGAGGAGGCCCGGATCGCCGACGCGCCCTCCCTGCCGGGCGAGGTCTCGACCGCGATCCCCGGGGCCCGCCCGACGCTTGCCGAGGCCGCCGGCGAGCAGGAGCGTCTGCAGGTCGAGCTGGAACTGGCGACGAACATGTACACCGCCGCCCAGTCCTCGCTCGAGGCCGCCAAGGCCGAGGCGCGGCGCACGCAGCGCTATCTCGCCACCCACATCCAGCCGACGCTCGCCCAGGAGGCGGCCTATCCCCGCCGCATCGTCTGGACGCTGGCGGTGTTCGTGGGTCTGCTGCTGACCTGGTCGATTGCGCTGCTGGTCGTCGGCTCGATCCGCGACCGCAACTGAGGCTCCGGAACGCAGACCGGCGCGGCCCCGTCGGGGACCGCGCCGGTCGCCATGCCGGGCGGGAGCGCCTCCGCCCGGACATGAGGGGGTGGGGATGCCCTGGGGGCGGCGCTCAAACCAGGATTTCGGCCTCGCTCAATGCCTCGATGGAGATGTCGAGCCGCAGGCTGGTCGTCTCGTCGAGCGTCAGGCGCACGCCCCCGCCCGCCTCGGTCGCCAGGCTCAGCGGGTCGAAGGCCTCGCCGAAGCCGAACGCAGTCAGATCCAGCGAGTCCTCGGCCACATCGAAGTCGTGGATGCGGTCCTCGCCGTCGCCGGCGGCGAAAACGAAGCGATCCGCGCCCGCGTTCCCCCACAGGCGATCGTCGCCGGCGCCGCCGTTCAGCACGTCGTCGCCCTGGCCGCCCTTGAGCCGGTCGTTCCCCTCGCCGCCGAACAGCTGGTCGTCGCCCATGTCGCCATCCAGCCGGTCGTCGCCCGCCTCGCCCAGCAGCAGGTCGCCATCGTCCCCGCCGTCGAGCCGGTCGCGTCCCTCGCCGCCCGACAGCGTGTCCACGCCGGCGTCGCCGCGCAGCCGGTCGTCGTCCGCCCCGCCCGAGAGCGTGTCGTCGCCCTCGCCCCCGAACAGCCTGTCGCGTCCGGCCCCGCCCGCGAGGTCGTCGTCGCCCCCGCCGCCGCGGATCCGATCGTCGCCGCCGCCGCCCGCGAAGGCGTCGTCGCCGTCGTCGCCCTCGAGATCGTCGTCGCGACGCCCGCCGCGCTCGACCTCGGGCCGTTCGCCCTCTTCCTCGCCGCCGCGCGCGCCGAGATCAGCCTCGCGCAGGGCCAGGAGGCGGGAGACGTCGTCAGAGGTGGCGGGGCGCTCGGTCTCGACGCCCTCGACGTCGCGGGTCTTGTAGAGGTCGCCCTTCAACTCCTCCTCGGCCCCGTCGGGCCACGAGACCTTCAGCACGCGGAGCGTCAGCTTCCATTCGGCGCCGTCGGCCAGCAGCCGGGTCTGGATCTCGGCCCCGGCGCCGATCTCCATCAGGCGGGCGACATCGTCCCCGGTCGCCACGCGGCGCAGGTCCTCGTCGCTGGACTTGAGGCGGTAGACGCCGTCCTTCAGGCTCTCGCGCGTGCCGTCAGGGTGGCGGATGTCGATGCGGTCGGCGCTCATCCGGGCGCGGGTGACGTCTTGGCTCATCAAGCAATCCTTCGTGTCCTGGCTCGCGCTCAGTATCGGGCCAGGGGCTTTCCGAAGCGTTCGAAAGATTGGCAAACAAGCTCTGAAACGTCCGCGACGAAAACGGCCCGCGCTGGGGGCGCGGGCCGTCGGGAGTGTCGATGCGCCAGGCGCAGTCGATCACATGTAGTCGTATTCGTAGTAGGAATAGGACTCGGAGTTCAGCGCATACTTGTTCAAGATCACGCCGGCGATCGGGATCATCTCGCTGAGCTGCCGCTCGCAGTCGTCGAGGTTGCGCACCTTGGTGGTGCCGGCCGCGGCGATCAGCAGGGCGCAGTCGACATAGTTCATGAACGACATCGCATCGTCCGAGGCCAGCATCGGCGGCAGGTCGAAGATGGTCACATCGGGCTTGAGCACCCGGTCCATCTCCTTCAGCGCCTCGGCCGCGTCGGGATGCTGGAGCAGCTCGGCCGAGTGACGGAACGACTGCGAGGTCGGACCCACGGCGAGGTTGTCGCCCATGCGGATGAAGAACTCCTCCGGCCGCACGCCGCCCATCAGGTAGTCGCCCATCGACAGCTGGCTGTCGAGGCCGATGATCTTTCGCACCTGCGGCCGTTTCAGGTCGACGTCGCACAGGATGCAGCGCGTATTGCGCTGGCGCGCGAACGAAAAGGCCAGGTTGGTCGCGATCATCGTCTTGCCGCAGGACATGGTTGGCGAGGTGATCGCGATGGTCTTCCAGTTGTTGGCCTCCATCATGCGCAGGATCTTGGTGCGGAGGATGTCGAAGGGCACGTGGGCCGGATCGTCCTTGGTGAAGGTGACGATGCGGTTGCGCGTCAGCACCTCCTCGTCCGGCTCGATCTGCTGCAGGGCGAGCCAGCCCGGAGGCGTGTCGTGGCCCTCGAAGTCGGTGCGGGGCGGCGCCACGGGCTCCTCGCCCAGCGTGGCGATGCGGGCCTGCTTGGCGCGGTTGATGGCGGCCTTGATGCGTTCCATGGGTCTGGGGGCCTTTCAAAGGGACGCGACGCGGACGGCGGTCGCGCGCTCCGGCCGGGGCCGGAGCACGCAGGAGGGGGCGTCAGAGCCTCAGGCGGGACCGCACCAGGTCCATCAGGGAGTCGATCTTGGTCTTCTCGACGATCTTCGCGCCGACCAGGTCGAGCGGCATGTAGTAGGTGTGCACCAGCGCCACCGCGGTCACGATCGAGGCGACGGCGAGCACGATCACCGTCCAGCGCAGGCGGGTGCGGCGGCGCACCTCCTGGTCGGTGTAGATGTAGGGGATGACCGCCAGCGGCTGGATGTCGAGCGTCGAGATGATGTCCGAGGGCCGGCGGATCGCCCGGTTCAGGAACTCGAGCACGAACACCAGCCCGAGGCCGGCGCCGGTCCCGCCGGCGAAGCCCATCATCAGGATCTTCAGGCGGTTGGGCTTGTCGGGCGCGTCGGGCACCTGGGCCTGCTCGATCACCTCGAAGCGCTCGGCCTGCTGCTTGAGCTCCAGCTGCTCGCCGGTGGCCGAGACCGCCAGCTTGGAGCGGGCCTCGTCATACTGGCCCTGCAGGTTCTCGTAGTTCCGCTGCAGGGCGTTGAGCGCCATCTGGGTGTTGGGCGTCTCGGCGATCGAGCGCTCGAGCTCCGACTCCTGGCGCTCCAGCTCATTGAGCTCGTCGGCCATCTGGTCGAGCTGGGTGTCGATGACGTTGATGCGCTGGTTGGTCTCCTGCATCTTCTCTTCGATGAAGGAGGAAGAGGAGGTGCGCATTTCCTCCTCCTGCTTGGCGAGATCGGATTCGATCAGCGAGTCCATCGCGCGGATGCGGGTCTTCAGCGCCCGGATCTCGGGGTGGGTCTCGGACAGCACGGCGCTGCGCAGCTGCAGCTCGCGCTCGAGTTCCTCCTTGGCCCGCTCGCTGGGGGTCAGGGGGCGGGTGGCGTCGATCAGGCTGGTGGGGTCGTCCTTCAGCGCCATCAGCATCTTGCGCTGCTCGCGCATGTCCGCCATCTCGCGGTCGAGAAGCTGCATGCGCTGCTGCACCCGCTGCACCTGGTTGGAGCGGAAGTCGAGCGTCTCGGGCAGGGTGGCGCGGTTGGCGCGCTTGAACTCCACCATCTGGCTCTCGATGGCGGTCAGCTCGCCGCCCAGGCGCTGGCTCTCCTGCTCGAAGAACTCGTAGGTGTCGGCGGCGCGCGCGGTGCGCAGCTTCAGGTTGTTCTCGAGGATGCGGGTCACGTATTCGTTGGCCACGCGGGACGTGACGCTGGGGTCGCGGGCCGAGAAGGCGATCGAGAAGGTCATCGCCATGCCGCCGTCGCGCCCGCCGCCCAGCACCTCGCTGGTGAAGACCGACTGGCTGCGCATCTTGGCCACGATCTCGGTCGGGGTCAGGTCGCCCTCGGTGCGGAACACGTCGTACTGCGCCGCGATCTCGAGCAGGTTGTCGCGGGTCATCAGCCGCTGCTGGATGACGCGCAGACGCTCGGCCGCGTGGCTGCGCACGGTCGACTGCACGAGGTCGGTGGGGATCTGCTGGCTCTCGACCAGGATCCGCGCGCGCGAGGTGTAGGCCGCCGGCAGCAGCACCGCGGCCGCCGCGAAGCCCGAGAAGATCAGCACCGCCGTCAGCAGGAAGATCGGGAACCGTCGCAGCAGGATCGACAGCAGATAACGCGGATCGAGGTCGTTCAGCATGGCTCGCCCCTTGAAAGCCTTACGCGGCGGGTCATCCGTTGCGGTCCCATACGCCGTGGAACATGTTCGGGTCCTCCGGCGAGCCCTCCTCCGTCCGGGAGGGGCCGCTCGGGGAGGCGGACTCGGAAAGGCCCCAGCCGCCGGGCTCGGGGGGCCGCTGGCCCCAGCCCTCGGGCGCGGGCTCGTTCCAACCCTGGGCGCGCTGGGGCAGTCCCAGCGCGGCCTCGGCGCCGCCGCCGGTGACTGCGGCGAAGACGCCGGACTGGCGGCGATCCTCGAGCACCTCGCGCACCAGGGCGGCGTCGGCGACCGGGCGGTCCTCGGAGAAGGCGTAGACCAGCGCGTAGTCGCACAGCTGGTTGATCAGCCGCGGGATGCCGCGGCCGGCCAGGTGGATCAGGTGGCGCGCCTCGGGATCGATGATCTCGCGCTGGGCGCCGGCATGGCGCAGGCGATGCTGGATATACTCGTCCGCCTCGTCGGCGGTCAGGGCGCGCAGGTGGAACTCGGCCGCGATCCGCTGGGCGAACTGCTGGAGGACCGGCTGGCTGACCAGGTCGCGCAGCTCGGGCTGGCCCACCAGGATCAGCTGCAGCAGCTGGTCCTTGTCGGCGTTGATGTTGGAGAACATCCGCAGCTCTTCCAGCGCCAGGGGCGAGAGGTTCTGCGCCTCGTCGAAGATCAGCGCGGTGCGCCGGCCGTCGGCGTATTCCTCGATCAGGAACTCCTGGAACTGGCGGAACAGCTGCACATAGCCCAGGCCCGGCTCCACCGGCCGGTCGAGCGACATCAGCACCCAGTGCAGCAGCTCCCCCCGGTCGCCCTGCGCGTTGGAGATCAGCCCCACCGAGAAATCCTGGGGCATGTCGTCGAGCAGCTTGCGCACCAGCGTGGTCTTGCCCGAGCCGATCTCGCCCGTGATCATCGTAATCGGGGCGTGGGCGGCGATGCCGTATTCGAGCATCGTGTAGGCCTTGCGGTGCGGCGGCGCCCAATACAGGAAATCGGGGTCGGGCAGCAGCGAGAACGGCCGCTCGGTCAGGCCGAAGTGCTCATTGTAGAGGCGGGAGAGGTCACGCATCGCGCGACCCTCCGTTCAGAAGAGCCGCCGCGTCGCGGCGCCCGGCGGTCCGGGCGGTCGTCGTCGGGCGGCCGGGCGTCACTGGGTCACCCCCGGCTTGGCGGCGTCGCGCTTGCCGGCCTCGGAGTCGCGCTTGCG
>TARA_R110000751_G_scaffold937_10_pt1 | contig 10121 bp, 10 predicted proteins | sample TARA_R110000751 | Tara Oceans TARA_R110000751 (sample SAMEA4398001) | marine metagenome | biome: Polar Biome; feature: [MES] marine water layer (ENVO:01000295) within the mesopelagic zone...; material: water (ENVO:00002006), including particulate matter (ENVO:01000060) such as...... | reverse complement strand
GCAGCTGCCATCCCTAAATTGATATTTTTACGCTTGATGATTCTATCCCCATCAAGAGCGACATTCATCATTGGGAATTCTTTTAAAGCTTGGGCCACTGCTTCCATAAAAATAGGCGTAAAGGTCAAGTTTTCACCCTCTCTTTGTTTGAAGCCATCCTTATGTTTCTTTCTCCAGTTCCAGATGTTAGTAACATCACATTCTATAAAACTTTGAACATGCGCACTCGTTTGTACCGATGCTACCATGTGATGAGCGATGAGTTTCCCCATACGTGTCATTTCAATGATCTCATCTTCTCCATTAACAGAAACAGGAGCTGCAGTAGGAGCTTGTTTAGGAGCCGCAGCAGGTGATGCTGGAGATGCAGGGGCTGTAGAAGTAGTTGCTACTTTACCCGATTTCTTATCGGCTACATACTTTAAAATATCGTCTTTAGTAACACGACCATCTTTTCCTGTACCAGAAATAGCCTCTAATTCTGAAAGAGAGATTTGTTCTTGTTTGGCGATATTTTTTACAAGTGGCGAGTAAAAGGCATCACTATCTTCATAGTTCACACTTTCGGTCACTTGTTTGATTTGGTTTTCTACCTCAGCTGCAGCAGTGGTTACTTCTGGCGTGCTAGATGCTGATTCAGATGTTGCAGCAGCAGGAGCGTCTCCAGCGTCTTCTCCATCTATTTCTATAACAGCAATTGTCTGTCCCACCTGCACAAGGTCATCTACTTGAAATAATATTTCTACCAAGGTACCATTTACCTCGCTAGGCACTTCACTATCTACCTTATCAGTAGCTATTTCCAATACAGGCTCATCCATCTCGATGGTGTCGCCTACATTTTTAAGCCATGAAGTAATGGTAGCCTCTGCCACAGATTCTCCCATTTTAGGTAATTTCAATTCAAATTTTGCCATAACTTATCAGGTACTATAACGTTTTCAATTATTTTCAAAAGTACAAATTAAAGACTTTACAATTGCGAATTACTCATTGATATAGCAATATTTTAAGATTCGTTATCGATAGTCTAATGAATCTGCTTATCTATTGCATATTTTTTACCTCTCCACGGGAGGTATTGCTATCACTTCCTATATAAAAATCTCTTTTTTGTGATATAAATCTATAACTAAGCTTGGTGTTTTCAGACATGTACTCCATGATAGCTGTTATTTCTAAACTTTTCAAATCCCACCAAATTTGAAATCCTGTCACTTCTGCACTATTTAACTGCTCAAAGCTTCTACATGTCATTTTATCTAATTGATAAGAATCGTCATCAGTAACTAAAACCATTTCTGTAAAATCATTCCTGTTGGAGTTTTCTGAGTTCCTATTGAAAGTAATCATTCCTTTAATCAATAGATCAACGGCTTTTTTCTCTACTGCCGATTGCCTGAAATATTTATCATAAAACAACCCCATCGCACCATAAAACCTCTGGAGATACACCTTGTCCTTTACCGTGCTTTCTCCTTTGAAGTGAATCACTTTTTGATCTCCTAAGTAATAATTTTCATAGCCTTTTTGCAAGGCCGTATAACTCAAATCGATATCCTCACCATACATAAAATAACGCTCGTCAAAGCCACCACAATCATCATAGACTTTCTTATCACAAAACATAAAGGCTCCTACCAGTACGTCCACTTTTCCTCGCTGGTTTTGATCGACTTCATGATAATAATAACCGCTGTTGTTACCCAATATTTTTTGCCTAGCCACCTTGGGTGTAGGAATGTGTCTTTTACTTTCTGGCAAGTAGGCTCCTGTTCCGTCTATAAGTTGGGTGCCTATAAAGCCTGCTTTGGGTTCCGCTTTCGCGAAAGCTAAACATTCTTCAAAAACCTTTTCCCCTACTATTGTATCTGGATTTAAAATACAGAGGTAAGTCCCTTGGGCTTGTGCTACGGCTATATTATTTCCTTTAGAAAAACCGTAATTCTCATCGTTTGCCATCACTTTTACACGACCTGAATAGACAGATGCTAACATCTCTAAACTGGAGTCTATAGAGTTATTGTCGGCAACGATGATTTCTGCATCTATGTTTTTTGTTGCTTTTAAAACGCTATAAATACACAGCTCTAAAAAAGCTGCAGTATTGTAATTGAGTATGACTATGGATAATTCCAAAGGCTAGTTTTTAAGCGAATTCTCGTAAGGAACCCGGTGCAAAATACTCCTTCCCAGGGTTACCTCATCAGCAAATTCCAGCTCGTCCCCTACGGCTATTCCTCTAGCGATGGTAGAAGTATTGACTTCTAGTCCATCGAGCTGTTTGAAAATATAAAAGTTAGTAGTGTCGCCTTCTATAGTGGGACTGAGTGCAAAAATTATTTCAGTAACTCCCGCATTCTTTACACGTTCTACCAGCGATCTTACTTTAAGGTCTTGCGGACCTATACCGTCCATAGGGCTTATTTTACCACCTAAAACATGATACAAACCTCGGTACTGACTCGTGTTTTCTATCGCCATCACATCTCTTATATCTTCTACCACACAAACGATGGTTTGATCGCGGCTATGACTGGCACAAATTTCGCAAATCTCTACATCGCTTACATTATGACACTGTTTGCAAAAGTTCAAATCGTGACGCATTCTTAACAATGCTTGAGAAAGCGCGTCTGTATTTTGTTCTGGCTGTCGCATGAGATGCAATACCAGTCGCAAAGCCGTGCGCTTGCCTATTCCTGGCAATTGTGATACTTGATCAACGGCTTCTTCTAAGATTTTGGAGGAAAAATTCATGAGTTGTAAATATAGAAAAGAGAATCCAGTGACAAGCCGTGAGTTGTGGATTTTTGAGTTATCTTATACCTTTTACACGCAACCATTTTATATTGCTTACATCTATACATAGAACTAAGAAAGATACAGGTATGAGACTCCGAATAGTAATGCTCATCTTTTTTACCGCCGTTATTCTAGGTTGCTCAAATAATGAAGAAGAAACAACTGCAGATTTAGAACTATACAACGACGGCACTATAAAAATATACTTGCTCAACATTACCGACAGCAGGTGTCCTAGTGACGCCATTTGTGTATGGCAGGGAAATGCCGAAGTCTTTTTAAGAATAGAAGACCCTACTACTTCCATAAATTATTCTCTGAACACTGCAGGGATCAACAACCCAAGCTTATCAGTATCTTATCCCAATGAAATTAACCTTCTCCAAAAGAATATTGTTTTGCAGGACGTGCAACCTGTGCCCCTTTCTAATACCACTTATCTGCTAAGTGATTACACAGTGACTCTTGATGTGAATTAAGAGGTGTTTTGATTATTCCAACCAAATCCAATTTTAACAAGAATGACAGACGAGACTGTCTTTACTCTTGTGCAAACACCCTTTGTCCTGCGTACATTTCTCGCAAGTGAATAATTAAGAGTAGGCTGTTAGATTTGTTTATATCAACTATATCTTTCAACCGTGAGAACATTTAAATATTATATAAATACAATACGAACACGTCTAATATTTTAGATCAATTCTCAAAAGAAGTTCCATAGCAATCGCTACCGCAATTTTACGATATTTAAGCTTTGCTCAAATGAATCATCGCAAAAACGGCGTAATTGATCATGTCTTGGTAATTAGCATCTATTCCTTCTGAGACTAGTGTCGCGCCTTTGTTATCCTCAATTTGTTTTACTCGTAGTAATTTTTGAAGAATTAAATCGGTTAAGGAGCTTACTCGCATATCTCTCCACGCCTCACCATAATCATGGTTTTTATCCATCATGAGTTGTTTAGTAACCGCCACATGATCATCGTACTGTTCCAGCGATTCTTCTAAAGATAAATCAGGTTGCTCTGACACTCCTTTATCTAATTGAATAAGCGCCATAATAGAATAATTGATGATCCCAATGAACTCGCTTTCTTGTCCTTCGTCTACTTTTGATTCGGCAAGAGTTTGTAAACCTCTTATGCGTTGTGCTTTGATAAAGATCTGATCGGTAAGTGATGGCAAACGCAATATGCGCCATGCGCTACCATAATCCTTCATTTTTTTAGAAAACAAATCACGACATTGTGTGATTACGGCATCATATTGCTGGCTGGTTTGCGACATAAGGGCTATAAATTTTGCGTAAATTTCGCCTTTAAAACTCAATAATCCCCATTGAAGTGATTTATACTTTTACTATTTGCTAAAAAAGGAACCTTTTTCGCCGCTTTTTTGTCATTTATAAAACTCATAGCGGTGCTATGCTTATTTAAAAAGACTTCAAATGAACAAAAAATGTTTAATTTTCGCTTTCCTATTAAAAGAATAAATCCCTTCATTTCATGGCAACTATAAATTGTGCAGGCGCACTTATCGACCTTTCTACCCCTCATGTGATGGGCATTGTCAACTGTACTCCCGACTCTTTTTACGACGGTGGAAAGCTTAAAAACGATGCCGCTATTTTGAACCAAGTAGAAAAAATGCTGGAAGATGGCGCCACATTTATAGATGTAGGTGGTTACAGCTCTAGACCTGACGGTACTGATATTTCTGTGAATGAAGAGTTGTCCAGAGTGTTACCCGTTCTTGATTTGATTACTTCTCGTTTTAAGGTTAAAGGTTTGAGTTGTGACAGCTTTCGCGAAAGCGTTATAGAAAAAGCTCTTCAACACGGTGCCAGTATCGTAAACGATATCAGCGCCGGTCTTTTATCGGAACCAATGCTTCAAACAGTGGGAAATGCAAAAGTTCCTTACATCATGATGCATATGCGTGGCACACCACAAAGCATGAAAGCCATGACTAGTTATGAAAATATGACCGTAGAAATCAATCATTATTTTTCGGAGCGTATTGCTGCTGCAAGAGCTTGCGGCATCAACGACATTATCATTGATCCAGGTTTTGGCTTTGCAAAAACTCGTGAACAGAATTTTAAACTCTTATCTGATCTCGAGCTGTTACACGCACATCAAGTGCCTATTCTCGCAGGAGTCTCTCGTAAATCTATGATTTATAAAACCTTGGACATTACGGCACAAGAAGCCTTAAACGGCACCACAGCACTTCACATGGCTTGTTTACTAAAAGGTGCTAAAATCTTACGAGTTCACGATGTAAAAGAAGCTGTGGAAACTATACAACTGTATAAGGAGATACCGATAAATTAATTCTATTTTAGCTACATGGAACTTCCAGGATTTAGAATAATAGATTTAATAGACATATTGCTGGTCGCAGCAGTAGTTTTCTACCTCTACCGATTAGTTAAAGGAACTGCGGCGCTCAATATTTTTATAGGAATTTTTATCATCTACTTGATTTACCAACTGACTGTTTTTATGAAAATGGAAATGTTAAGCCAGGCTTTAGGCGCGGTTACTGGTGCTGGAGTAGTGGCCTTGATTGTCGTTTTCCAACAAGAAATAAGGCGCTTCTTATTGATGTTGGGTTCCACACAATTTACCTCTCGAAAACGGTTTTTTAAACAGTTGCGTATTTTTCAAGAAGAGCAGGATAACAACCATATAGTGGTTAATGAAATAGTAAAAGCTTGTGAGAAAATGAGCCTTACTAAAACAGGCGCTTTGATAGGTATTAAAAGAGATGGTTCTTTAGAATTTGTAAAAAACACTGGCGATCAACAGGATATTTTAGTCAACTCTTCTATCATACAAAGTATCTTTTATAAAAACAGCACCCTTCATGATGGAGCTGTGATCATAGAAGGAAACAAAATTACAGCGACTCGTGTTATTCTACCAGTTTCTGAAAACAGAAAAATACCTCAGCGTTTTGGCTTGCGACACAGAGCAGCTTTAGGCCTTACAGAACGCAGCAGCGCTATTGCGTTGATCGTAAGTGAAGAGACAGGACAAATCTCTTTAGTTCACGAAGGCGAGTTTGAAACCTTTACAGACACCAAACAACTTGCTGCCAAAATAAAATCCCATCTCGCTTAATGGAACGCCATTGTAAAAACTGTAGTGAATTGATTTATGCTGGAAAGAATTTCTGTTCTGGCTGCGGCGCAAAATGGCTGGAGAATCGCATAACGATCAAACAGGTAACTCGAGACTTTAGTGATCTATACTTAGGAATAGATACTAAATTTGCACGTACACTTATAGACCTTTTTAACCGACCCGAAGCCGTAATTACAGGTTATATGAATGGGCGTCGTGTTAATTATATGGACGCCATGCGCTATTTATTATTAGCTTTATTCGTGACAGGTATCTATACTTTTGTTCTTAAAAACACAGGTGCTTTTGATAATATTATCGCTTCTCAAGAAGCTGCATATGAGCAGTTGAACTACAGTGATGAGCAACTAGCAATGACTAAAAAGTTCAATGAGGAATACGGTCAATATTTCTTTGATTTCCAAGGATTCTTTTTATTGCTGACCATTCCGTTTTTGGCATTAGCTGCTAGAATTACCTTTTGGGGCAAGACGTATTTTAATTTTACAGAGCAAATGGTGTTCTATATGTATACCTATGGGCAATCTGTTATTGTAACCACGCCATTTACTATACTTATCATTTTGATATTCCCTAAGGCTGTTCTGTATTTAGGATTTGTAAGTTTCCCATTGATATACCTCTATAACATGTATTGTTATAAAAGGTGTTTTAAGCTAGACATTAAGACTACAATTTTAAAAACGTTGATTTCGTTTTTTGTTATATTGGGTTTATTTATGGCTATAATTTTTGTAGGTTTTATTATAGGAATTATAATTGGCATACTACTTAAAGCAACAGGACTTATTTAAGCCACCTCTTGCTTTAAAAACTGCACCTCGTATAGATTTTTATAATACCCATTTTCTTTTTCAAGAAGCTCATTGTGCGTGCCCATTTCTACGATCTCCCCTGCGTCCAACACAATAATTTTATCTGCTTTTTTTATGGTTGCCAGTCGGTGAGCGATAACTATGGAGGTACGTCCTTCGGTAATGATATCGGTAGCATCTTGGATCAATTGCTCACTATAAGAGTCTACAGAACTTGTGGCTTCATCAAGAATTAAAACGCTAGGATTAGACACATAAGCTCTTAGAAAAGCAATCAACTGACGCTGTCCAGAACTCAACATCACTCCTCGTTCCTTCACGTTGTATTGATAGCCATTAGGCAAGGTCATGATAAATTTATGAACCCCTATTTTCTTTGCAGCTTGTATCACATCTTCTTCCGTTATTTCTGGATTTTGAAGTGTAATATTGTTTAAAACAGTATCTGCAAACAAGAAAACGTCTTGCAGCACCACAGCTATTTGTGACCTGAGTGATGCTAATTGGTACGCTTTCGCGGAAGCGGAATCAATTAAAATCTCTCCACTGTTAATTTCATAGAAACGAGATAACAAATTGATGATCGTAGATTTCCCTGCTCCAGTGGCGCCGACTATAGCGACCGTTTCTCCTGCAGCTACATTAAAACTCAGGTTTTTCAAGACCAACTCATTTTCTACATAACCAAAATCTACATTTTTAAATTCGATGTTCCCTTGAAGATCTGAAGCGATCAATTCCCCATTATCTTCTATTTGAGATGTGGTATCCAAGATTCCAAAAACACGATTTGCAGCCACCATTCCCATTTGTAGGGTATTGAATTTATCGGCAATCTGTCGTAAAGGTCTAAAAAGCTTTTGAGAAAGATCAATAAACATCACGATGGTACCTATCTCTATCATTTTCACTTCAGCACCTATATTCATCACCACACCTATATATACGATAAGACCAATGGTGATACTAGAAGCCATCTCTGCAATAGGAAAGAAAATGGAGTTGTACCAAACCGTCTTTACCCAGGCAACTCTATGTTTGTTATTGATCTCTTTAAACTGCTCGTACTCCACTTTTTCACGGTTGAAGATTTGTACAATCTTCATTCCCGTCACTCGTTCTTGAACAAAAGAATTGAGATTACTTACTTGACTGCGCACTTCCTCAAAGGCTACTTTCATTGCTTTTTGAAAAACTCTAGTAGCATAAAGAATGAACGGCATAACAATCAATGCTATCAACGTGAGTGTCCAACTAGAATAAGCCATAAAAATAAGGACAACTACCATTTTTAATAAGTCTGAGATGATCACAAATAGTCCCTGAGAAAAAATACTAGCAATAGTTTCAATATCACTCACCGCTCTAGTCACTAATTTCCCTACAGCACTTTTATCAAAATACTGCATTTTGAACCCCATCATGTGATTGAAAAGCTTCAACCTTAAATCTCTAATCACTTGCTGTCCCAACCAGTTAGCATAATAGATAAAACTGAGTTGTAAAAGCACTTCTACTACAAGAACTGCAATCATCAATACCATGAGCCCTATAAAACCGCCATATTCTATACCCATAATGGTGTTGAGCCCATCAAATTCTCTCGTGATAATGTGATTATCTATTGCAACCTTAATTAAATAAGGCATTCCTATGGCAACAATAGCTATCAAAATGGCACTAAGGGCCACAAAGTAATAGGTAAGTCGGTAGGGTCTTGTAAAAGACAGTAGCCTTTTAAAAACCCCTAAGTTAAAAGCGTTACCTGAAGTTGATGCCATATTATTTTAATAAATGCGCGATTTTTAAACGCAATTCTTCTTCTTTTTGAGTGCCGATAACATACTGCTTATCGGCAGTTTTGATATGTATTCCCTTAGAACCTCTAACATTGTAAATCGTCCCATAACTGGTCCATATTCTAATCCCCCAACCGCCTACAAATCCATAATCGACAATTTGTGCTTGTTGTAAACCATCCCAAAAAAATTCTCTTTTTAAAAATGGAAAAAAGGAAACCCTTATTTTCTCATCAGTGATGGTTGTGGTCATTTTGGATGTTAAAAATAAAACCAAAATACCTACGACTAGGACACTTGTGATAATTTTATCAATAGTCCATTGATCTACAAAACTTTCTGACCAATTAAAAAAGGATACTGGAATCAACAATAGACCTAGAACAATTATCCAAAGCCACCACTGGTCAAATTTTTGAGTTTCTTGAAATAGGATCTTATCTTTCATAAAAACAGCTCTTTAGGATAATGGATTTGTGTCAAAAACAAGCCTTCAGCAGGAGCACTTGCACCGGCTTGACCTCGGTCTTTTGACTCAATAATTTTATGCATGTCTTCTACAGTCTTTTTACCATAGCCTATATCTAATAAAGTCCCTACAATTGCCCTTACCATGTTGCGTAAGAATCGGTTTGCTGTGATATGAAAAATTACTTTATGCTCTTGGAATTCAAAATGAGCTTCGGTAAGATCACATATAAAAGTTTTTACATCTGTATTGGTCCTAGAAAAACATTCAAAATCTTTGTATTGAGGTAGGATTGCAGCAGCTTGTTGCATCAGTTCAAAGTCTGGCTTTCTAAAAAGGACGTATGCTTGACGCACTTGAAACGGATCTGGTCGCAATAAAAAATGATATTCGTAAGAACGCTTATAGGCATGAAAACGAGCATGAGCATTCTCAGTGACAGGTTTGATATTGTATACGGCGATATCTTTAGGTATCCATCTGTTCAATCGGTACACTAAATGTTTTAAATCTATTTCACCTGCAACATCAAAATGAGCAATCATACAGGCTGCATGAACTCCAGCGTCAGTTCTTCCAGCACCTTGAACGACTATTTTTTCACGTAACATTTTTTGCAAGCCATCTTCTAGCACTTCTTGCACAGAAATACTTTGCGGCTGTCTCTGCCAGCCATGATAGGCAGTACCGTCGTAAGCCAGCTCTATAAAATATCTTGATTTCTCTTGCATTGGGACAAAGATAAGATTTAAGACCGCTGCGCTGAAAGAATATAGAATCAAGATTAATTTATGATGGAGATTTTAATGAATATCCGGTAAATTATAGCACTGCGCCATATATATGGCGACAACAGGCTTTTTTGCATTCTCATATGCGGACTGAAGTCCGCACCTTTGAACCGAGCAGTCTGTTGTTATCTTAACTCATCAACTCACAAACTCAAAATATGCGGACTGAAGTCCGCACCTTTGAACCGAGCAGTCTGTTGTTATCTTAACTCAACAACTCACAAACTCAAAGCTCAAAGACTCATCAACTCACAGACTCACAGCTCACAATCTCAAAAACTCACCAACTA
>TARA_R110000751_G_scaffold49117_2_pt1 | contig 10121 bp, 7 predicted proteins | sample TARA_R110000751 | Tara Oceans TARA_R110000751 (sample SAMEA4398001) | marine metagenome | biome: Polar Biome; feature: [MES] marine water layer (ENVO:01000295) within the mesopelagic zone...; material: water (ENVO:00002006), including particulate matter (ENVO:01000060) such as...... | reverse complement strand
TAAATCTTAAATCTTAAATCTTAAATCTTAAATCTTAAATCTTAATCAGTATAGAATAGCTGTACTGACAAGGTGTAATTGACCATGACAGAGTTTAAATATGCAGCTTAGCCGAAAGACTAAAAAGCCATTCACCACAGAGCGCTTCGCTACACAGAGAACACGGAGGAAAGAAAAAATACAGGGTTATTTTAATTCCCCCCTCCGCACACCATTTTTGATGACACGCTCAAAATATTCATTTCAACGTATTTAATACTGGACGTATCTATCATCACTTATCTATATATACCTTCTTAGAAACTTGCAGAAGTTCACACGGATGTTAACATTAAGATGAAAACTATTAATTTTTATACAACACAAGAAGGTAAAACACCCGTTGTTGAGTTCTTAGATTCATTGCCAGCAAAGCAAGCTCAAAAAATAACTTGGGTATTACAATTGGTTGAAGAGCTAGATGTTATTCCTACTACTTATTTAAAGAAGCTGGTTAATACCCAAAACATTTGGGAAGTAAGAGCGCAAGTGGGCAATAATATTTTTAGATTATTAGGCTTTTTCGATGGTGATAACTTAGTGGTACTTAACCATGGTTTTCAAAAGAAAACTCAAAAAACGCCAGCCAAAGATATCAAACTTGCAGAACAAAGACGTAGAGATTATCTACGAAGGAAAAAACAATGAGCGATCTAAAAAAGTACGTAGCCAAACGCAAAGCCGATGATAAGGATTTTGCCGAAGGATATGATGAAGGTTACCAAAATTTAAAATTTGGCATCATGCTGAAGACGGCTAGAAAAGAATCAGGCATAACCCAACAAGCATTGGCCGAAATGCTACACACTCAAAAAAGTGCGATATCTAGAATTGAAAACCATTCTGATGACGTAAAGCTCTCCACACTTGAACGTTTTGCGTCTGCTTTAGGTAAAAAGATAGAAATCCGATTGGTATGAGTAAATGCAGCAAGAGCAAATAAAATCAGAATGGAGCTGAGTGAAGCAGAATAAAGCAGTGAATAGTAGCTAGGGATAGAAAAAGCACAGCTTAAGATTTCGTCATTTCGGTGTGCTTTTAAGCCGGAATCCATTCTTTTGAGCAGTAAATAGTTGGTAGAAAAGCAAAAGACAAAAGCTTGTCACAGAGTTACACAGAGGTTAAGGATGCGGCTTCACCGAAAAGACTAAAAGATATTTACCACAGAGCGCTACGCTGCACAGAAAACACAGAGGTTCCAACAAAATTCCCACCCCGTCATTCCGGTAGCCTTTAGGCCGGAATCCATTCTTTTGGAACAGTAAATAGAGGCTAGGAGATAGAAAATAGAAATACACACAGTCTAAAATACCGTCATTCCGGTGAGCTTTTAAGCCGGAATCCATTCTGTTGAAAGCAGTAAATAGTGGCTAGAAGATAGAAATACACACAGCCTATAATCCCGTCATTCCTGCATGTTGTTAGCAGGAATCCATTCTGTTGAAGCAGTAAATAGTGGCTAGCAGATAGCAGCGAATTAAAGCAAAGATCTAATATTGGACTGGTTTAACCCCTGCCCTTATCTATAAAATTTATATTTTGACGAAACTAGATCCACAGAATCATGACCAACTCAATTCAAGACGCAGTGAGTCTTAAATTTGTTTAAAAGTGACACTGACCCATTTTATTTTTGAGTGAGTTTGAAGTAGTGTTTCTTTGTGGCCACAAAGCCCTGATAAATGGGACTAAAGACTCTATTCTAGTAATCTAATTCTAACGTTCTTAAATTCAATAGGATGACCTTCACTTTGTAACCCGATATAGCCCGAGTCTAATGCCTTACCACCTTGTGTAAACTCGGCTGCAGCACCTTTTACCATTTGGTCTTTAGCGTCAATTGTAGGGTTGCTATACACAAGTACCACTTCGCCATTGATTAGTTGTGTTATTTTGGGGCCTTTAACAATTAACTCAGCCGTTACCCATTGATCTTTAGGCAGGGCTTTTTTGTGTGATGATAAACAATGCTTCGGATATACCTTTCCATTAAATTCAATGTTTGTGCCAGGCGAACACATATTTCCTGTAGTTCGCTTACCATCGCCTAGGTCTGCTAGGTATTGCATTTCGACCGACACGGGCCAATTTTGATCTTTGTTTTGAGATTCAGCTGACTGGCTATGAAACATCACTCCGCTATTTAACAAAGCGTAACTAGGCGCATTCTCTTCAAAGTCCCCACTAAAACGGTAGTCAACGGTAAGATGAAAGTTTTTAAAGGGAGTTTTGTAAAATATATGGCCAAATTCGTCGCTAAAGTCATATTGGTCATAACGCACTTTAAGCATTCCTTCCTCTACTCTGAAGGTATTGCCATAGTTATCACCTGCATCATAATGATGAATTTTCACCGTCCAATCGTCTAAATCTTTACCATTGAATAGTGTTATCCATTCGTCTGAACTAGGCGTTTTGCTGCACCCAAATGTTAATATCATGCATAGGGTGATTAAAAATAATTTATTGGCCATTAAGCTATTTATCTATTTTATGAATTGAGTTTTTATACATGAGCGCCGAACATTTAACCTTAATTTTTTAACATTTTCACTTTTTAAATCGCTATTCAGTCCACTTAGCTCAAATAATCTAGTTGTGGTGAAGGTCAATGTATTTCGGATTCCCTTTAACAATTAGAGTCAAAAGTAGTCGGCAATAACTGTGTTGGATGACTGTAAGTGTATAATCAGCGGACTAAGGGATACACAGGTACGTTGTATATCAGTGTATCTGGTGATGTTAAGAATGTGCTTTAGCCTCAACTCAAACTCGCCAATATTACATTCACTTTTTGAGTAATCTCAAAAACCAAATAACTGACCAAAATATAAAATCCAATAACCCGTTATCAAACGTAATGATACCTGCTATAAAAATGGCAAACTCAAATACCCTCCGCTTCCTATACGCAAAGTATTAAGCGCCTCAAGAAAGGACTGGAACAGCCATTCACAACGAAACTTATACAGCACCAGTTGTGCGTTTATCTACTTTTTAATGGACGATACAAAACGAAAAGCCACACTTGTAAAAATGCTTAAAGCGGAACAAAAAAACTTATGTAAAACCTTGTCTTTTGAGCAAACCATGAAGATTTTTAATTTGAGCGATAGAGAGTTACAAAATAGATTTTCAAGGTGGTTAGCTAAGGGGGATAAGTTTACTCATCAAATATAGGGCAACGAATAATTAAATTCAAAAGTGCTGCCTTCGCAGGCCAATTATCATTAAATGTGATTTCTATTAATCGTCTAAAATAACCTTGTTCTGCCCCCGATATTTCCCTTGTTAAAATTAATAAAAAACGAATATCGGGGTCAGAACACGATATTCCTGGACTTAGTTAAAAAAATCGTTTGGTAGAGCGAGTGTTATTCTAAGTGCTGTTAAAATAAGTTAAACGTTAGTAATGTAGAACTAACGTTTAACCTATCTTAACAAAAGAAACAAATATGCATAATCGGTGGCCTTTAGTTATTGTAGTTACATGTTTTTCACTAAGTTTAATTGGTTCATTTGTTCTCTTTTATTTTCTCGAATCAAATGCAGAGGGAAATTTTAAGGGATATACCTTAGGAGGAGCTATAGCTGGCTTTGTAGTGATATTTTTTTTGGTTAAAAATCTCTTTTTAAGTTTAACAAAAACAAACCTCAATTCTACTCAGAGCCTTATAGTCCTAAATCTTTGGGGAAAGAACCAATCTAACAATTACAAAGAATGGTTATTTTCCCTTATTGATAGATATGACACTAATTCACTCAATGGTCAGGAGAGTGCTTTTCAATTGGAAGCAGAATCAATTCGTTGTAAATCCAGGCGGGAATTATCAGAATTTAGCAGTCTGAAAGGTAATTTAGCAGATTATGTAGATTCAATTTTTAATCGCAAAAACTTTGAAGATGACATTAGTAATGTTTTTAAATTGATTACTTCATCAGAAATTAAAACTTCCGAAAAGCGTTACAAAATTTTGAAGATGTTAGAAAATAGGAGAGATATTTTATTTACAAAGTATGAATCTGATTTTCGTGCCACTTCAAAATGATCTTCCCCTAAGCCTGCAGGTGTTTTTTACTGGGACTTTAGAGTTGGGAAAACTGTGGCAATCGCACCAATGATGATTCGGCGACTATGACACGAAATTAAAGCGGGTGTCCATGTAATAGGTGTTGTCGCTACAAATGTGTCCATCCAACTTTTTTCGCTCAAATGGCCTCTTTGACATTTGCGCCTAAAATAAGCCTTTTTGTGCTGAAACTTTAAATGCGGGAAAAAGCAGTGGCTACGCCACCAAAGAGAATTATCTTGCGATGGATGTCTTCGTAATTTCCTATCAAAATTAAGACAATTGAAATCATTTGAAGTTTCAACGAACCTGACCCCACAGGTCATGCCCCCACAGGTCAGAGAATTTAAATCATTTCAATTTTCAACGGATCTGACCCCGCAGTTAGCATGGTTAGGTAGCTTCAAATAGAGTCGTGATATTAATACAATGTGGGTTTGTTAAAATATCGTCTTTTTTAATGTAGTCACTATTAGCAATAATTACGGCATTACTTGAACCCGAAAACTGTAATTGGCCAGCAACTGAAATTAGCGACTTTAATTCTTTAAATTGTACATTACCACCATAGGATTCGTTTTCGCTATTACATGTATATTTTTTTTGTCTTTCAGTCGCTAAATTATTATCTTCCAAAAAGTTGGAGCCACCCGTAAATATATCTTCATTATTTGATTTCATCAATTTAGATAAAATATCTTCTAATTGACCGTGTTTGTCTGCATGCTCTTCATCGTGAAAAATATAACAACCAATCTCATAATCACTTTTGATTTGAATTTCATTATTATTTAAATTTGGCAGCTCTAATGAAGCCTTCAAATTTTCAAGCCTAGCATCTACGCCTTGTTCATCGGAATCTAAAAAGTATAAAAACCTATAATTTAATTTGTCATACTTTTGAATTTTTCTGATATTTTCTTTGTTTAAATTTAGATACATATCAACTATTGAGCTTGCTCCATCATGACAAAAATTGGCGTCTCCATCTAAATTATGAAAAATGACCAAAGTATTACCACGTGTTAATACTGAATAAGGAACTTTTGGTTTTGGACGTTGAAATTTAAATTCATAGTCTTTAATTTTCTTGTCGCCTAAATTTTTTTGATATAGTTCATTAAATGGAATAGGAAAATTCTTTACCTTTTTATCATAAAATGTAAATCCTTGAATCAATAAGACTCTAATTAGAAAAGCTATATCATGATCACCTTCACATAAAACAATTATATACTTATTCATGTGACTTCCCTCGTAAATCAAAATCAATGGTATCGATATACTCTTTCAATTCATTACCATCTACGTAAACAGCCTCTACAATTCCTGAATTATTTTCAATGAAATAAGAAGATATTTCGTCATTGTGGTAGTCATTATTAACGAAAGCATCGATACATTCTTTTGAGTGCGAAGTTAGAAAAACTTGAACATTAAAGGTACTCGCAAGTTCTTGCACAAACTTGGTAAACTCGATTAATATTGAGTTATGGATTGCTGTTTCAAATTCGTCTAAACAAACTATTCCATTTCTTGCCGATGCAAAACTTAATGCTATTTCAAATATCCTTTGTAGCCCTTCTCCATAATTTGTAATTTCTATATTTTTATCTTTAAACTTCGTAGAATCAACTATAAACCTTTGAATATCATCAACTTCATTTAGTCTAATATCATTAATAGAATCATCTATTTTCTTTAAGAACTTAACTACTAGACTAATGGCTGCTTGCCCATTTTTATCTTTATTAATAGTATTTTTATTATAAGTTTCAACAAGTTCATCCAAATTGTAAAAATACGGACTTTTAAATATTGACTTACATAAGTGCTCTACTTTTTCATTTTCTCTGTTTAAGGTGTCATAGCCAAAAGTATGAATTGTATTAGTCAATTCACGTTCATTCAATTTTGCCTGTAATAAATATGAGGCAATATAATCATCACTTTTATTAATGTTCGACGCTTCGAATTTATTAAATTTGACAGAGGCATTTGTATTGTTAAATACGCCTTGCACATCTATAACTTCATTTTTATCAAAAACTTCGTTAAGCCAAATTGGATTTAATAGCTTCAACTTATTCCTTAATTTAATTATCTCTAAAAATGCTCCAATATCATTTTGTTTCGTAAGATAATATAAAGCCTCAAGTAGTGTTGTTTTACCGCTATTATTAAAACCTGCAAAAATATTGATTCTTTTTAAATTATCAATATTGAATTTTTTAAAAATTTTATATTGATTTACCAATAGGGATTTAAAGTGGGAGCTACTAGAGTCGTGTTCAAAAGCGACTGAATGATTACCATAATTTATTTCCATATAACTCTTTTGAGGAACAAATTCATTTAATTTAGCTTTAATAGATTCTAATGTTTCAATATCTTCATATTGAATCATATTTTTATAGCTGCTCAATTCGTTAAAGCTATTCGAAAACTCTGTAAGTGACTTTTCATAATTAAGTTTATCAACTTCTCCACTTACCATTAAACCTCGAATTATGCTTTTTGTTTTTTCCATTTCAATTAAAGCATTTTCATTATTTATAAAAAGAGCAAGCTCTCTAATTTCAAGTGCTTTGGTAATAATTGGATCAATTTCTTCATATTCTTCACTTTCATCATCAATAAGTTCTTCATTGGTTGATAGCCATGAAAACAACCTTTGCATATTGCTTGTATTACGGCAAAAATATTCGTGATCATCCCAGTCCAGCCACTCTTTGATCTTAGGTCGTTTCATTATTTCAACAAAAAATGAGTAATCTTTACTTTCAAATTGATCGCCAAAGTCGCTATTTTTATATTGAATAATCAAATGATAAGCCCGTTGTGAACTGCGTAATTTAATTTTAGTTATCCCAAGAGATTCGCATAGTTGTGTTTCTTTATCTGAATATTCAATCGACTTCCAATATGGCTTCAAAAAATCATAAATTAATTGAGCTTGATTAATAGCAGACCATTTTTTATTTCCACTAATATGTTTCAACCCCATTATAATTAGGTGTTTTTCTTTACTTTCATTTGAATGAATTTCAAATGGTATTTTTTTAAAAATTTCAGGATTTAAATTACCAATACTTAGTCCATTTTCATAATCTTCCTGCAGTACTTTTAGCGAGGCGACTCTTCTATTACCTTCAATTACTAAATATCTATTTTGACCAAGATCTCTAACTTGAATAACATCAACATCTAAAAATCCATTTGACTTAAAACTTGCTATTAAGTCCTTAATATTTGCTCTTTTGTTACCTTCAATAAATGTTGATGAGCGTTTTTGAATATTTTCATCAAATAGGTCACTTTCAGGAACCTCTATATATCCATCATTATCAACAAATCGATAATTATTTGGATCCAAATAGAGATTTTTGAGATTGAAACTTCTTCTTTTGGTAGTTTCAATTATTGGCTCATTCATAAGTTTTCCAGGTTATTTTTATTAATTTTGCGAGATCAATATTAAAAGTTTATATAATCATAAATAATCATACCGTACTAACTTCTAAAAGCACTTCCTAATCATTATATAACTCCTGATTTACCACTCCCTCAACTGCTGCATCTCTCTCAACCTACCACGCTGCACCACCAGCGCTTCAAACAAGTCGTCGATTGATTCGTTGTTTGAGTTTAAGCCCGGTAAGGCGATGTTGGCTTCGGCGAAAAAGCGTTTGTTTTGCCATGGCTGGTTAGCTGCTGTTTGCTCTAATTCTGTTGAGGTATTTGCCGCAGCGGTACTTGGAGAGTTAACTTGGTAGCTGGCTGCTTGTTCTTGTATTTGGTTTGAATTACTGGGTTTAAGCCAAGCTTGTTGCCACCAGTGTTGAATGCGTTCTTTGGCGTTTTTTAATTTTTGTTCTGTGGGTAGTCGGTCGCTTTTTTGGTTATTGATTTTGCAGTCGGTGGGTAAGAGGTTCCATAAGTCGTTATTGGGCCAGCGGGCAAAAGGCATACTGTGGTCAATATCGTATTGTTTGTTTAGTGACTTGGCTGACCATACACATTGGGCAAGTTCTGGGGTTTGTTGTTTCAGTTGTTCAAAGCGAGTGCGTACTTCAGTGGTGGTGCGTTTTGGCTCTAACCAGTTTAATGCTTGTTGTAAGTGGTGTTGATTTTCTGCTGCGGCATATTGCTGATTGCCTGCATAACTGGCCATGGTTTTTACCCATTCGCTGACCAATACTGGCTCTATCCAACAGGCGTATCGGTTGAAGGCCAACCATGTAGATTCTGGCAGTGAAAACTCGCCCCATTGTTCTAAGGTTTGTAGATCTAGAAAAAGGCTGTCTTTGGCTTTGACACTTTTTTTGTCTACTTCAAATACCACTTGGTCACTATTTGGCAAGGTGATGAAACGACAAGGCATGGTTTTAATGTTGGTCACTGCAGCCGAAATGGTTTTGTGTAAGGCGATGGCATCGTCACCCATAAATAAGTTGCCAATGCGATAATCTGCCGCCGTGCGATGGGTTAACTTATGCCAACCATCGGCTTTCATAAAGCCCATGTTCGGGCTTTTATTGGGTGTTTGATATAACTGGTGCGTATCTATTAACTCTTTATATTGATGGCACCAATACAAGGCGACTAAACCAACAGGTAAAATCACCCTGTCACCACTTGGAGTAGCTTCTCGGCGTAATACTGCCCCTGGATGGCCGTCGGCAATTCGTAACAAAACTCTTAAAAGCGCTAGCTTGTGAGTGGCAGATTTACCGTCGTTAATCGCTACGTAGCGAATAAAAGGGAATGCACCTGTGCCGTCATCTGGCATTTGCAGCACAAGGGTTTGCCAATGCACCTCGTCGCGGCCTAGTTTGTCTGTTTGGTTTGCAGTGACTAATGTCGAAAATAACCCAAGGTTTTGCGCTAAACCTTCTACTTCTTCCACACTCACATCGTACATACAGCGTTCTTGCTGCTCGCTTGCTGTCATACCAAACTTGAGAGAAATAACAATTTTGCCGCCCGGCTTAAGTAAGTTAGCCAGTTTACGTAAGGCGCGATTACGTTGCGAAGGCGCTACATGCATCCAAACGGCACTGAGAAGAATTAAGTCAAAGCTGATTTCTAGACGGGTGATCTTGTCGAGTGAAGGCAGAGAATCTTGCAGCCAATGAACATTATGTGCGGCAGTGGTTAGCTGCCCTACTTTCATGAGTTCTGCTGCAGGTTCAACCGCATAGATTTGGCAAGTGTTAGATATGGCTTGAGCTGGGGTTTGAATTGCGGCGGCAAGTTCTGCGATACGTTTTACATCACGGCCCACCCCTGCGCCAACATCCAAAATGGAGGCATTAGGCTTTTCTAAAATAGGCGTTAAATGCTGTGACCAAGTACTATGTACGTCTTCAAAGGTGACTGATAGATACTGCTGAGAAATCTCATTAACTTGGTTGTTGTAATAGTCCGCAGACATTGTATTCCTTTTATTGCAACAGCAAGCCCATTAAACCAAGACTATGCATAGGATTTACCCCATTTACCTTAGGGTATTCATCCACTTGTATTAACACCATCCTAACAACTTTTGGGATAAAAGAAATACCAAAAATATTTGGCTCAGATCCGCTGGTTTTAGAAACACATCAACAAAAAGCAATTCACCACAGAGTTCACAGAGCGCTTCGCTGCACAGAGAAGGGCGAAATGATTGTTAAAACTGAATCCCCTTAACAATTAAGTACTACTTCTTACAGATAAACTTGCTTTGCTTTACCTCTGTGCTCTCTGTGTTCTCAGTGGTTCAAATTCTTTTGCTTTTATCTTTTCTATAGCATCTAGTCACTGCTCTAAATGCCCTATGGATTCCGGCCTAAAAGCACACCGGAATGACGGAAGGGAAAGCCATATGAATTAAATTTAAAAGATAAAAGCAATTCACCACAGAGTTCACAGAGCGCTTCGCTGCACAGAGAAGGGCGAAATGATTGTTAAAACTAAATCCCCTTAACAATTAAGTACTACTTCTTACACATAAACTTTCTTTGCTTA
>TARA_R110000751_G_scaffold67680_3_pt1 | contig 10128 bp, 10 predicted proteins | sample TARA_R110000751 | Tara Oceans TARA_R110000751 (sample SAMEA4398001) | marine metagenome | biome: Polar Biome; feature: [MES] marine water layer (ENVO:01000295) within the mesopelagic zone...; material: water (ENVO:00002006), including particulate matter (ENVO:01000060) such as...... | reverse complement strand
TCCGTATGCTCTTCTATAGTTTCGAACTATGTTGTATCCAAATACTTTGGCACATCCATAGGGGGAGACAGGATTCATTGCTGTAGTTTCTCTTTGATAGTTGTCTTCATCGACAGTTAGTCCGAACATTTCCGACGACGAAGCTTGGTAAAATTTAGCCTTTGGGCAACATCTTCTATGCGCCTCCAGCATATTCAACACGCCAATTGCGTTTGTTTGTGCTGTGAATTGAGGTATATCAAAACTGATTCTAACATGAGATTGGGCAGCAATGTTGTACACCTCGTCTGGTTGTATAGCGTCCAGTATTCTTTCTATCCCGCCTTGATCTAACAAATCTCCGTAATAAGTTTTTATGTTACTTTCGAAGTGCTCCAGTCTAGTGCTTTGGTTTTCTGATGTTGAATTTCTTCTAACTATTCCGTGAACATCATATCCAAGTTCTAATAAATACTCAGACAGATAACTTCCATCTTGCCCGTTTATTCCAGTTATAAATGCTTTCTTTTTAGACATTATTTAGTCTCCTTTTTGCAAATAAATGTTATTTTGTAATCGTTATTGGAAGCTTTCTTGTTATAGTCAAAATTAGAAACTATTTTTTCTATTCTCATACTGTATTTTTCAACCAATTCTTCTAAAAAATGTAATAGCCAGATTCGATGTTCCAGTGTATAATCAAAACGGTCTACCTCTGCGCCTAGATGAAAAACTCTAACGTTATTGTCCATTTTCATGTATCCAGTGTCGCTGTCAAACACAGGAGTACAAGATATCATATAGCTTCCGCCGACTGCCGAAGAAACAACTTCTTTCATGGTCACTTTTGGTTTATCGTTGATAACTGCATTGCTGTTAAAACAATCAAATATAAAAGTGCCGCCGTTGACTAATAATTCAGAAATAGATTTAAAATATAGCTCCAAATCACTCTCGCTCAGTATGTGATTTACAACATTAAACATGCTGATTACTGTATCGAAGCTTGATTCTTCCGTAAATTCGCTCACATGGCAATTCTTAAAAAATACATTTGGATTGTCTTTGAACTTAATGCTGGCTTTTTCTATAATTTCATTCTCAGGATCTATTCCAAAAAACATTCTCTCGTCTTTGCATAGATTCTTTATATGAGTTCCAGTGCCGCAGCCGACATCTAGTACCTTATTTAATTTTGAGCTTTCTTCTATAAATTTAGATTCAGCGATATAGTCTTTATTGTGATACAAGTCGTCATAATACTTTACCAGCTTTCCCTTATACATTAAAATATTCCTTTAGAACGTTGCAAATATAATCAATTTGGTTCTCTTCCAACTCTGGGTATGAAGGTAAACATATCCCGTGTTCATATGCGTGGATTGAAGTAGAAAATGTTTTATCGTAAGTCAAATCCCGAGGTTCATCTTGATTATTGTAACAAGGCTGTCTATGCAGTGGATAAAATACAGTTCTAGTCTCTATTTCATTACTCGAAAACGCATCCATAAGGCTTTCCACAGGATCATCACACATCAACACGACTCTAAACGGCACATGGTTGGATTTAGACTTTGGTTCTATTATTCGAATGCCGCTGATGCCGCTTAACCTATCTTTATACATTTCTAATATATTTAACTTTCTATTAACAATGTCATCTAGCTTTCCCAATTGGACTATGCCCATCGCAGCCTGTATGTCAGTAATTCTAAAATTATAACCTATTTCTGGATGTATAAATGAGCCACGATTTATTCTGCCCTGATTTCTTAAAAATAGCAATTTGTTATAGACGCCCTCATCGTTGGTAGTGACGAATCCTCCTTCACCAGTCGTTATTGTCTTGTCTGCGAAAAAAGAAAAACAGCCAACATCTCCAAATGTTCCACAATGTTTTCCGTCCCAAGACACTCCTATGGCTTGCGCAGCGTCTTCAATAACTTTCAAATCGTTATTTCTAGCGAAATCCATCACATCATCCATGTTAGCGGACAATCCGAATACATGAACGGGCATTATAGCCTTTGTATTCGTAGTCAGAACTCTGCTGCAATCTTCTATATTAATTTGAAGATCGTCTTTGTTTACGTCAACAAACACTGGTTTGGCGCCGCACATCTCAACTGCGTTGGCAGAAGCTATGAACGTAAAGTTAGGAACAATGACTTCATCGCCTATGCCTATTCCAATAGCTCTCATAGCAAGATATAACGCTAACGTTCCATTTTGCGCAAAAACTCCATACTTTGCGCCAGTTAGGGCTAAAAGTTTATCAGAAAACTCCTTGGATCTTGGACCTTCTGTAATCCAGTTATCGTCGAAACATGACTTAATGGCTTTGTATTCCTCATCTCCGATGTAGGGTTGGAATTGATTAATTTTCATTTTTTTCCTTGCAGTGTAAATATATTTGAAATGGTAATCTATTAGTATCGCGCTTATACACCAGTTTCCTCTATAAAACTTTTATCGGCTTCCTGTCCGAAATACGGACCTGTCTTGAATTCATAAATGATTGTATTATCTTCCAAGACTTCGAATCCGTGCCCTGCTTTAAAAACTACTGCACAGTCTCCAGCTACCAATTCAGTGTCCATTATGAGAGAATCATCTAAATCATAGAATTTAGCCCTTACTCTTCCGCTCAAAAACACCCAAGCCTCTTGAGTCCTGTCTGTCGTTCTAACCAACTCGTTATGCTTATGAGGCTTAAACCTTGTTCCTTTAGCGAGAGATTTCGCAGCACATTGTAAATATTCGTTTTCAGGGCTTAAATCTACCCTGCTGCTGCTTATGTCTTCTCTCCTATTCAGAGTCAACAATAGGCAGTTTTTATCAATCTTTGAATATATTTGTCTCATTCTTAACCCTTCTTTGATATCTTTAGTTTTGAAGTATCAATATTTAGGATAACATCTGAGGAGCACGCCAATACTAAACCATCGTCAAAGAATGATTCGTGCGGGTAATATTCCTCTACTATGTGATAATCATGATATTGTAGCACATTTCTTATTTCTTCATGCACATATGTGTTATGAGTTGCTAAAAATATAAAATCAATTTTACTTTTTGCCAAGGAGTCAGTTGATCCATTTAGCAACTGCATCTCATTATTCTGTATATCAGCGTGCAAGATATCAAGTTTGTCAATAGAATAATGTTCCAATAACCAATCAACAGATACTTTAGGAATATCATAGTTTCCAACCTCGTCTGTATATGTAGATTTTTCTTCATAAGAATCTGCAACATAGGCATTCAAAAATTCTCCGTCGAATTCATTTAATTTAAAATTATTTCTTCCGATATCTGCCTTGAAGGGATTCGGCTCTACCATAATGTTTTTTGCGTCAGAGATTTCTTTATTAAACCACAGCGAGTAATAAGCCCAGAAGCTGCCCAATTCAATCATTGTGCCATTTTTAGGAACGTATTTCAGTATTTCATAAAAAAGCTTTTCTTCCTGCGGCTCGTGGTGTCCCTTAAGCGCTGTAATTATTTCAGTAACCCATGATTGGTGATAACAGCCTTCATGAATCAGAACCCCATTGTGCATCACCTGATGCTTTTCATCTCCGCTTTCTATAACGTCTCCTGCATTTGATACCTTTGGTATATATTCGGTGTCATTGCATTGCATTACTCTGTCGAAATAGCTATCATCATTTTTGTAATTGCCGTATAGTGCGGAGTATATTTCTTTTATCGTTTTCATCAAAAACTAAGCCTCTTGGTTTGTATTATCTCATTAATCATTGGCCACATATTATACTTGTTTAATATAAGCTCTCTAGCTTCTTTAATCGCTGGTATTCTAGACTCATAGTCATCGTTCTGAACGATTTCTATCACCCTGTCCAGTTCATTAGGATTTCTGATATCAATCTGTATGAAAGATCCTTGTGGGAAGAATCTACTTAAATCTGCGCCGCCCCAGTATATTGGAACTGTCCAGTATAGAATAGAATCCGTAAACTGAGTCCCAAAGAAGTTTTTTATCGTATCCTGATTGTCAAAAGCTAAACAGTATTTGTAATTGCTTAGGGCGTAGAACTTATCATTGTCTTTCAGTTCTCTATTGCTAAAATTAATTGAGCCATACAAGTCAATAATATCTGGGCGAGTGTTTATGAAGTTGGCTAGGAAATTGTATCTCAACACATGCCCTTCTGTCATTCTCTTATCCGATTGAACACAACTTAATAGATTAGTTTTATCATATGGTTGGGATTTTTCAGCCAACAACTCGTCGTAAGTCTTGTTAATTCCTCCATAAGAATTACTTGGATAGCGCCATTTAGTCCATAAAAACCCAGTATCGTCCCAATAAGAATACTTTTTAGTATTTGGATAAGAGAGTATTGACGTAGAGTCCATAGCTTCTCGTGAAAAATACAATCTCTTGTCTTCGTCAAAATATGAAAACAGTGATGTGTCACATCTATCCTGTATGATTAGGTACTCAGCCTCGACTGGATCAGTGACGACAACGGTAGATCCCCATCTGCCAGTATTTCCAGGCGTCTGTCTGATATAGTCGTTTACCATCTGTTTCGACGTAAGCCCCCAGTTTGGCGCAAAATAAATTTTATTCATATATCATTCTCTGTAATTGTTCTTTATATATTATAACACAAACTCTGTAGATTGCAAAATCTTTTTTACAATTTTACATTATCTATTCCTTCGTTACGCTTTACAGTAATCGCGAAACAAGTAGGATCATCACTGTCGTTTTTAGTATCATTGATTATGTACCTTGTGCCGCCACCAATGCCCAAAATCAATTTATCATAAATTATTCCAACCTCAGACAATTGCCTTTCGGTGTGAAATCTCATACTTTCTCTACGACCGCTTGTAAGAATAATATTATATCCTAATCTATCCCATTCGTCTAACTTTTTCAATGTTCCATCTAACAATTCCACACTATGATGAGGCATAGAGGATTTTAACGGAGATACGTGCTTTACTAATGTGCCATCAATATCACAGAATATCGTCACAGGTCTTTGTCTTTTATTCACCTTCATCCTCGCATCTTATTGTTTTTGATTTATTTAGCATCATTCAAGTCCTTCAATTTATTCTTTATATTGCTCTTTATTCTATCGCCTATGTTAGGTTTTATTGAGTCTCGTCATGATGGGATGTTGACTCAACGCAAGCTTTACACACAGGGTGTTTCCAATATTCGCCCTTAGAATGAATCTCTCTAAAGAAATTCATCTGTTTTCCATTCCAAGTCTCTTCTATAGACGCTATGATAATATCAGACTTTTTAGATTTATCCAAAAGACCTATGTTATCAACGTCAGAGAAGGAGTGTCCATCCTTTGACGTCTTTAACTGAGCTATCGGTATTTCGGCGCCGAAAAAGGAACAGCAAGGTAATATAGTGCCATCATAACGTATAGTTAAATGCTGAAATGGTTGAGCACACTTGAAGTCTTCTATATCTTTGACAAGCCTACTGTCGCCTTTTGATTTACTATATGGATCCATTATGCCAACTAAGTCCTGTATGCCTATTAGATCTGCTTTGTCTTTCCAAAAATCTATAAATTCATCTATTTCAGATAAATTATCTTTTGTTTTAACAAAATTAACTCTAAGAGTTGGGAGTTCGACGCCCCTTTCTTTTCTAATCTCTAAGAACCTTTCTACGTTGGCGATTACTTTTTCGTAAATTCCTCCAAGTCTTATCTTTTCATATGTTTCTTTCTTAAAGGCATCTAAAGAAACTTGAAGCCTCAGAAGTCCAGAGTCAATGAGAGCATTGGACATTTTTTCAGTCAAGAGAGATCCGTTAGTAGAGAAATATAAATCTAAAACACCAGCCTCTCTAGCATACTTTATGAACTTAACTATATCCTTTCTTATTAGAGGTTCGTTTACATAGTTTAATCTTATTGACTTTGTACCTCTCTTCACTGCTTCATCAATAACTTCTTTATAAACATCAAAATCAAACCAAGTTTTCTTTCCTTTGCCAGTCGTAGACTCTGCGTTCCAAGTACACATTGGACAAGAGAAGTTGCAAGAATAGTTTAATTCAAAATCTAACTGCGTAGGAAAATCCGTTACGATATCCATATTCGTTGCAGCCTTCCACTGTTCTCTATACTCGTCATAAGCTACAGAGTCAACTGCCTCTCGAACGGGGTTCATTTTTTCATCTGAGCCTATAACAGTTGTTATCTCTCTATTATCTGTATCTCTAAGTATTTTTGATTTATTTAGCATCGTACAAGTCCTTCAATTTATTTTTTATATTGTTCTTTATTTTATCGTCTATGTTAGGCTTTATGTTAATGAATTCTTTATTTGACAAGACGTAATGCCCACATATCTTAATTAATTCTTCCTTATTGTCTTCAGGTACAAAATCGTTATCAACCCACTTTTCCCACCTTCTTGATTCGTAACAAATCTTATAGTAGTCTTTTATGCCTTTATCCGAGTCACTCATATGCTGAAGATAGCACAGCGTTTCTATTTGTCCAAACTCTGGGGCGATGTTGAGTGCGTCTAATCCGATACTGAACTTATTTTTAATTTCTTCGTTTGTTAAGTAATCTCCATTGTGCTCTTTGCTTAATACATTCCAATGTTTGCACACGTCAATAAATTCACTCAATCTAGCTTCATCGTATTTTCCAGTGTTGACTCTCCTGTTCAAGTCGATACCGACACCAGACTGAACTACTGCGTATTTGATGTTGTCAAAGAAATCAAGTTCGCTGCAAGATTTTATCAACACGCTCAGTTCGTCTGGTGTGAATTTCCTAATAGCCTCCTCCGTTCCTATCTCAAATAATACTTTTGGATTTATACTGTGAATCGTGCGAATGTTATTAATAGTCTCGTTTATGCCAGCGCTTAAGTCTGTATATTTTTTCCACGGATCTATGTGTACAATATCAAAATACTTTGCGTCTATTTCAAAAGACTGCGTACCGTCGTCCTCTTCATACCCTTGTCCTGCGCCACCATGATCTCTTTCAATTGGAACTCTGCCATTCACATATTTAGAAAATTCCGCCGTTGTCCAATTATTGACATAGCCTCCGTCGTGTTCGACTTGCCTTCGCGATGGTATAAATCCGATATTGTTTCCAGTTTCTTCTGCGAACTCTATTACGGAGTCTACAACATTCTTGCTCATTGGTCCTATATAGAATTTAATATCATTCATAATTTTCTCCTAAATATAATTTTAATTGATGCGATGCTTGTATCGAAGATAATCTCTTACCTGTCTCTGTTGATGTTATGCAATCTATTAATTCATTTGAATTATGAACTTTGATATTTTCGACAGGCGTGCAATTGAAAACTATACTATTTCGTATGTCCTTGATATTATCCCAGTTATTTCTATTTATAATATTTGGTGTATAATTTAATTCTTTAGCACCTTGACTTACTGCTCTCGAATAACCACCGTCGCCTAAAATATATAAATCAATACCCAAACATTCGCCTAAGACTTCTTTAGAAGCTAAATAATCAGTATTATAACCAATTAAATGCCCATTATCATTTATAATAGTATTTACTGCACCAATATAAGAAGCAGCAGAATGTAATTCATCCAAATATTTAATAATTTCAACTTTGAATGGCATGCTTACTGCAAAACCTTTTATATCTAATGACTTTACCGCAGCGATTGAATCAAGAATATTATTAGAATAGAATGATTTATAAATAGCATTTATATTTTTTTCTTGAAATGCATTATTAAAAAAAATACATCCATTGTTACCTGGATTTGACGAAAAGGAACAATATATTTCTGTATCTTTATTTATCATTTATTTCTTGTAGCATTTGTTTTGATTTAAAAAATAACATATCTCCAAATTCCCTTTCGTGCAATGGTGACATATTTAAAAATATTAAAGCTGTTATCAGCTTGACTTTCTCTAAATCATAACCACTAGCTGTAATCCATTTTTCATATGTTGGCTTGAACTTGTCTAACATAGAGTCTGACTTATGATTATAGTTTACAACGTTCTGATCGATAAGGCAAGAGAAATTTTCACTATCTTTCATTAATTTGTATGACATTAAAATTCCACCATACATTTTAGCTAAATCATAATATACGTCACCCACATTACTGCCAGCAAAATCTTGTCTCCAGTCTAATAGATAAAAATTTTCATCACTACCATATATTACGTTATCAAATTGTAAATCGCCGTGAAATAGTTTAGTAGGTATTCCATCATAAACTCTTCCCCAATCGAAATCTTTCATTAACGTATCAATAGTATTTGTTTGAACACCATTTACAATATGTTCTCCCTTGAATGATTCATCTCTATTCTCAAGTAATAGCCTCAGTCTATTCATAGTTTTGTCGAAATAAAATCCTTGGCATAGTTCGTAGAACCCACCATCAACACTAATTTCTTTCCATAAATTTTCTTGACTGAAATCTAAGAACTCTTTCCAAGTTTTTAAATTATTACAATTATAGAGCGTATCGCCATCAACCCAATTGTATGAATATAGATTATTTTTACAATCAATCAATGCAGGAACTAAATCATTTAGATCATCGGCTCTTTTTATCCTACCATCGATAAAAGACTTATCTGATGATAGTTTTATAAACTTATTATTAACTTTATATAAAAATTCCCCATTAACTTTTGGTATAGAATATTGTATGGATTTTTCAAATAACTTTTTAGCTTTTAAATAATTATCAATAGTCCCAACATCATACCAATCAAACTTTTTAGCTTTCATGTCCGAATAATTATTCATATTATAATAAGCACTTATAATTTCACCGCCAGCTACATCAAGCTCGTTCCAAAATGTTTCATAATCATATACAGCAGCCAAACCGATAAACGCATTGGCATAGCCTTTTTTATCTTTATTTTTTAAAGTGACAATATTATCATCTTTAATATCAACTGTGGCGTACAATTCAGGAATACCTGTTGGGTAAACTCCCAACCAATTAGTATCTAATTTAGGTAAATCATTTGAAACGATCACATCTGCGGCTGTCCAAATAAATGGTTTTTGTAAATATTCCTTACATTTATTTATAGAATACGCTGGTCCTGTCCCTTCGCCCTCATATCTACCTACTTCAACAAATTTGAATGTTCTGTCTGGATGAGCCGCTTCACAATACTCTCTAACCATGTCACCCTTATAACCAAGAGCAACAACTATTTCATATTCCTTTGGTGTCTTATCTATCATATGTGTTATAACAGCTTTGTTATCTAGCGGTAACAGCCCTTTATTAATATGATTGGATAAATTTTCCAATCTACTACCAATACCAGCAGTTAATATACATAAGGCTGGTTTCATATGTTCGTGATTTATTTTACCATCCGTTCTACCTGAATCGTCTGATATTCTGATTACATCATCAACCTCTGGTGTGGATACCTCTTGTAAAATAATATCCGTAATTGCTATTACTCTATGTTTCCTTGGTGGATGAACGGTAAAAAAATCACCAGATTTCATTATTGTTTTTTCAACAACACCCTCATCATTTTCCAACCAAACTTCCGCAGTACCATCTATAATAAAATTTGTTTCTAATTTTTGCTCGTGATATTGGTAACTTGTTTTTGTTCCAGCATTGATATAAATTCTTTTATAACAATATTTGTCATTAAGTTCTAGCCACTCTTCTCTACCCCAAGGCTTGTAAATTGTCTTCATATTTTTTATCTTCTCACTTTATCACAAAATAAATTTTGTATTGGGATTGATATTTTCAATAATATCTTTTTTTATTTCTTCTGTATACATTGCAGCCTTCAAAACCACAACAGGTGACTCAATGTCTTTTAAAATTTTAGGAGACTTCACCTGTAGGGAAGTTCCATACAGGCGGCTTCCTATTTTATTGGGATCGTTGTCTAGAGTATTTGAAAATAATTCTTCCGACAAGCCGAACCCTATCAGATATTGTGTAAATATGTGGGCTCCAAATATGAAAGTATCCTCTTTTTTAGATATTATCTGGTTCTTAACTTTCTCGACTTCTGCCTTGTAATACGTTACGAAATCATTGAAGATTTTAGCACTTCCTTCGTAATTTGCCACCGAAGTTGGCTTGTTATTTGTTTTTTCTGCGATAAC
>TARA_R110000751_G_scaffold12227_1_pt1 | contig 10143 bp, 12 predicted proteins | sample TARA_R110000751 | Tara Oceans TARA_R110000751 (sample SAMEA4398001) | marine metagenome | biome: Polar Biome; feature: [MES] marine water layer (ENVO:01000295) within the mesopelagic zone...; material: water (ENVO:00002006), including particulate matter (ENVO:01000060) such as...... | reverse complement strand
ATTAGGGCATAGATGAATGTCTTAGCCTGATCTCTTGTCTCCAGTCCTGCTTTGTTCTGGTTAAAGGTATGGATGTCACCATGGATTACTTCCTGTGAAAAATCTGTGTCTCCCATGTAGTGGGCCAGACATCTAAGCTCAAGAGATTTAGCATCACAACCTAGTAAGATGTACTCAGGTTCACGTGGCACCCATACCTCCCTACATAGGAGGCCGTAAGGGGCTCGTGTGGAAGGCACCTGTGCCATGTTAGGTTTTGAATGTGTCATCCTACCTGTGATAGTCCCAAGTGGATACACGCTACCATGCACCAGATTATCTGAGTCTGCTGCCTCGATCCATGAGTTAACCTGAGCCCTACGTTTCTGAAGAATTAAGTAGTCAACAAGTTTTAAAGACTCGGGTGAGTTTATCTCTGAGAGAATTGTCTCGTTAACCATAGGCTTCCCAGTCTCAGTAAACTTCTCAGGCTCCCACCCATACTGCTTGATAAGTCGGTCGGCAATCTGTTGTCGTGATCCCGGATTAAATGGGATGACCTTTGTCTTTGTCTTAAGGTGAATGATAGTAGGCTCAAAGATTTTCTGGAATTCTTCTTCAATCTTATGAATCTTATCGCTCACTGTGGCAGAGAACTCCATAACAAGTGGGATGTTAAGGCAGAACCCACTCCTCTTCTGTCTGGATATGATGTCTCTGACCCTGTACTCTGTTACCAAAACATTCTGCGGTATGTCTTTGTTCTGGAGGGCCATCCATACCTTACCTGTAAGATCAACATCGTTCTTACAGTACAGTAGCATTTCTTCTGTAAGACCTGATGAGAAGTCTGAGAAGTCATCCTTCGGATAGTTAAGAATATTACCCCAGTTTCTCAGTGAGTGACCACCCTCCCTCTTATTGCTTTCAAGTTGGGACATGATCATTGTGTCCCCCATCTGATCTAGTCTGATGTTCATCTTTAACAACCTGTTAATAACAGGGACGTCATAGTCAATCAGATTGTGGCCGACGAACATGGTGGTGGTATCATTCTTAAAACGTATCCTGAAATCATTCAGACTAGGATGTCCCAGAAGACCTTGATATGTGAACACCTCATGCTTACCAAAGTTTACCTGATTACTCCCGGGTGTCTGGATGATTTCTTTCAGCACCACACAGTAAATTAAGGATGGGTTAAGAGAGTCTGTCTCGATATCAAGTAAGTAAGTCGTGGTCATGATTAAGCATCCTTCTGATCATCTCGTGCAGAGACACTGTGGGTCTCCACCCTAGTACATGCTTAGCTTTTTCTGCTGATCCACAGAGTCTTGTAACATCCTTAGGTCTCATCTCGTTGGGGGTATTGTGTACCACAGCACCAGTCCAGTCGTCAACACCAATCTGTTTGAAGGCTATGTCCAGAAAATCTCTGATAGAGTGTGTCTTACCTGTGGCCAGAACATAATCACCGGGGGTATCGTGTTGAAGCATCATCCATATACCCCGTACATAATCTGGGGCGTATCCCCAGTCTCTTACTGAGTCGATATTACCAAGCTTTAACGGGTTGTTCGTGGATGCTTTCAAAGAGTGTGGTGAATCGGCCTTCAATATGTCCTCCCCGTATTTGTCATACTGGGCAACCCAAGATGTGATCTTCCGTGTTACAAAGTCTGTAGGTCTGCGTTCGCTTTCATGATTGAAAAGTATTCCGCAACATGCCCAGACATTAAAAGAGTCTCGGAATACTGAGACCATCTGATGTGCTGCTGTTTTTGAAACACCGTAAGGGGAGTGAGGGATGAGTGGGGTATCTTCATCAGCCATCCCTTTATATACAGTCCCATACATTTCAGATGTGGATGCCTGATAAAATCTTGTATGGGGAGACCCTGTCTTAATAGCATCAAGCATCCTGACTACAGCATTGGTATTAGTATCGAAGGTGGCGTCAGGGACGGTAAAGGAATAGCCCACATGAGATTGTGCTGCCAGATTGTACATCTCATCAGGCTGCTTCTCCAGAATAATCTGCCGGATAAAAGATGAGTCGCAAATGTCACCATAAATTTCCTCATAGTTATTAGGGTAGTTTTCCTGAAGATCGTAGTTCTTGGCAGTCAATCCCATTGTACCTGTGGTAGGTCGTCGGCTTACCCCTGTTACAAAGTAACCTTTTGATAAAAGGAGAGATGAAAGATAGTAACCGTCTTGTCCGGTCACCCCTGTAATTAGTGCTGTTCTCATTTTAAAATGTATCCTCTATGATGTTGTCGTCTGGTTCATTATGATCTTCGTCCATGTCCTGCTCACTCAGGCGTCCAGTATCTTTATTCCATAGGAGTCTGGAGGCAGGCCCTGTCTCACCTGAGAACCTGTTCTTCAGAACCCGGACGATAGTCGTGTTCCTTACAATCGGGTCATCATCCTGAGAGTTTCTTTCTAACCCAACAACCATATCAGATAGCTGGGCAATACCGGCTGACCCCCTAAGCTGGGCCAAGGTTGTTACACCACCGATCTCATGACCACCCCCATTCTGTGGACGCTTCAGGTGTGACACAATAAACAGGGCCACATTAGTTTCTTGTACTAACATCCTAAGCTTGGTCATAATCTCATCAAGAGCCTTACGCTCATCCCCGTTATCCTGAGACGATACGATGATTGAAAGATGGTCTAAGAAAATATAGGTACACTCTAGTCCCTTGATCATGTACCTGATACGGGAGACGATGTTATCAATATCTGCCGAACCAAAGTGATCGTATAAGAATACTCTGCCGCAGCCCACAGTTGAGTCAAAAGATTCTCTTTGTTCTTCTTCTGTGTACACAGTTACTGGGAGATGGAGTTGCTTGTTAGCATGGATAGACATAAGACCTAGTGCTGTACGTCTGATACTTTCTTCAAGAAAGATAGCCCCAATATTAGCATCCTCTGTTACGTGCAGAATGTTATAGATAATTTCTCTCATGATAGCAGACTTGCCAATACCAGAGCCTGCTGTGATAGTGACAATCTCACCACGACGGATGCCGTAAGTAATATTATTCAGCTCTTCCCATGGGTATGGGATTGAATTATTCTCAGGTTCTGTGCTGACAATGTCCCAGATATCTTCACCTGAGATAATACCGTCGGGGGATAGGGGCTTAGCGTTCCACCATTCACGGGTGTACAAGGCGGTCTCCCCAGACTTAAGATAATCGGCTGGGTCTTTCTTGGAGAGCGGGACAATAACACACTTACCAATCTCAAAGATCTCGGACAACTTCTCGGAAGCCTTACGTCCCGGCTCATCATTGTCCAAGCACAGTACAATCTTGTCATACCTGTCGAAGAAGTCTAGGTTTTTACGAATGTCTTTCTCCGCAGCAGCAGCCCCATTTCTCAGAGAAACCACAGGCCACTTAGACCCAAGCATCTGGTAGGCTGCCATAGCGTCTAACTCACCCTCAGTAATTGTTACATACTTTCCTCGTCCGTTGAACAACTGTTGTCCGAACAAAACAGCCTGATCAAACTGATGACCTGATCCCTCTGGGCCATGGATTGTGAAGGCTTTGTTAGAACAGTTGCGCTTCTTGTAAGCAACAATCTTCTTCCCAGTCTTTTCATAAAAAGGGTAAACATGGGCTGTGATATTAGACTCTGCATCTTTTAAAACCTTTACACCGAAAGTTTCTGCTGTGTCTCGGCTGATCTTACGGTCAGTAATCTCTGATAGAATCATCTTAGGTTTGAAAGATGAGTCAGAGGTCTGTACTTTTGGGGTGTTGTAATACCTTGTTGGTGCTGGGTTTACTTTTGAATCTAGCATAAATCCCTCTGGGTTAACGTTGTATCTGGGCTTCCTACATACATAGCAGTAGGTACGATAGGCAATCCTCCCATCATCGAATGTATCCCGGTAAATACTATTACCATCACTGGACGAACACTCGTCGCAGTTTGTTTTCTTTAATTCTTCTGATCTTTTCCCGATCATCAGTACGACAGGACCGTAGGAACCTTAGGGTCTACGTCTTCATGAATAAGATTCATAACAGTTGAGTCTAGATTATCAAGGTGTAGCGAGTAAATTTTACGGATTGACTGGAGATGTGTATAAGGGGTCGTCCCTTTATAATCCCCGTTAACTTCCATCCATTCAATGAGTGCGTCAATGTCTTCTAGGATAGTCCAGACACGTAACATAGCTGTCTGTACCTTTTCTTTTCTGTGAATAGTTTTGTTCGTCATGTTACATCCTCACTTGTTAATGATGGTGGTCCCTGCAGGACTCGAACCTGCGACATGCGGCTTAGAAGGCCGCTGCTCTATCCTGCTGAGCTAAGGAACCTACTTGTTGGGCGAACTGTACCCCTGTTCAGATCGGGTGTCAACCCGTCCGTCCAGAAAAAACTCTTGACAGGTAGGACAGCCCGTGTTATTTTAACCCCCAAGATTCAGGGGGTACTAGGATACTTCCTACTTCCTTGCTACTTTATAAACCCTACTACTCCCACTACTCCTACTACTCCTACTACTCCTACTTTTTAGAGGTTATTTAGAATGATTATTGATTGGCTAACGATGGCATCTCTTTATGTAAAATATCTTGACAGGACAGGGCAAGAAGTCTATGTTCTTTTTGCGTTTCAATTCCCGTTCTGAGTTTTGTGTAGTGAATCCAACTACGGATAGTGCCGTGCATAAATAACCGTGTCTCTATAAGACCCTCAGGTAAGACAGCCCTTGCTTGTTCCTTAGCTATACCCTGATCAATAGCCCACTTGTATGTATCAGAAGTAACCTTCATAAGATCATCCTGTTTCTTTACCCACTGATAATTTATATCAGCATCTTCTGATGGGAGTGAAGACTGTCTGTTAGTTTTATCCTGAAGACGTGATTCTCTGGGCACCCAGTTAAGACCCTCAGAAAAGGGATTAGCATATCGTTGAGAGAATTCTTGGAATGAGAAAGAATAATGCCTGAGGACTTGTCTGGAAATATCTCTGGTTGTTTTAATCTCCAGACACATTGATACCATCTCGAACGGGCTCCAATGTTCATGAGCTATAAGATATTTTAAAAGGTTTGAGGGCCTCTTAGAAACAGTACCATCCGAGTTAGATACCCGGGCATAGTAGAGAATCGTTTCTTCAGGTGTATGCTTGGGCATATGTGATATATGGGATAGAACTACTTTCATACTTGTCTCCTTTTACGTATGTTATTCTTCTGTTAGTTGTTAAGTGTGATAGACTTTGTCTATACCAAAGTAATCTATAAGGCCCACACAAGAGGGGCATGGCTTAGACGTACCTACAGTACCGTCCTTCTTTAGTCTGATAAGATACAGCTCACATCCTGATACACTCTTAAGACCGTACTGATTTATCATTTTAATAATGACATCAGTTTCTGCGTGTAAGAATATCTTCTCAGGAAGTCCTGCGTTCTTAGCAAACTGGGCTTGTAAGGGGTGAGTCTTAAGTTTATTCCACCCTATCTTTATAACTGACCCACGTCTAACAAGGATAGCTGAGTGGCGGGAAGATCTAATCGAATGTGATTTTGTCCCAGCTATTCTTATCAGGCGGGATGTTATATCTGTGGGCCAGTCTTTATAAGAGAGGCTGTGTCTAATCATCAGTGTGATCAAGATATTTATGCAGGCCTTCAAGAAAGTCTGCTATATCTTTCTCAGATAAATCTTTGTAAGGGGTGGACGAAACAGTTTCGATATACTCTTTAAGCAGGGTGGAGTGAGGACGTGTTTCCATCAGCAATTACAGACGAAGTAAATGCAGAAGGCCACAAGGATAAGCACAATAAAAAATAGAATTTCCATCAGATACTATCCTCTTCATGATTATTACAGCGACAACAAGGTTCGTCACATAGGACCCAACTTCGTGGGTTATCAAGGTTATGTTCGTTATAATAGAGAGGCATATACTGTTCGCCCCATTTATTTTTAAACTCTGCCACAGACATATCGTGAGCATCGCTCTGCATATCCATAAGCCAGCTCTTAACTTTTCCCATCTTAGGTTCCCTTGTTAAACGGTGATTAGTATTTCTTAACTTTTTCAACAATGACTGTCGTGTCATTCTCTGTATAACAGATCATACAATCCTTACACTTCTGCCCTGTACAGTTCTGTTCGTCCAGATATTCGTGGGTAAGTACGTTGTTAAACGTCTTATCAAAATGCTTCGGAACTTTACGCATGATCGTAGATTTAATAGGGTTAGAGTATACCATCGAAAAGTTATCCGGCTTCTTATGTAACTTGAAGTACTTACTAACATAGTCGTTACGCTTTGTCCATAAGACACATCGGCAGTGTGGGTTTTTCTTAGCCACGTTAACTAAGTTAGTCAGATGAGTTATATTAATCAACTCACCATGAGCATTGAACCTGATATGGGACACCAACAATGAGGGTAGATCTTCGTAGTCAAGTACTGACTGTGACAATAGATCGCTGTTATACTGCAAAGCCGCTGTCATATTCTTACGGTATGAGTTGAGCATAGCCCAACTGTAGCAGTCCCCACATATGTTATTAGGTTTAGCTTTAGAATTCTTTGTAATACAGTAGGGATTAGTCGTTGTATTAGACGAGATTGACAGAAGGCCTTCCAGCTTTCCGCTCATCTTACTGAGATGAATTCCATTACGCTGTACCATATTACTATCCTCTATTGTTATGGGATAATTGGGTGGACCGTTATGGCCCACCCTTAGTTAGTTAGGCAGCAATCCCTGAGACTGGGAATGCTGTAAGGTCGGACCATGCCTTAGAGTTAAGCCATCCGGTGACCTTATCAGATCGACGGGCCAGTCTTTCTTGATCATTGTCCTGATCTTTAGCCATCGTGTTAAGCGAGAACATATCGCTATCATGTGACGAGTAATAAGTCATGGCGCTATAAAGCGACCATAGATTCTGGCCTCTGGTGTGTGACTCAGTAGCATACTGTTCTATCAGGGAATCACCCAGATTAGAATAAGGCCTGACATTAATCCACTCAGGATCATCATTCTTCTTAGTGGTGGGGAACAATGCAGATACAAAGTTATGCACCGCTTTATCTGAAAGTTTTGTTGAAGCCCAGTTTTGATAGAGGTCCATCTTATCTGAGTACTGTTCCAGTGCCTTAACAAACATCCCTTCAAACGATGGCACCGGTACGTTACCCTTATGCACTTTCTTAAACACGTCGTATTGACCGTGTACCATACCGTTAGAGCAATAGAAGTCGATTGCCCCTAACAAGATCTTGACTGATCCTGATCCATCAAAAGAGTTCTCGATAATGATCCGGAACCCTACATCAGTCTTGTGTGAATCCGTCTCAATAGGACGGGAGATCTCAGGGAATCGTATTTCCCTGTAGGTCTTAGCATAGCCACGTACCTTAGTATCAATGACCTGCATCGTATCAATAGCAGATGTGGAAAGATTGTTATGGATAGCATCATCCATGTTAGAGAACAGCTCAGTGTTAGGGATAACCCTGTATCCCTTCCCGACCACCCCTAAGACGTTTCCATCAGGATGGACGATAGCCTTATGGGTGGGGACTAAGGGTGTCCTGAGAGATGTGTGATTACCATGATACAGGTCATCAATCTCAGGGGTGAAGTCAAGGTCAACAGTGGCATTATCAAAGGTCATTTCTTCAAACTCCATAAAAGTCGGTGAGGGTTTCGCCTTTAGGCACAAGCTCATTACGTTGTTGCTTTATGCTTATTTCTTGAGAGCATGTGTGACAATAGTAGTAAGCTGTATCGTTCTGACTAAACGTATACTCTAGAGGGCACGTTTTTGTGTCTTCAGCACAATGGTCGGGCTTACCATTAGGCTCCTCGCTAAGCGAGATTGCATAATGGTGGTTAAACTTTGACATGATTTTCTCCAAAAAGTGATTTCATAATCACTGAAGATCCATAGAAAGACCACTCATTCTTATCGCCGGAACCATACCAATCCCAGATGTTACAGAACGTATCGTAGAAAACTGGGGGTTTGGATTCTGGAAGTCCATGGCTTGTCGGCTGAACCTTAACAACGAATCGCCAAGCCTTATCAACTTTGTCAGGGTCGTCTTCTGAGTTAGCCTCTCCTAAGACAGCCTCAATATCCTCAGCACTTACATCGACGAGCGTCCCTTCTTTATACGAAGAGCCATACCAGTCTGCTAATGTGATATCATATTCCATATTATTGATCTCCTATAAGTGATTATTATTTATAAGGAACATCTTGGAAGTTTTCAGGGGAAGTTTTTCGAGCCGCAAGCTTGGCATTTTCCCGGTAGGCTTGTCAACCCCCAGCTAACCCGTTGGAATCGTTGGGCTTTTTCCCGGTCTGTGGCATGGATGTCACAGTCAAGAACTTTCTCCGGCATAAAGTTGATAAGAATCTGTGTAATAATATTAGTACGTTACAAATGACTGTTGTTTCAGGGGTAGTTCTATGGTGTAACAGCGGGTATATGCGCCATAAGGATACCTCTTAGAGACGTGGAGCCCATATCAGAGCTGGGTAAGTACCATAAAAACCTAAAAGCTCTGTAGCACCCCTTAGAATGCATTACAGGGTATACATATAAATAATATCTTTCGCCACTCCCTAGGATAGACCTAGTCTAACCTTGATACTTCCTACTTTCTTTATCAATCCTTATCTACTCCTAGCAAGGAGTATTAGAATAACCCTAGTTTATCCTAGGATACCTTAGTACTCTAGTACTCTAGTACCCTAGTACCCCCGGGCTCACGTAAATTTAACACATATTATTCATTATGTCAAATTATCCTACTACTTTTTTCGTCCATCCTTTGTCCACCCTTTGTTCCTCCTCTGTTCTCGCCTTGTTCCTGCTTTGTTCTAACCTGAGAGTGACAATGAGAATCATTCGCACGCCGCAGCGGCTCAGGGTTAAAGGTTTAATTATGTTTTCGTTCAGACCTTCCCCCTTCATCATATAAATTAGTTAAAAAATTTAGGGGAAATCTTTATAAGGCCTGTGGATAGTCTTGGAATGGTCACAAAATGACCCCTAAATGACCTTAATCGTGCCACATTCCCGCCACATTTGGGGCCGACCCTATGTGAGTTGGAGCAGCCGCTTCAATAAAACAAGTATAAGGAACTAAAGAAGATGGCTAAACAGCCCAAGACAGTTGAGATCACGATTTCGATTCCCCTTAACGCCTTTGACGAAGGTAACGAGGTTACCCCTAGGGGCTCAATACTTTCCGGTCACTGGCTTAACATTGACACATGTGAGCCGCATGTGACAGTACACGGATTGCCTGAAGGAACCGACATAGAAGCAAACTTTAAGACTTACCCAAAGACTTTGAGCCTGATCAAAGTTACTTCACGCAAAGAAGTAACGGCGAAGCCAACCGTTAAGAAGCGGCCAGTAAAGAAGGCCTTCATCTAATAGGGAAGGGCGGGGGTCTTAACGGATCCCCGCTTACCTTATGCGGCGATAACTGTGATTTTTTTCAGTTCAAATGATGTAAGCCTTAAGCGTTCATTTCAATTGATGTAGAGTTAACTATGTTCTTGTTCAGACCTTCCCCCTTCATCATAAAAAAATCATATATAAAAAAGCCTGGGCAAATACCCTAGTTGCGAATGATTCTCAATAGCAGGGGAGGGGTATCAGTTTTTCCTATGCATTGGATAGGTTTTATGGTTTATCCTGCCTTATTCTGGCCACAATTGGGGCGCATCCTGCTTCTTGTCGGGCCGATCAAGGCTTCGCACAATCGAGGAATTCGCCAATGTCTCTCAAAGAAAGCGCCTTACAAGAAAATGTCTACCGGGCAGAAGATAGGCTCAATAAATTCCATGCTGTGTTTGCCAGAGCCATGGGAGCCTATGCCTGCGATGCAGAACTTGAGTACCACTCGCAGAATATTGAGATATCAGAAAGCGAGCTGGATCAGGCATACGAAGACTTATACACCATGCCCTACATTAAGGCTGGACGACACAATGGCGAATGTCAGTATAAGATTCTGTCTGACGATTGATTGACCCCATGGCTCCCCGGATTGTCTGGGGAGCCAATAAGGAGAAAAGCACAATGACAATGATAGCGAACTACCCAAGCAAGAAGGCCTTGAAGGCCGAGATT
>TARA_R110000751_G_scaffold34326_2_pt1 | contig 10152 bp, 9 predicted proteins | sample TARA_R110000751 | Tara Oceans TARA_R110000751 (sample SAMEA4398001) | marine metagenome | biome: Polar Biome; feature: [MES] marine water layer (ENVO:01000295) within the mesopelagic zone...; material: water (ENVO:00002006), including particulate matter (ENVO:01000060) such as...... | reverse complement strand
AGTAGAAGTTTTTATTTTAGCGTTAATCCAAGGTTTAACAGAGTTTCTCCCTATTTCTAGTTCGGCACACTTAATTTTACCGTCAGCTGTTTTAGGCTGGAAAGATCAAGGCTTAGCATTTGATGTTGCCGTACATGTTGGTACTTTATTAGCGGTAGTGCTTTATTTTCGAAAAGAAGTTGGCAGCATGGCTGTTGCTTGGTTTGGTACGTTGAAAGGCGAACGAGATAATTTTGATGGCAAGTTAGCTTGGTGGATTATATTTGCCACTATTCCAGCAGGCTTGTTTGGGTTATTGGGTAAAGACTTCATTGAAGAACACCTGCGCAGTGCTCTTGTGATTGCGGCTACTACATTATTGTTTGGTTTTTTACTTGGTTTTGCAGACTTTAAAGCTAAACAAAATAAAACCATTGAAAATTTAGGTTTTAAAGGCGCTATGCTTATTGGTTTGGCTCAAGCAATCGCTTTAATTCCAGGTACATCTCGCTCGGGTATCACTATGACTATCGGCTTAATGTTAGGCTTAAGCCGTGAAAATGCTGCGCGCTTTTCTTTTCTATTATCAATTCCTGCGATTGCCATGGCAGGTAGCTATTTAACTCTAAAGCTAATTCTAGAAGCTGGTAATGTTGATTGGGCAGCTATGGGGTTAGGGAGTGCTTTAGCATTTGTGAGTGCATACGCGTGTATTCATTATTTCCTTATCATGGTAAATAAAATAGGCATGATGCCATTTGTAATCTATCGCTTAGTTTTGGGTGCTGGTCTGCTTTGGTTTGTACTGTAAACGTTGTTACAATATGATAAATAAAAAACGCGCTTTGGCGCGTTTTTGCTATAAATCTATAAAGTAGTGCATTAGAACGAATCTAAACTTTGTAGCTATAGCAAACGTATTATTACATTAGTCTTATTAATATTAACGCTAGCTTTAAAAAGTAGAGTCTAATATTAAACTAATAACAAGTGAGAATTTTGATGGATTTGTCTTTAACTGAAGAACAAATAATGATTCAAGATATGGCAAGAAAGTTTGCCGATAGTGAATTAGCACCTGTAGCAGCAAAGCTTGATGAAACAACGGATCAAGCATTGTTTTTGAAAAACTTAGCTAAACTTAATGAGTTAGGTTTTATGGGGCTAAATATCAAAGCTGAATATGGTGGTGTTGAAGCAGGTACCGTCGCTTTTAGCTTAGCCATTACTGAAATAGCACGTGCTTGTGCCTCAACCGCGGTAACAACATCGGTAACCAATATGGTGGCAGAAGTTATTCAAGCGGTAGGTAATGAAGAACAGAAAAATAAATATTTGCCAAAAATTTGTAGCGGTGAATATCGCGCCGGTGGTTTTTGTTTAACTGAAGCTACGGCAGGATCAGACCCTGCGGGCATGAAAACACAAGCGGTTAAAGATGGCGATGACTATATTATTAATGGCAGTAAGCTTTATATAACCAGTGGTTCGTTTGCTGATGTTTTTGTTGTTTGGGCGGTTACCGATCCTGCCGCTAAAAAAGGTAAAGGTATTTCGTGCTTTATCGTTGAAGCGAGCACCGACGGTATCACCATTGGTAAAGCAGAAGAAAAAATGGGACAAAAAGCATCACCGACCAATGAAGTGCACTTTAATAATTGTCGTGTGCCTGCATCGGCCATGATGGGCGCAGAAAATAAAGGTTTTGGCGTCGCGGTTGGAGAGCTTGCAGGTGGTCGAATTGGTATTGGTTCATTAGCATTAGGTGTGGGACTTGCCGCGCTCGATTATGCAAAAGCGTATATTGTTGATCGTAAGCAATTTGGCCAATCACTTTCAAACTTTCAAGGGTTACAGTGGAAGTTAGCAGAGCGTTATACCGAAATGGAAGCTGCGCGATTATTACTGATGCAAGCGGCATATACTAAAGACCAAGGTCAGCCTTTTGGTATGGCAGCGTCAATGGCGAAATTATTTGCCACAGAAAATGCCAATAAAGCCTGTTACGATGCTTTACAGCTAATGGGTGGTGCAGGTTATGTAAAAGAATACCCACTTGAGCGTATGGCGCGTGATGTGCGTGTAACTTCGATATATGAAGGTACCAGTGAAATTCAGAAAGTGATTATAGCTCGCGAATTATTGCAAAACGTTTAAATTATTGTCGCTGCTGAATAAAAGTTAAACGCTCTGAACCTACCTACTAACGCTTGAAAACTAAGCGTGGGAAAGAGCGTTAGCTAAAAACTGAATATAAAAATAAATACCAATCTAGATATAAAACTAATATATAAATCTAATATATAAAACTAAGTGTGTAAAAATTATAAGAGCTAAGCGCCGATTTGAGCAATGAGTCGCTTCGCTTTATTTACAAAGCTTGGATCTTGGAATAATTGGCTAATTTTTTCTAGACCTAGCTGTTCTATATTTGTTTGTACATACATGAAATCTACGCTGCTTAATGCATCGATACCATTGCTTTCACCCTGAAAAATATCTCTAACCCCTCCAAACGCAATTAAATCACCTAGTCGACAAGATAAGTAACAAAGCAAGGTGTTTTGAGCTTCTTCAAGCGGCATAACACTGATGAGTTTGTCATTCACTAAAGGGATTAGGCTGTTACCAATTCCTTCAACAATCGACTTGGGAAGTTGCCATTGCTCTGCTAAAGCTTTACCTATCACCGATGAGTTTACATCTAATGATATCTGCTCATTTTGTACTCTTTCAAACAATGACGTTTGACTCAAATAAGAACTGGCTATTGATGGCTTGTAAGAGAGCATTGTCATATCGCCCAAGCTCATTAGTAGACATAAGGTAGATAATTCAGCGGCATTTTCTTTGTCTAAATGTTTAGCAAGTAAAAATACTAAAGAACTTGCGAGATAACTTGATACCCATATTTTCTTATAAGCAGCCGCTTGCGCTTCGTCTTTGAATGACAAGCTTTGTTGTAAAATAAATTGTATAGCGATATTTCTTACTGCGGTTGCGCCCATAAATACAATGGCATGATGAATACTTTCAATGGGTTGTTGCAAAGAAAAAAGTGATGAGTTAACCGTGTTAAGTATTTTGGCTGTCATTTCGGCATCTGATTTGATCAGAGTGATTAACTCTTTAGCTTCAAGTTCGCTTTTGGTCAAACTTAACAATAAGGGGTTTGGCTGACGGCAGCATTGACTCATCTCATTAATTTTTTGTTGCTGCTTACGATTAAGAATATCAAAAGGCAGTAATGTAAAATTCAAAAAGTCATTTGAATTATTCGCTAAGTTATTTATCCCACTATTTGCCTCTGGAATAAGGCGAACTGGCACCTGAATGGGAGATGATATGCTACGTATGTTAGCTGCTGGTGATTGACTACGTTTAGCGACAATATTTTGAGTTCGGCTAATTCTTCTATTACCTTTCCCTCGTTTTAAATACCATAAAAGAGAGGTAATGATGACGATAACGATAACAAATATTTCTAATGACATTTAACGACTTATCTAATAATAAAATTCCTATAAATTATGAGCTTATTAAGCATTAAGGTCAAATGTAATAGGCTTCACTTGTTTGACTCTGTGCTAACCTCGGTAACATTATTAGCTGAGCTGTTTAAATTGGCTTAAGAGCAAGTGTAGAGGCGTGCGTTTAAAATTTATATCCTTGAAGTTTTAACCATTCAGCTGTCACGCGCACTGATTTATAGCCAGTGCTTATAAGAAATATTTAGCACATTTGCTTGTATCTTTAGGGTTTGACCCCACTTAAAAATATATGTCTTTATTATTGGAACTGCATTCATGGCAAATTCTATTGCGATTACCTTAGAAAATTTTCAGCAAGTTATTCTCGAAGAATCAAAAACTAAACTTGTACTGGTTGATTTTTGGGCTCAGCAAATACCAGAAAGTGTTGAATTGCGAGATAAATTAGCTATAGCATTAACCAATGTTGGCGATACTATTTTGTATGCAACGGTTGATTGTGAAACTCAAGGGCAAATTGCTCAACAGTTTGGTATTCAAGGTTTACCCACCGCTATTTTAGTACAAGACAGTCAACCGCTTGATGGGTTGACTGGACCACAAACTGACGAAAGTATCAGTGAATTTTTGGCGAAATATTTACCAAAAGAGCAAGACACTTTATTAGCACAAGCAAATGAATTAGTAGCAGAAAATAAAATTGCAGAGGCATTGCCTGTTATTAGCCAAGCTTACCAACTCGACAATGAACGCGCTGATATTAAGTTAGTATTAGCCAATGTTTATATTCAAACGGGTAAAGTCGAAGAAGCTGAAGTGTTGCTCAATAGCATAAAAATGATTGATCAAAATAGCGATTATAAATCGTTAGTGGCGAAGTTGGAGCTTGCGAATCAAGCGGCAGACTCTCCTGAAATTCAAGCACTTGAGCAACAATTACAAAACGATCCGGATAATATTGAATTACAACAAAAACTAGCGGCGCAATACAGCCAAGTTAATCGTAATGATGAAGCGTTATCGATACTGTTTTTATTAGTACAAAAAGATGGCGCAGATATGACCAGTAAGGATTTATTGTTAGATGTGCTGAAATCATTACCAGATGGTGATGCCCTAGCAACAAAATACAGACGTAAGCTATATACCTTAATGTATTAACACTCGGATGTTCATTCGAGTTAGGTAAATAAAGTTAATAATGCTAAAAAAAAAACGCATAACAATTTATTGTTATGCGTTTTTTTATTCATCATGTTTGCTCAGCAGTGGTTCGCAATTTGTAAAGTCGTTGTTATTAACTCGCTTGTGCTAATAAGTTTTCATCTTTTAAAAGATAAGAGAACTCATGTAAAAATTTTTGTATCTTTTTCGCAACCACTAACTGGCAGTATTTGTTTTCAGGGTTGTTAGTAAAATAGTCTTGATGATAACTTTCTGCACTATAAAAATTATTGGCGGCTTTTACCGTCGTAACTATGGGTTGATCAAAGGCTTTTTCATCAGTTAACTCAGCGATTCGAGCTAATGCGATTTCTTGCTGGACTTGGTTGTGGAATAAAATTGTTGAGCGATATTGACTACCAATGTCATCACCTTGGCGATTGATCGTTGTAGGATTATGTATGGCAAAAAATACCGTTAAAATTTTTTCTACACTCAATAGCTTGGGAGAAAATGCAATTTGCACAACTTCTGCGTGGTTAGTTGTACCGCTGCAAACCTGCTCATAGCTTGGGTTAATAATATCGCCATCGGCATAACCACTTGTGACTGAAGTAACGCCTTTTATGCGAGCAAAAATATTTTCAATACACCAAAAACAGCCTGCGCCTAATGTTATTGTTTCGATGCTCATTTATCTAATCCTCGGAAAACTTTATGGGTGAAACAAATTATTTTCGTTAATACGCGAGACGTTTAGACGTCTATGCATTTAACTTTTGTAAAAGATATCACTCAGACGTTTAGATGTCTATATGTTTTATCCGTTAATTTTAAATACTAGCCGCTAAAAAATAGGATAATTGATAAATACTTAATAAAGTATTTAAGTGAGAGATATTCATAAAAAAATAAGGAGTAATAAGCTTTATGATTAGTATATTAACTCATAAAATATCGTTGCGTGTTTTAAGAGGGAAGGTGTAAATACTCGGGCAATTTAATGCCTTCGTCACTGATTAAAAAAGTCTAATTAAAAAGTAAGTCTGGTTTAAAAAACGAGTCAAAGTAAAGCGCTGTTGAAGTTAGCCTAGTGCTTTTTAATAAACACCAGGCTCATTACATACACCACAAAGGGGCTAATCTGAGGTTAAGTTAAAAGCAACATGTTGATGAAAGCGTAAGGTTAATTCGTCTTTTTCAGTGGGAAGCTCTAATTCTGTAGCTAATAGGCGCATGGCTTGCTCTATTTGATTAACAAATTTCGCATAGTTTTGCTCTTCACCATTCTCAGAATGGGCAACAAAGACAAACTGTACATTATCAACCAATTCAGCTGCTTGCCATCGGCTAACAATGCCACAAGGACTTTGGTTTGGGTTGTAGCCTAACATTTGCAATTCTCCAACTTTGGATACTAAATCATGCAAACTGTGTCGCACAATAGGGACTAATCCGTTCGCAATCAGGGCACCATTATTTAAGTTAAAACGTTTTGCGACTAAAGAAAAAGTATCGGTTAAGTAAGTGTATATTGGGTTGTAGGGATCTTTGGCTGTGGGATCAATATCTACCAATTGAGAAATTCTATGATCGAGTGTTAAGTCGATAATGGCATAAGTGATAGACGCTGTATTTTCAGGTAGAGCAACATTTTCACTTGCATACCTTTGGCCGATAGGCCTGAATTTATGTGCCGTACTTGTATTGCAGCCTTTGTTTTTAGCAAAAATGTCATAGGTTAAGTGTTGGTGGTCGCGCATACGTATTTCTTTGAGCGGGAGTTTTATTTGCTGAGCAAATTTTTTCAGTAAAGCTTTTACGCGTTGATGAAAAGCGGCAGCACCAAGCCTGATATCTGTTCCTGACGCTAAAAATACTAAGGTTATTTTTTTTGTTCTAATATTGGCATCAAAGAAGGAATTTTGTAATACATGCTGATTTGGATCGTAATAGAAGATGATTTGCTGCTTTGTTTGCCATTGATGCATTTCTTGGCTATAACGCACTCTGACCAATTTATTGTTGGCGACCAGTATGCTGTTTTTAATCTCGCTTTCGTTACTTAGGGTAAATAATATTTTCGCTAGCGTTTGATAACAGTCATAATAATTGCTGCTGCCATCTTTAGCTATTTGTATGGGTAACTCTGCAAGCAGTTGATCTGTTAAAGCAAATTCAGCCAAGATATACTGATTGTCGCGCGAACTTGCCGGTATATAAGCTTTTGCTGCAGCGTTACGTTTCCTAACTATTGACATCACAATTCCTTGTCTCAATTTTAGGTACCACATTGATACCGATTCATTAAATATGAGCTGGATTATAAGCCGCAGATGTGACATTTTTATGTCAATGAATCAGCGAAACTGAAATAGTAAATAACATTTGGAGGCTCGCTTGAGCAGACGAAATATATGTCGATAGAGGATAAAGCAGAGCTAGTTGCTGCAATAAATCAGATCATGCCATTCGGAAAGTACAGCGGCCGAAAGTTACTACAATTACCTGAGCCATATTTGGTTTGGTTTCATGCTAAGGGTTTACCTGAAGGAAAACTTGGCGAGCAGTTGGCACTTATTTATGAAGTAAAACTTAATGGCTTAGAAGATATGTTAAGACCCTTATTGCGAAGTTAAGCGATTAAATTATAGTAAATTTAAATACAAAAAATCGCGGTATTAATTTTTTGTTGAGCAAACAGGGCATTTTTTCTGTTTTGTTAAGGTAAATTGTTGCCATGAATTATTCAAGCCATCGAAAATATTTAATTGATTGGTTGCGACCGTATGGCCGGTTAAAAACTTAATGGCTTGCAAGGCTTGCATACCGCCGATAATGGCGAGAATTGGTCCTAATATCCCTAAAGTTTGACAATTATTATCAGGTGCTTTTTTGTCGGCTGGAAATAAGCATTGATAACAAGCACTGTCGGGTATGTTTGGATTTACAAACATATGTTGTCCGTCAAAACCGGTTGCTGCGCCAATAATTAACGGCTTTTTATGTTCAATACATTTTTGATTGATTAAATAACGCGTAGTGATGTTATCAGTACAATCAAGCACTAAGTCGACAAGGGGGAAATAGTAGTCGGCTAACTCAGCGTCGAGCATTTCATCGAGCACTTCAATGTTATTACTGCTATTAAGTTGCTGTAGTTTTTCGGCGGCATTGTCGGCTTTATTTTTGCCAATGTCGTTTTCATCAAACAGTATTTGTCGGTGTAGGTTACTAATGTCAATACTGTCACCATCAGCCAGATAAATATTACCAATGCCTGCAGCGTTTAAATAAACACTTACTGGGTTACCCAAACCGCCAACACCAATAATTAAAACACTGGCATTTTTTAGGGCTTGCTGACCTTGCTCGCCAATACCTTTTAACATAGTTTGACGACTAAAACGTAATTGTTCGTTTGCACTAAGCATGGGGAATTGGCCCTGTATAATGATAACTATGTACAGCATTGGCTTTAAACTGAATGTATACCGCCATTTTTTCCGATAGCGCCATTCGAGTTGCTGACCATAAACTAATTTGCGCATAAAAGGCTTGTTCAGCACATTCTAATGTAATTAACGCATTGGTTTTATTGTGTTGAATAGCGGTAATTGTTGCAGGTAAATGATTAACAATTGAACTGTGCTCAGGCGCTGTTAGGCAGATACTAATATCTCTTGCATAGATGATACAGCGCAGTTGTTGGCCTATTAAGCTTTGTTCACTTTTTTGCTCGATACTTTGCGCAAGTAGCGGTAAATATATGCTGTGTTTATCGTTCTGTGTTGCGGGTAGTAAAAGGCGAGTTAGGCCGTAATCAGGCAGATGCTCAGCAATAGCTAACGACAAGCTTGTTTTAGGACTAGATTCACCGCGGCTATTTAAGTCGTGAATTGCTTGGTGAATAGGGGCTACTTGGCTAATTTTTCCTGCTGACACTACGACTAATTGCTCGGCAATACTCTGTAATTCACTCAAACTGTGACTGACATATAGCATGGGTAATTGAAGTTGTTGCTGAATGGTTTTTAAAAAAGTCAGCATTTGCGATTTAGTCGTTTTGTCTAAGGCACTAAAAGGTTCGTCTAATAATAGTAATTTAGGCTCTGCTAATAAAGCTCGAGCAATTGACACTCTTTGTTTTTCACCGCCAGAAAGTTGCGTAACACTGTGGTGTTGTAATTGCGTTAACTGGGTTAATGTCAAAACTTCTTCAATGGTTAATTTACGGTTTTTAAGTCGCTTAGCGCCATAAGCTAAGTTCTCATAAACGTTTAAATGTGGAAATAAACGACTGTCTTGAAATACTAAGCCGATGTGTCTTTTTTCTGCTTTAATAAAACAATGTTCGTCACTATTTTGTAACGTCATATTATTTAACGAAACGTGGCCTTTTGCTTGTTTTTCAAGACCAGCAATTACCCGTAATAAAGTAGACTTTCCTGAGCCTGAATCACCATAGATACCGGTAATATTATCGATACTAATCTTTTGCTTAATAACTGTTTCAAAACTGTTAAATGCCAAAGAAAAGTCTAATGTTAGGGTAGAAGTGTTGATCTTATGTTGAGGCGTTCGCTCAGGCGTTAGTATCTTACTCATGACTTAACGACTCGTTGTTTGCTGTTCAAGCTTTTACTTAGGTTATTCCCCAGTAAATAAACTAAAGATAACAGTATCAATGAAGCAACTAATAACCCTGAAGAAAGTATATGGGCATTGGTGTAATTAAATGCTTCTACATGGTCAAATAATGCGATGGATAATACTCTTGTTTCGCCTGGAATATTACCGCCAATCATCAATACTACGCCAAATTCGCCTACCGTATGCGCAAAGCCTAAAACGGTTGCGGTAATAAAACTGGCCTTAGTAAGTGGAAAAACAATACTAAAAAATCTGTCTATTGGCCCAGCGCCTAACATAGCGGCAGCTTCAAGGTGATGATCGCCTAATTGTTCAAAAGCTTTTTGTAATGGCTGTACAACAAATGGCAAGGAATATAGCACCGAGCCGATAACAATCGCACTAAAACTGAAAGCAAGTTGGCTGCCAGTGGCGCTTTGCCATAACTCTCCAGGTAATGATGTAGGAGAAAACGCCAACAGTAAATAAAACCCTAATACAGTTGGTGGCAATACTAGCGGCAGAGCAACAACGGCTTCAAAAAATACTTTAAATCGACTTTGCCATTTTGCCAAATACCACGCGAGCGGCGTACCTAAAAGCAGTAGTATAACGGTAGTAACAGCCGCCATTTTTAAGGTGGTGACAAGGGCGAGAATATCAGCTGAAATATCCGTCATGTTATTGCGTGACCTTATTCATTTTGCTTGATGATTCAAGGGCTAAATAACCCAATTTTTGTAATGTTTGTTGACTACTTGCTTGAAGAATAAAAGCACTTATTTGTGTTGCAAGTTCAACTTGAGGACTAGATTTAATAATCACTAATTGCTGAGCAATAGGTTGGTAATAACTCGCAGGAATAATAATACCTTTTTGATCATTT
>TARA_R110000751_G_scaffold4204_2_pt1 | contig 10154 bp, 12 predicted proteins | sample TARA_R110000751 | Tara Oceans TARA_R110000751 (sample SAMEA4398001) | marine metagenome | biome: Polar Biome; feature: [MES] marine water layer (ENVO:01000295) within the mesopelagic zone...; material: water (ENVO:00002006), including particulate matter (ENVO:01000060) such as...... | reverse complement strand
TTGCATCTTATCTAATTTTGGTTTAAACTTTCCAGCTTGTGTTTCAAGTTTACCAAGGTCTTTCCATATTTCTATTTCTTCATCTATTTCAGCATCATTTCCATAACCTGTTGCTCCTAAATACTCTCTAATAATATGTACTTGATCTTTCTCATTCTTAATATCACGTTGATATGATTCCTCTACATAAGATAAAGCTCTAAACAAACCTTTCATATCTTGTCCACCGTCAGCTACATACTTTGCAGCTATTTGTAATTCTTCAGGTAAACTCTGAAAGAATTGTGCTGGTGTTTCTCTTCTAACGTCATTAGCTGTTTGATCAAGATTAGCTTGAATTAGTTCTTCAAAATCTTTTGCACTATATTCACTTAAATCTTTGTTATCATCAAAACCTACAAGTTTGTCATCTGCAATTAATTTATTAAATACATCTGCCATACCATTGATAGGTTTTCTACCTCTCTTTTTTGGTTGATCTTCTTCAACGTCTGTTTCAGGTGCGAATACATCATCAATAACATCATTAACATCTTCTTTACTAACCTTTTCTTTTATTTCAGTACCTACTTCAGCTATAGGTGTTTCTTCTTCTGCTTTTACAGAGAGATCAGTTGTATCATCAGAGTCTGCATCTTTAATGACTTGTTCTTCTTTTTCACCCATATCATTTTCATTTAGGAAACTCATATCTACTTTTCCTGCTCTTGAAAATACATTAGGTTTTTGTTCTTCTTTCTCATCTGGTAATGTTACACTACCTGCTCCTGGTGCTCCTGAGAATATTTCATCCAGGTTAATATCCACATCTTGGATACTTGTTTGTACGGTTTTTTCTATTTCTGCCATAATTTTATTTGTTGGTTTATAAATATTACATTAATAATATACAACTTTTTTAATATTTACTTATTATGTAAACCTTAAAAATTTTATATTAATATGTTTTTTTTTGGAGTATATAGCTAACTACTATTTCTTTTTATTCTTTTTATCTGTTTCCTTTCTCTTTTTTGCTGATTCAACATCATATTTGTTTTTATTTTCACGTGCAATTTCAAGATTTGTGTTAGCAACATCACGTTGAACACTTATTTTTTCTCTATCTATATCTATTTTAGCACGTGAGTTTGCATTTTTATTTGCTGCATCCTCTCTTTTGAAATCCATTGTATCTCTATATTGATCTCTTTTGTGCATATCACTCATAGCATCACGGAAATCACTTTGTTCATTCTGATCAATATCACTCTGTGCACCATATCCTGCAGCTCTAATCTCAGCAACCATAAGATCTTTTCTTCTTTCTGCTTCTGCTTCCTGTGTTTTAAAGTCACGTTCAGCTTGTTTCTCCATTGCTTCAGCTTCAAGTTGTTGTTCTTGCATTTGTTGTTGAGATTGTTGTTGACTCATTTGTTGTTGTTCTTGTTTAGTCTCAGCATCTTTAAGTATATCACTTACCTCTGCAATTGAATCTGCTTTAACAATACTTCCAAGATCATAGATACTTGCTCCTGTTGTGTTATTCTGAAGAGCCATTTGTTTTAATTGATCTAATGTTGCTCTATGATTTGTTTTAGTAGTTGCAAAAATATTAAAGTCTCTTAATAAAAGTTCAGTACCATTAATAGTAAAGTTTACTTTTTCTGCTTCAGTATTAATATAACTTAATCTTACACTTGGATTTGTACTATTATAATATTGTGCTAGATCTGTTCTCATCTGATGTACACGTGGCATTAATTGATCAGAATGATTTACAAAATATATCTCAGTTTGTGCATATGACTGATTCATTGCATTAATAACTCCTGTTGCTGTTTCTTGTCCAATTGGACTTCCTAACCTTTGTGGATTTACACCAATAGCATCAAATGCTTGTTGTTTAAAATGATTAGCTAATTGTATTCTAGACATTAATCTACCTGTCTGTTCTAAATTTAATGTTTGATAATGATTAAAGTTTGTAGCATTCTCAGTATTAGTAATAGATGTATCTAATGGTAACATACCAAAATCCTTCATTGCAACATATGCTTTAGCAAGATTATTCTTACCCCAATCTTCACCCATTGAATGACGTGGTAATGCATTTTGATCAAACATAATAACAGTACCTAATTCATCTACTAGTATATCTGCTATTTGGTTATTAACCATATTATAACCTACTTGATATGGCTTCATTAAATCAACTAATGAAGTAGATCTAGTATTTCTATCAGAGAATACTCTACCTTCTACAGGTAGTTTACAACCATATAAACTATTATCCCCTTTAAACTGGAATGGTAGTCTGCCTGGTTTAGTTCTATTAATTCCTATATATATTGGATTAAATTCTCCAGTGTTACCTTGTCTCCAAGATGTAGGTAAATTTGGTCCTATTTTTACACCACCCCATACTTCATTTATCCATATCCAATCAATATGTTCTCCTTGTACTAGATTATCTTTTGTTTTTTCTTTAAATAGATTTGTATTATAAATAGGTTTCTCAGTTACTTTATATACTTCATCAATAATATCTTGTTGAACTTCTCCTTCTTCTGTTATTCTTGTAAGATGTCCTACTTTTCTTTGAGTCTTCCAATATGTTGTTGTAACTCTCATCATATCAGCATCACCCCACATTCCTACATCATCACCTTCTTTTAATATCATGTTTACTATATCACCTCCAGCTTGTGGATCAGAATCCCAATTACTCATATATTTTCTATATGATAATGATGGAGCACCTGTATTCCATTGATGTGATTTACTTGCATCATAATAAGATCCATCATTCTGTTGTCCATCTAACATGTACTTTGCAGAAATTGCTGGATAAATATTTTGTAAAGATAATAATTGTTCTTGTGACATTAGATAACCATACTTATCAATAACATCTGCGGGAGACATCATATCACATTTACCAACAAAATTTGAATCTGATATATATCTACTATCAGGAGATTTGTGATAAAATGTTAAAACAGGATTCCATAATTCTACTTCATAATCATCTTCCATCATTTTAAAATGCCAAAACTCTCTATCTGAGATAAGCATATCTCTAAAACCTCTTTCTTCAAGTTCATTCATTCTGAATCTTTCTTCATCTACAGCTAATTGATGTGTAGCCCATTCTTCAACCATACTTCTATAATCTTTAGAAAAGAAATCTTCAATCTCTGGTAAGGTCTTTATATTTTCTGGTGAAAGTTGTTCTTGTGCTTCTTCTGACTGAGGATCTAAACCTGCATCAAGCATCTTCATAAGCATTTTAGATTCTGCATCAGCTAATAGATTCTCTTCAATTTGAGATCTCTTCTGTTCTAACATCTCATTATAAGATGTATCATCAACAGCTCTAAATTGTACTTTATGAAATCTTTTTGTAAATTCTCCAGTTAATACATTAATTACATTTGGAATGATTGGATAGAATTTTAATTCTAATGCTGATTCATTCTCTTTAGTAAGAATGTCCATTAGATCCTTATAATCATTATCTTCTTCAATAATATAATCTGTCTTATCTATAATACCTTTTGCAAGTTTGTAATTCTTTAATAATTTTCTTGCATTTTTTCTAAGGTAATTCATACCTCTTAATTCAATCCAATCAAGATTCCATGCTGCCCATTCATCATCCTTATCTTTAGCTTTAATAAACTGAAGAGGTTGTGTAAGATTACTAGTCGTTAAATCAGCACCTTTAACTTTTGCTCCAGCTTTTAGCTGCATTGCATTATATAGTTGCATATTATTTAGTGTTTAATTTTAATAATATTATCTAGTTCTACATAAATATATGTAAAAGGATCCGTCCCAAATGTTGTTGTTGTTGTCCAATAGTCTAAGACGTTAGCATAATTATTCATTATTTAAAGTTTTTATATGGTGATTTTTTTATTTTATTTTTATAACTAGATCTTTTAACTCCTATGTTTCTAAAAGGTGTCATAGATAATTTATACAAATTTTTGGACTTATCCAAGTTATTTGAGTCCTGATTTTCTCTACGTTTGGTATATCCTCTATTTGACTGCTGTATTCTTACAAATGCAACTAAAGCAGCAAAAGCTACTAATCTATCCACGTTTAATCCAGGATAGTATTGCATCATCTCAGTAAGTAGCATTTTATCTGGTATTCTTTCAACACCAAATGTCTGTGATGTGACTTCTCCATTCTCATCTAACTCCTCATCTATACCTTCTCTTATATACTCAATTGCATATGAAATAAGATGACTTTTAAATAAAGTTCCTGTATTCTTCCATCCATATTCTTGAAAAACATTCTGATTAGATCCAAGATCTTTAAGAAACATAATCTGTTGTTTTGGAACTAAATACTTTTGTTTACGTTTAGCAATCATATGTTGTATAAATAATGAGATATTATTTTCAACTAATGTCCAAGCTTTATACCATTCTACAATTAGTTCTAATTGTTCATGTGTTTTATTTATGTCATCATATCTACCACACCATGATGCAACAACTTTCTCTCTCTCAATAAAAGTTTCTGTCTTATCATCTTCATCTATTCTTGTAACTTCTATTGCATTTTTATATACAAATATACTACATAATGAATCTGATGTTGTAGTCTTTCCTTCTGACACAGGGTCAATAGAAGCATAATAGGTTCCAAATTCAGGATTACTAATAGGTCTTTCCCATACAACTAATACTCCTGTCTTATCCTCTAATTTCTTTTTTACTGGAAATGTTATTATAGGAAGTTTTCTACTTTTCTTAGCTTCAATACCATCTTCTGTTCTTTCAAGTTCTAAAAACTCATAACCATATTCTTTATCTTCTATTCTTTTTAACTGTTTTGATATTAGACCTTGTGGGAATATTGCTGCCTTTCTATATGCAAAGGCTTCAGCAATATTGATGGGTTTTTGAGATATACGTAATTGATATTGTTCTGGTGCTAAATCCTTTTGCCATACTGATCTCTCATTTTTTATAGCTTTTAAAGCTCCTTCTATCATTGAATTACCAAATGCATCTATATGAGGAGGCATTGACCATTGTTCTGGTATAAATAATCCTGCTATACCTATTGTCCCTTTATCATCCATTAAGTCTGTCTCTACAGCATATATATCATTTGCTTGTGGATTAAGTATAAATTCTTTAAGTGGATTACACTGTTGCAAGTCACCCACTGATCCAGCAGCAATAAACTGTCCAGTAGTCATCATACCAGATGTCATTGCTGGACGAATATACTCATAAGTCTGATCCATCTTTGGAGCAATACCAGCCTCTTCATGAAAGAAATAAGTACATGGTCCACCAACACCAGTAGTTGCATTTTTCTCAAATGAAGCACCTTGGATCTTTGACATAAGACCTTTGTTGGTTTTTCTATTATTAATTCTAACTTCAATCTTTTGTTCCCATAGTAAAACTTTTTCAGGTGAGCTAGGTCTATACCATGCGGTATGTTCATTTAAGAAAGTCTTATATTCATCTAAGAATTTCCATGAACCTTTATCATTAATATAATCTTTTAGTGATGCTCCTATTTTACATATTGATCCTTCTTCAAACCAATACTGATTTAAAAGTTTAGCCATATGAAAATATGATGATGCTATCTGACGTTTCTTAAGTATTGCAACATGTTTACAATGTAACTCAGCAATTATTTCATAAAGAGCCATATGATATTGAGCATCTCTAACTTTAGCAAATCCATATTTTTTTTCTTCTTTATCAAATATAGGTAAGAAATTTAACCACATATAATAATCTCTTGTAAGATACCATGTGTTTTTCTTTCCTATATATAAAACTCCTTCTCTACATTTTTCTTTTTGATCATTCCAGTATTCTATATAATCTCTAGATCTAAATGGTTTATTACAATAGAATCCTTGAGAATTAAATGTAACAGCTTGTTCATTAAATAATAATGCTGTTTCATCAAAATCATATTGTCCAGGTTCTTTAAATAATGTCAAAAGATATTCAGCTAATTGTTCTTGTGTTTCAAATTCTTTATAACCCCATTCTCCATTATTATATGTTGGAATTTTTTTATACATTCATGATTATTGCTAATATATCAAATTGTTCTATCAGTAAATGTACTTCACCATGATGCATCATAGGTACAGGTACTGCTTGTTCTGCATATTGTATATAGTCACCATCCTTAATACCTTTTACTGCATCTCCTACTGAGATTACATATGCCTTAAGTTGTTGAGACTGTGCTGTTTCAGGAATATATATACCTGAATTACCATATGTTTCTGCTGCTTTAACTTGTTTTACCAATACTTTACTTCCAATTGGGATTACTTTTTCTGCCATTTTAGTTTAGTTTTAATTATTACATTTGATCATATGCAAGTCCTTGTCCTCCACGGACAGAACTTTTCTGTTCATCTTTCATATCATTATAAGCACCCTTGAATGACTGTCTTATTTGGTCAAACTTTGCAGCTGTATTTACTAATGATGTTAAGTTTCCATCTCTTCCATGTTCAATAGATGTAGTCTCCATATACCTAGCTAGTCTATCTAACATACTTTTAATTCCTTTGTATGCTCTAAATGTTGGTGTTTGATACATCTCTTTACATATATCTACAGCTTGTCTTATCTCTCCATCTTCAGTAGATTCTTCAAGTCCTATTTCTTCTATAATTAGATCTTCTTTCTCATGTTCAGGTATATTAAAGAAAGGATTCATATCTGGATCAGGACAAGTCATATAAAATATATATAAATATACAGATAAAAATGTATCTGGGTATTTATCCATTATAGATTTTAAAGATTTAATTGTATAGCAATGTTCTGATGGTATTACTTTTCCATTTTGTATATCAAATAATTTTACTAACATTATATATTGTCTTTAAGCCACATTATTAAACTATCTATTTCATCTTTAAGATATGGTAGATCATACATTTTAATATCTTTTATTATTGGTTCATCTTGATCATTATACTTTGTTATTGGATAACCAAATTCATTCTCACCTTCTTTCTCAAAGGATACATGTTGGATTTGTAACTTTCCAATTTTAAGTTTAGGGTTATGCTTCTTAATAATATATGCATATAAACTTAATTGTAAAGTATAATGCTGTAGATTACAATCATCTAAACTACTGATAGGATTATACATCTTAGAAGTAATACCTTCCCAATTAGTAAATCCTTTTTCTTTTATTTCCTTATTAGTTTTATAGTCTAAAATGTTTATCTTTCCATTAGCAATACTTACTAAATCAGCTTGTCCACAGAGACCTAAAGATTTTAAATATGAGAAATGTTCTGGATATACACCATCTTTTAATTTTTGATCAGGTGCAATCTTAATACCAGCTTGATCTATTATTGGTCTAATGATAGGTAAATTTACACCATCTCTTTCAATAGTTTTGAACTCACAAATATTTTCTTCTCTTTGATTATGATACCAATTACCTAATGTAATAGCTCTTTGAGTTTCATTATTCCATGCCTCAAGTATTTCTTTTTGAGTCATACCATACCATTTAGATCTTTTATTCTTGCCAGATTTCTTTGCTTGTGCCTTTGCATTAAACTTAGGTTTAAACTTTCCTACAAAACTAGTCACACTTGTCCATACAATTTTATCCTTATCTAAATTCTCATCAAGACTTTCATATATATGACCTTCTTCTTTAAATATTACTGCCATAATTTTTATTCTTTATATTTAACTTGCTTTTTAAAAAAATCCTCTAAGTGTTCTGGAAGCACTTTATCCCATTTATCTTTAGGACATGATGTAGATAATGCTCTTAGTTTAAGTGCTAATGAACAACCACAATCTGCACAACAAGGTTGAGTTTTAGGAGCAGCACATTTTTTACCTTTAACATCAAGAGCTGTACAATCTTTACATATTAACCATCTATGATCAGCAATAGCCTCTACATTATCTGATTTAAATATATTATTTTTAATACCTTCATATATTTGATCAATATTTTTTACAGCTTTAAGTAATTTTATTATTTTCATCTTTAAATTCTTTTTTATTATTTATTTCTATATCAAGTTTTACCAGAGCTTTTTCAAGTAATTCAATCTTTTCTTTTACTGGTACGTGCTTATCATATCCTTTATAGGTATTCTTTTGAATATTACCTAGAATATCTTTATTCCGTTTTATACTTTTTTCAAGTCTTCTTTTTCTTAATGAAAAAGTTCCTAAATTAGATAAATATATTTTATTTGCTTTAAGATTAGATAAAGATTTTCTTACCTCATTATAATAATAAGCAACTAAATCTCCAACTAAATCTATATGAGCATTACATTCTTCAGCAATCTCAGGATAAAGATCTCTATACTTCTTCGGATTCAACACCTAATAATTTATAATCCAATAGAATAGTACCTTCTGTTTGTATTTCTATTTTTGGATTGAGTTTAATATTCTTCTTATTTACTCCTGATTTAGTTATTAAATCTTTCTTACTTGCTTTAGTAATTGCATTTCTACAAGACTGAGGACTTTTAAATATCTTCTTATCTGATATTAAAGAACAGAATTTTGTAAGTTCACAACTATCTAATTTTGCAAGTTCAGTCAAACATAATAAATCTGATAAACTTATTTGTATTTCATTAAGGAAACAATAAGTAAGGATTTGGTATTTTATAACCTCATCCTTACTTGTTCTTATTTTCTTTTCAACTCTCTTTACTTTCATATCCATGTCTTTGTTTTATCAGTATCTTTACTTTCAAGTAATGTATATGTAAAATTATTATCCCATACTTTTCTAGCTTTTCTACATGTCTTCATAAATTTTACCCAATCATCATTAGCACCAATTACTTGACATCCCGCAGACCATTTATTTACTTGAGTTGATTTTTTACCAGCTCTAGCAGTAGCTCTATGAATATTAATACCAAATAGACCTGTATCTGTTTTCTCTTGATTTAGATTATAAATATCATCTCTATTATTATCACGATATACTGTAACAGGATTTTGCTGACCTAATGCTTCATACTTACCACCATGTAATCTTATTTTATGTGAACTTCTGTATTGATCTGGCTTTAATATAGCAACCCCCTTTTTATTCATTATATTATCTACCCAATGAGTACCAGGATCTGTTGTACAAGGGAATTCATGATATTGCCATTCCCCATCTATTTTATATGATAATGTAATTGTATCATCAAACTTATTAGTTACCATATTAGCTGTATCTGAATTTCTGATACCTATAATATTTAAATTATAGTCTCCATTCTCAAAATACTTATAACCTTTAGAGTCCATTGCTCTCTTGACTATTTCTCTACTATACTTCATTACTCTGTGCGCTTTAAAGTCCTCTTTGATGGAGGAGCAGTATTTTGTTCTGCATTCCAATCTTGTGCTGCTTGTTGCATTGCTTGTGCTCTTTCTTGACTAATTTCATCTGGAGATCCTTGTTCAGGACCAGCCATAGCTTGAGCAATAAACATTTGTGATTGAATTCTTTCTGCACGTGCTTTCTCAATATCTCTTAGCATAGTTTCATATTCTAACTGTACTTTAAGATCTTTGATGTTGTCTTTGTAATAAGCTGTTATCTCAGCTCTTCTTTCTTTGATTTCTTCTTTTGATAATTGAACTTCTTCTTGTGAAGAAGCTTCTGTACTTTCATTTGCCATAATTTTGGTTTTAAATGATTAATAAATTAATTACAGTACAAAGATACAAAAAAAGTTTACATAATAAAAGTTTAAATAATGTTTTTTTTATTATACGTCATGGGTGACGTTAATTAGTTAGACCAGATTTGAATATACCATCAGTACCTTCATTCCTTTGTATATTGGTAGTAAGACCATCATACTCCTCTGTCATAACCTGCTCCATATACTCTTCACAGCATTTAGCATCCTTACATACTAGATCACCTTCTACGGTTGTAAAACTCACCTTATATAAGTCCTTCGTCTTTTTACATTTTTTACATTCAAATTTCATTTCTTTTTGATTTTATTTTTCATACTTATATCTGGGATCATATCTTTTAGTTCCCCATCTATTTCTCTTTCTTTAATTATATCACGAATCTTAGAACATTTTTCATACTCCTCCTCTTCAATGAAGTAATCCATCATATTCTCTAACTCAAAA
>TARA_R110000751_G_scaffold62790_14_pt1 | contig 10185 bp, 10 predicted proteins | sample TARA_R110000751 | Tara Oceans TARA_R110000751 (sample SAMEA4398001) | marine metagenome | biome: Polar Biome; feature: [MES] marine water layer (ENVO:01000295) within the mesopelagic zone...; material: water (ENVO:00002006), including particulate matter (ENVO:01000060) such... | reverse complement strand
GGCGAGCATGAATTCTTCGTTTTTCTCAAGCATCGGGAACTTGCGGATCTCGCTGAGATACCGGCTGAGGCCCTGCTCGGGGCTGAGAGCGGCCGTACTACGGGCCGAAACTGGGTTAGCCATATTCAAATCCTCCTCATGGAACCAATCCCGCTGCGCGGCGACGGTTCCCGTTTCAGGTGTTCCGAGAATGTTCCTAGCCCCGCTATGCGGCGGCGTATTCCCCGGAAATGCGCATGTATGTCATCGCGCTGCAGCATAAATAGAGAATACGGCGCCGTATGGAAAGGGGGAAGGCACGATTGCGTGAGCGTTTGGTAACATGTTTGCCGCCACCCCTCACAGGCGTACCTCGGATCGGAAACTCTCCTGAAGGTTGTTCCCGCGCTCGGTTTTCTAAGATTATTTTGCGCAAGCCTCTTTTTTGATCAACGCAAGGTTGACCGAACATTACGGCAAAGCAATATGGCTGCAGCCAGCCATAAGGATGCGCCGGCAAAGGGAGGGATAAATGAAAAGAATTCTTTTGGTATGCGCTGCGGCGCTGTTGTCGTCAGCTTGCGCGACCCCGTATGCGCCGATTCCCTATGATCGGGAATCAGCCAGCGTTCAGAAGATTGTCGTCGTCGAGGATGCGATGCCGGACTCAGCGACCACGTTGAAACTTGCCACGAACGGCGCGAACGTGTCGAGCGCCGCGGCCAGCGCCGGCCTCGCCGGTTTGCTTATCATGCCTATCGCAATCGGCATTGAGGCGGGTATTGAATCCGGGCAACGTGGCAGCATGCTCGCAGCGTTGGAATCCCAGGGTTTTGACGGCGAGGCTATCTTTGATGAGGCGCTTGAAGCTGCGCTGAAGGAAAGCGGATATGAAATTGGTTCGCTGGATGTTGCTCGTCAGTCGAGCCGGAAGTTGATCGAACTGACTGCAGATGCCGAAGCGGAATCCGGCAGCGCTATTTTGGATATTGCAGGTGCCGGGTATGGCTACCAGCTGGTCGGCGGCGGTACGCAATGGCGCCCGTTCGTGAATGTCTCGGTCCGGCTGACGGATCCGGCGGATCCGACACGGATATTGCTCGACAACAGGGTCGCCTACAATCCGGTTGCGACTCCGGACGTTATCCTGAACATTCCGCCAGAGGAAGAATTCGGGTTCGCCAAGATGGATGATCTCGAGGCCGACCCCGAAAAGGCCGCCGAAGGTCTCAAGCGTGCCCTCGTCGCGACGGCGAATGGCGTTGCAACGCTGCTGAAATAGACGTGCGCAGCTCATTTCCTCGTTTGAGCGTGGCGGCTGGCGCCGCTGCGCTCGCACTGGTGGCGTGTCAATCCAAGCCACCAACGCCACCGCCGTCTGCCGTTCTGGATATCTCGTCCAAGACATGCGGCCAGGTGGTTAATCTTGAAACGGCTGAACCGCTGACACCGAAAAAGACCCAGAAGTGGGTCGATATCCACACGGCCGTGGACGAGACTTCAGCCTGTGTCACGTCAGGCGGCCAGTCTGGCAATTATGTTGTTTACGAGCTTCCAGAGCACGCAACAAACCACGTCATTACGGTAGGCGGAGCGAAACAGAAGATTCGCCTGCTCGCCCCGGCGGTCAGCATGCTGGATTCCAATGGCGAGCTGGTGCGGACATTCATTGCAGACAAATATCAGTATATCGGCGGCGTCTTCGGCGTGCAGCTGCGCCCGAATGAAGGGGAACGCTATCTGCTGGTCAAAACGGATTCCGATCTGGTCGGCAATGTCGAGGAGGTGTTCGAGACACGTATGGTCACGCAAACCGGGTATGCTTCCACGCCGACCGGCGGGGCATCATATACGACGTATCACGGGCAGGAAAATTCGACCCACCGCACGTTTTCGCATGAAGGTACGGTCACGATCCGCGTCCAGGCCCTGTCCGGCAAGATCGGCGCGCCTGCCGAGTGAATCGCGCCCTCGCAGGCCTTACCGATCAATCACGACCCGGTGTTCCTCGGCGAAATAGTCTGTCGAGCGCATCTCGTGCAGGCGGCTGGCCGTGCGCTCGAACTCGAAACTGCCATCTCCGGTCGGGTAAAGGGCGTTCGGCTCGGCCGCTGCGCTCGCCACCAGTTTCACCCGCGCCTCATACAGTTCGTCGATCAGCGTCACGAACCGGGCAGCCTCGTTGCGGTTTTCCGGCGAGAGCAGGGGGATACCCTCCAGGATCACCGTGTGAAAGGTCGCTGCGATCTCGTGATAATCACGCGCGCCCAGCGGCCTGGCGCAGAGTTCCTCGAACGTGAAGCGGGCAATCCCCGCCGCCTCGCGTGTGACCTCCAGCTTGCGGCCCTTCACGGTCAGCGTGCAGTGCTGCGGCTGCGCGCCCAGCGTCAGGCGCTGCCAGGCCCGGTCGAGCGCCGCCGCCGAGGCCTCGCCGAGCGGCGCATACCAGACCGGTGCCTCGCTCAGCCGGTCCAGCCGATAGTCGCGCTCCGCCACGAGTTCGAACACGTCGCAATTGGCTTTCAGCATCTTCACGAAAGGCAGGAAGAGGGGCCGGTTGATGCCGTCGGCATAGAGGTCGCCGGGGTGGCGGTTGGAGGTCGCCACCACGGTCACGCCGGCGTCGAACAGGGCCTCGAACAGGCGCGACAGGATCATCGCATCGGCAATCTGCGTGACCTGGAATTCATCGAAGCAAAGCAGGCTCGCGCCAGAGGCGATCCGTTTCGCGGCTGGCGCGATCGGGTCGTCGCCGGCTCCCCTGACATACCATGGCGAGCGCTTGCGCGCGGCCGCGTCCAGCTTGCGCCACTCGCCGAGCATGTCATGCACGCTGCCCATGAATTCGTGAAAGTGCACACGCCGTTTCGGCGTCACCGGCGCGGCGTCAAAGAACAGGTCCATCAGCATGGACTTGCCGCGCCCGACCCCGCCCCACAGGTACAGTCCGGTAACGGGCGCAGGCTTTGAGAACCAGCCGCTCTTGCCCTTTCCGGCCAGCGCCTTTGCCAGCCTGTCGAGCCGGGCAGCCGCTTCCGCCTGCGCGCTGTCCGCGTCGATCACGCCGTCGGCGATCCGGGCTTCGTAGCGCGCCAGCACGGATGTCATCGCGCTGTCAGCCAATCCGTGAGGCCACCTGGTCGATCATCTGGCGCCAGGCCTCGGGCCGCAGCAGCATGGCAATCACCAGTCCTGTCAGGGCGCCGCCAAGGTGGGCGCCGTGGGCCACCATGGTCTGGTCGCGCTGCGATAGGATAAAGCTCACGACAATGAACCCCGCGCCGAACACGATCGCCCACATCGGGATCGCGAAGAACAGGTAAAGCGTCGCGAATGGGTAGAACAGGCAAAAGCCCGAAATGACGCCGGACGTCGCACCCGATGCGCCAACCGAGCGATAGTTCGGCTGGTTGCGCTTGTCGGCATATTCCCAGACGTTTCCGCCCAGCAGAGACGCCGCATAAAGGATCAGGAACCCGCCGGAGCCGACATGGGCTTCCAGGATCTGGCCGAACAGGTAGAGCACGTACATGTTGATGAACAGGTGCAGGCCGTTGACGTGCAGGAAGGCCGACGTGATGAAGCGGTGCCATTCCTCCCCCTGCCGGATCGGATTGATCCAGAACGAGTACCGGTCGAAAAATTCCTGGTTGTTGAACGCAACGACGCTGGCGATCACGTTCATCGCGATCAGCACCAGCGTGGCGGGATAGACTTGCACGGCGTTCATGGCGTTTCAGGTCCACAATAGGGCTAAGCCGCCCGGATACATTCACCGGGCGGCTTAGCAAGGTCATACAGGGTTCTGCAAGCGCAAGCGCCTCATGGGCGAATGGCTCAGGCGGCGCGCGCCGGTGCGGCAGCGGCGGGCATCTGTTCCAGCAGGAAGTCCTCGAACGTATCGGGCCGCTGGATGAAGCGGTTGAAGGGCAGGTTGGCCTTGAACACGGCTTTCGGGGCGATATTGGCGCCGCAACGCAAAGCGGCGGCCACGACCTGGTCACGCGTATCCATGGAAGAGACGACCGCGATGCGATACTTGCCCATATTGGCGACGCGGGCGATCGTCATGTCGGGGTCGACGCTGTCGGGCAGGCCGAGGTCGAGCACGACCAGATCGAAACGTTCCAGGCGCAGGCGTGCCTCGGCGGCCATCAGTGTCGGCGCCATGACGAGGTCCACCTGGATGCGCGAGCGGGCGGCCTTGTCGGCGGCAATCGCCAACATGTCGCGGACCGGCTCGTGATCTTCAACCCAAAGAACTTTCATACTACTCTACCCTGATAAGTTTGATGCTGCCTGAGCGTCTGTATCCATCCGCGCCCGTCTTGAAGTGACCTTGCCACCTTGTGCTTACAGCTTGGTAAAGCAGAACTTTCCGAAGTGTTGAAATCTCTACAGATCTGCCTTTTCCGGAAAGTTTTTCAGGCCCGTGAATCCTGCCGCATCCGCTTTCCCGTAAGGGGACTTCATGTATGTTGCGCCTTCGGGACAGGTCCTGACGGAAAATCGCAAAAAAAAGCACAAAGGCCATGACAGACGAGATCGCCACCTCCCCGCAAGCGGGTTCCGCCGTCTCGGCCTTTCACGAGGCCGCCGCGGACACGGATCAGCACATCGTCGATGTGCTGATCGAGGAACGCTGCCCGAAGCTCCGGTCAAGCTGGTCCTGGCCGCTTATCCGGCCCGCGCTCTACCAGGTGCTCGGCTATGGCAAGGCACGGCGCATGGCCGACGAGATCGTCCAGCTCAATGGCCGCGAATCCTTCGACCTGCTGTCCGGCCAGCTGGCATTCGATCTCTCGGTCGATGCCATTCACCGCATGCCCGAGACGGGGCGCCTGATCGTCGCGGCCAACCACCCGACCGGCCTGGCCGATGGCGTTGCTGTCTGGGACCTGCTGAAACAGGTGCGCGACGATATCGTCTTCCTCGCCAATGCAGACGCCGTGCGCGTCAATCCGAGATTCGAGGATGTCATCATCCCGGTCGAATGGGTCGCCGCCAAGCGCACGCCCGCCAAGACGCGCGAGACCCTGAAGCGCGCGGCAGAGGCCTTTGCCCAGGAAAAATGCGTCGTCATCTTCCCGTCCGGACGCCTTGCCCGCCGTGTCGACGGCCTCCTGCAGGAGAAGGACTGGTTCTCCACCGTCATCGGCCTCGCCCGCAAGCAGAAGGCGCCGATCCTGCCGCTCAATGTCGATGCCCGCAATTCCGCGCTCTACTATCTCTTTTGCGACCTCAGTGACGAATTGCGCGACATCACGCTCTTCCATGAATTGCTCAACAAGCGCGGCTCGAAATTCCGGATGACCTTCGGCAACCTGATCGCACCCGACAGGCTGCAGGGAGATTCGACGGCGCTGACGGAAAAGCTGAAACAGCACGTTGCCTATGAACTTCTCGCCAACCGCGATGCGGTCTTCGAACCCGACGAGGATTAGGGTCCCCATCTGATGCCATCCAATACAGAGCGCGCGATGGATCGCACCGTGGGCCTGCGCGGAGCCGTCTTGCTCGGGCTTGGCTCCATCCTTGGCACGGGTGTCTTTGTCAGCCTTGGCCTCGCTGTGGGTGTAACCGGCACCTGGGCCGTCCCGGCCCTTTGCCTTGCCGCCGTCCTGGCCGCGCTCAACGCGCTGTCGAGCGCAGAACTGGCGGCCAGCCACCCGGTCAGCGGCGGCACTTATGCCTATGGCTATCGCTATCTCGGACCCGATTTCGGTTTTGCGGCCGGGCTGGCTTTCCTTCTGGCCAAGTCGGCCAGCGCCGCCGCCGCGGCGATCGGCCTGTCGGGCTATGTGTTGGCAGGCCTTGGCATGGATCCCGCGCTCACCAATCCCGTCGCCAGCCTCGTTGCCATAGTCATGGCCGGGCTTGTGGTCCTGGGCCTGCGCCGGGCCAATCCGGTCAATGCCGTGCTCGTCACGATCACCCTGCTTGTCCTCATCCTCCTCGGGGCCATGGCCTTGCTATCACCCGCCGGGGAGCAGGCTGCAAATCCGGCGATGCCCTTCGCGCCTGCCGGCTTCCTCGAAGCAACGGCGCTCCTCTTCGTGGCCTTCACCGGCTATGGCCGTATCGCAACGCTGGGCGAAGAGGTCCGGTCGCCGCGCCGCACCATTCCGCGTGCCATCATCCTCACGCTGCTTGTCTCCACATGTCTCTATCTCGCCATCCTCACCGGCGGCCTGAACGTGCTTGGTGCCGCGCGCTTCGCCGATGCGACGACCCGCACCGCCGCGCCGCTGCAAGCCGTCGCCGCCGTCCTCGGTGCGCCCTGGCTCAGCCTGCTCGTGATCGTCGCCGCTGTCACCGCGATGGCCGGCGTGCTGCTCAATCTCATTCTTGGCTTGTCACGTGTCGTGCTGGCCATGGGTAGGGAAGGGGACCTGCCGCTTCGTCTGGGCCAGCTCGACCGCAGCGGCCAGCCCCTGGCTGCCAGCCTGTGCGTGGGCGCCGTCATCGCCGCGATGGCTGCGTTTGGCGGACTGGCGCTGGTCTGGAGCTTCAGTGCCTTCTGTGTGCTGATATATTACGCGATCACGAATCTGGCCGCCCTGCGCCTCAGCGCAGACGCGCGGCTCTACCACCCGATCATCCCTGCGCTCGGCCTCGTCGGCTGCCTGGGGCTGTCTGTCTGGCTGCAACCGGTCATCATCCTGACGGCCACGGCGATTCTGGCGTGCGCTATAGTCCTGCGCCGACTGCTGAAAATCCGGCTTGGTTGACCGGACAACGTGCTTGCGCCCGGCGCGGATGCGCCTTAAGGCCGCTCGCCATGCTTGAGATCATTCCCGAAACCCCTGCTGTGCACGCCGCCGCCATCGAGGCCCTGTTCGATGCCACGTTCGGTCCTGGCCACTTCGCCAAGACGGCTGAGCGCCTGCGCGAGTTTTCGCGGTCATTGCCGGAGATCAGCCGCGTTGCCGTGCTGGACGGCGAGGTCATCGGTGTCTGCCGCGTCTGGCCGCTGGTCGTGGGCGCCGCCCGCACGCGCGCCCTGTTCTACGGACCCGTTGCCGTCGCCCCTTCGCATCAGGGCAGCCGCCTTGGCCTCTCGGTCACGGGCGAGGCGCTGGAGGCCGGCAAGGCCGCCGGCTGGCCTGCGGCCGTCCTGATTGGCGCCCCCCGGTATTTCGGCGAGATCGGTTTCACCGTCACGCCGAAGCACCAGCTCGCATTCCCCGGTCCGCAGGACCAGGCCCGCGTCATGGTGCGCGACCTTGCCAGCGATGCCAGCCTGCTGTCGGGCATGGTTACGGCGGGGTAGGGGGCAGGTGTCCGCACTGGCCTGCGGTGAGAATGCCACATAGGCAGCTCGGCCGCGCGGCGCTACCCAGCCGCCATGCCTCAGGGTCTTTTCCCATCCGCGCCGATGCGCTTCTGGATCATCACAGCAGTATCCCTGCTGATGGTGCTGCGTGGACTTGTGCCCACAGGCTATATGCTCGACCGCTCGGCAGACGCCGGCGACATTGTCATCCGCATCTGCGGCGGAACGACCGAGCGCTTCATGTCGCTCAACCCCCATACCGGAAGCATGACCGAGGTCGATGGCGACGAGACGCCAGAGCCACTCCCGCATGATGACACGACGGCGCCGTCCGCAACCTGTCCGTTTGCATCAACCGCCGTGTTTGACCTGACGCTCCCGCCGGACCTGTTCCTGGCGGCGATCCATGGTCCGCCGCTCCTGGGCGACCGGCCCGTTGTCAATACAGCTGCCTATTGGCGCGCCCGTGCGCCGCTACCGGCCAGGGGGCCGCCCGTCCGCGCCTGATTGAACCTGAAAAGCATTCCTCAATCAGACCAGTGCCCGGCATCGTCCGGGCCGAACGGATAGAAAAATGAAACCACACTTGTTTTGCGGCGCGGGGCTGATGGCCCTGTCCGCCCTGCTGCCTGCCGCTATTGCGCAGGAATCCGAACCCGCCCTCCAGGATGTCATCATCGTTACCGGCTCGCGCCTCGACACGGCCACCCAGCATGCCGTCACGCCTGACGGTGCCCCCCTGCAGGGTGGCGACGTTACCTATCTCTCTGCCCGCACACCGGGCGGGGCCCGCATCGCCAATGGCGAAGTGTCCGGCCAGATGGCCTATCGCGGCCTGTTCGGCGAACGGCTGAACCTGCGCGTCGATGGCCAGCGCTTCGCGTCCGGCGGGCCGAACCTGATGGACCCGGTCTTCCACTATGCGCCCGCGCCGCTGGTCGCCGCCGTGGTGATCGACAGGGGCGTCAGCCCGGTCTCGGCCGGCCCCGGCCTTGCCGGCGGCGCCGATGCCGTTTTCAAGCGCATCGACTATGCCACCGGCGATGCGCTCCGGCTGGGCTATGACCTCAGCCTCGGCGCGCGCAGCATCAATGACAGCGTGTCCACTGGCGGCATCGTCGGCGCGGCGACCGACACCTGGCGGTTCAATCTCCTCGGCGCTTATGAAGAGGGCGATGATACCGACTATGCCGACGGCACGATCGGCGGCACGTCCTTCGAGCGCTCTGTCTTTGGCGTCTCGACCGGCGTGAAGACCGGCGCGGGCGATGTCAGCCTGGATCTTCGCCGCCAGAATACCGGTCCGTCAGGCAACCCGCCTTTCCCGATGGATATCCAGTATTTCGATACGGATTTCGCCCGGCTCGCCTATGCCACCGATATCGGTGCCGCCTCGCTGGAGGCCTCGGTCCATTATACCGACGTCTCGCACCTGATGGACAATTTCAGCCTGCGCCCGTCGCCGGGCATGATGGCCGCGCGCGCTTCCTATGCCGATGCCACGACACGCGGCGCCGACATAAAGCTCGGCTTCGCCCTGTCGGGCGGCGAGCTGCAGCTCGGTCTCGATACCGAAGAGTCCGATCACACTGTGACGATCACCAATCCGGACAATGCAGGCTTTTTCGTCACGCCCTTCCCGGACATCACCCTGCGACGGACCGGGGCCTTTGCCGAATGGACCGGGCCGCTCGGGCCGGTCGAGGCGGAACTCGGCCTGCGTGTGGACCAGAACGAATATGAGGCCGGTGACGCGTCGGTCGGTCCGGCCCTGCCGATGGGGCCGCGTATGCTGGCGACCGCCTTCAATGCCGCGTCCACTGATGGCGAGGACACGACAGCCGATATCGTCGCCCGGCTCTGGACCCCGGCAGAAAACGGCCTCTCCTGGCGCCTCACCCTCGCCCGCAAGCAGAAGATGCCCGGCTATATCCAGCGCTTCGGCTGGCTGCCCACCAGCGCCAGCGGTGGGCTGGCCGATGGCAATATCTATGTCGGCGATCTCGCTCTCAAGCCGGAAACGGCCTGGCTGGCCGAGGCGGGTTTCGACTTTGCCACCCCGCGCGCCTATGCCCGGCCGACCGCCTATGTCCGTCAGGTCGACGACTATATCCAGGGCGTCGCCTTTGACGACACGCCGGGCGTGGCCGACTCGCCCGTCGAAATGATCGCCGCCATGAACGGCGATTCCACACCGCTCCGCTGGGCGAATGTCGATGCCCGGCTCTACGGGTTCGATCTGGATGCCGGGTATGATTTCGACGGCCCGCTCCGGGTCGACGGCGTGCTCTCCTATGTGCGCGGCGAGCGGCGTGACGTGAACGACAATCTCTACCGCGTCGCCCCGCCCAGCCTGACCATGGGCCTGACCTGGGAAGCGGCGGCCTGGTCGGCCACGCTCGAGACCCGTCTCGTCGCCGAGCAGACCGACGTCTCGGCCACCAATAGCGAGGCGAAAACGCCGGGCTATGGCGTGCTCAACCTGTTCGGCGACTGGCAGGTGCGTGACGGCGTGCGGCTTTCGGCCGGGGTCGAGAACCTGCTGGACCAGGTCTATCGCGACCACCTGTCGGGCTATAACCGCAATGGCGACAGCGATGTTGCGCTCGGCACAAGGGTGCCGGGGGCAGGGCGCGGCGTCTTTGTCCGGCTCTCGCTCACCCATTGACCGGCCGGGCGGCCCGGCACCGCGCCGGGTCGCCCGTTCGCATGCGAAGTGTTCCTGCCGGGCTCGCCCGGCGCGCGAACAGGCTTTGCCTCGGCCCGGTACAGCCTTTAAGCCTCTCGCCATGACCGACCTGCGCCTGATCCAGTATTTCGAAGTCGTCTACCGCCTGCTGAGTTTCTCCAAGGCGGCCGAAGAGCTGCACCTGACCCACTCGGCCGTCACGCGCAGCATCAAGACGCTCGAAGAGGCCTGGGGCACCCAG
>TARA_R110000751_G_scaffold33075_3_pt1 | contig 10243 bp, 27 predicted proteins | sample TARA_R110000751 | Tara Oceans TARA_R110000751 (sample SAMEA4398001) | marine metagenome | biome: Polar Biome; feature: [MES] marine water layer (ENVO:01000295) within the mesopelagic zone...; material: water (ENVO:00002006), including particulate matter (ENVO:01000060) such as...... | reverse complement strand
GGGGGGGGGGGTTATTTAACAATCTTAAAATCGTGACCCATCTTTTCGATAGCCTCCTGCATCGTGTACTCTTTAACTGGTGAACGTGTCCATATAGTCTTATATGACTGTCCAGATGTTCTTAGGTCATGCATATTACACGGTATTGATACTGTCACAACAGAAAGAACATCATATTCAGAAATTAAATCTTCGCTATAACGAGACATAGAATTATGCCCAGCCTTACCAACAAATACATCCCCAAAGTTAGTGTTTAAATAAACTAAATAATCATCACCATTCTTAAAAGTTACTCGCATTCCTGTTTTTAAATCGCTTTTTTTCATCTTGTATTTTTTTTATTTATTGCTTAATTGCTACCCTACAAATATAAGTAACTTATTCACAACTCACAAGTTTATTAACAATTATATTTGAAAAACCCTGCGCTTTTACTCATTGAATAAAGCCAAGAATCAAATAACTTATTAGCTTGCTTTCCTTTATTTAGTTTTTTAATTAATTCACACCTTGTCATTCCTTTCAATTCGTGGTAAATAACTTGCCCTTCTTTAGTGTCAAATATAAAGCTTTCCTTAGTGTCTAAGTAGTTTCTAATTTCATCACTTAAAGCGTAGTTATTATTTACTCTTGCCTTCCTTCTAATCTCGATTAGTTCAGAAACATATTTATTACCTAGTTCCATAATTATATTTTAAATGCGCACGTTTTTAATTGTATCAGTTAATCCACGCACGGTTTTATCGGATTGCGCATGTTATTACTGCTTACAACCGTCGATGTCTTCCTCTCCAATAGTAACCCAACCTTTATACTCTGGCTCTGGTTTTGGCTCGTTAGGAGTGATCAAAGCGAATAACCAAACAGTTACGGCAAATAGAATAATAGACTTGGCTGTGATCTTTAGTGCTTCTTTCATAGTTCCTTAGTTTTAAAGTTTGTTTTGTAATCGCTAAAAGAATGAGGCTCTATTCCTTTGGGTAGGTTAATAGCTTCTTTAACCATGCTTTCGAGATTTGTCAGTTCTTCTTCGTGCTTGGCTTGGAGTTGTTCTATGACTTTTAAGTGATCTTCATGACTCATGTAAAACCCTTCGTTATCTTCATGCATACCGTCACCGTATCCACATCCATATCTTTCTATCGCTGTGTTTTCCATAATGTTTTATTGTTAATCGTAATACGGATCAAAACTAACACCTGAAAAATCATCTTCATCATTATTCAATTGCTTTGTAGTTAATTTAAGTATGTTTAGTAACCACTTGTTAGTTAACGGCTTTTCTCCGTTCTTTTTTACGCTTTCTTCTAATATTTCAATTAGATAATCATAATTCTCTTCCATAATGTTTTATTGTAAAGGTAGTTAAATAATTGACACTAACTAATACTTAATCTTGTTCTCGCAGTACTCTTTTACTATCGAGTCTAAAAGAAACTTGTCGCTCTTGTATTCTTCTAGTGTGTCGTCAGGCATCCAGCAATTGATTTCTTTATCCATACCGTTTATAGTAAACTTTACAAACATTCTACCGTTACCGTAACGTCTTTCTTTTATTATTATTTCCAATCTCATAAGCAAATATACAAATAATTAACTAATAAAGTACTGCCCTTTTGTTGGATTGTCTAAGTGATAGGTAATATTATAACGTGCTCCGTCAATTGCGTGATTCCAATCGTCTATGTATAACTTACTACCCTTGTCTGCGTAAGCGTGGTTATTAAGCTCCTTACCTATGTTAGTACTGTTAGGTTCGACGATTATTTCAAAGTCTTGCATGCGTACAATACCGCTTTCAATAGTTCCCTTCTTAACTGCTTGAATGTTTACTCCTGCATGTCTAAGGTCCTCGATTAGTCTAGGCTCTGCACTATCTGCAATTATCAACTTACCACCTACCCTATCCTTAATCATTGGCGCGAGTACGTGCGTCTTAATTCCTTTCTGGTAGATATGTTCTTTTAGGTATATCTTCTTGTGCACCTTATCTATTGCAACCTCTGTCAATGTGTCAGGATCGACTGAGAATCCAAAGTCCATTCCACAAGATGTCTGTAAGTTGTCAGGGTTAAACGCTCCATACTTCCAGTTAGTGAATACAACCCCCTCGGCTTTGTCTAACCACCCACCCATAACGATATGATTGTACCTGTTCGGGTTTTTTTGTCTAAGCTGTTCGAAGTCGTTAAGGTAATCTTGCGGTAAGTTGTCAACGTTGTCCAGGTAACTTGTATGTATGTATGTTACATTTCCTTTGACCCCGTTGAATCCTTGCTCCACTCCTGCCTGTTCAAAGAATCGTTTAAATATCCAATGCTCCTTTGTTGCTGGATTGAGTATAAGTATAATTCTGTTCTGCTTCTTGTTGCTTCTAATAGACCTTTGTATCGTGTCGAACTTATCTTCGTCTGTTAACTCTTCGGCTTCATCTAGTACCCACGTTGTAATACCTTGCAATGATTTAAGATTTGCTGTTTGGTCTCCGTTGGATGCTCTTAAACCTCTGAATAGTATCTCGCTGTTTGAACCCTTATGAGTTATCTCAGCTTTATTAACAGAGAATTGACCTGTCATTTCTAACAAGTCAATCTTTTCTTGGAACTCTGGTATAATAGATAGGTGCGCACTACTCATGGTCTGCCTAGTGTACAGTATCTTATGTTCGTTCTCTCTTGAAAGCGCACAACAAAACGCAGTGGTTGCAAATGATTTAGCAGAACCACGTCCTCCTGTCACTATGAAGAACCTCGTTTCATTATTGAATAGAGGTGTGTACTTATCGTTTAGATGTATCATCGTTAAATAATAATTTAGCTTTATTCAAATCACTATCACTTGAAGACCATAACAGTGCTATTATTTCAGAAGACTTTACATAAGTGAATGATTCTATTTTTTCAATGTAAACATCTAAGCTTACACCTAACGCGTCTGCCATAGCCTTGTCAATAATGTCTATCATTTTTCCTTAGTTTTAGTGAATCTCAATACGTCTTTAATGTCAAAATCAGTTACGGTTAAGTCTATCTTATCCGTGTTCTCTGTCTTCTTAGGTACAAAGTATTGAGCGTACTTTGCAAATAGGTCTAAGTATGCCCTTGGGTTGTCTCTCCTGACCTCTTCGAATGCTTTTGCAATATGTGGTGCTTGTCCTTCTAAAGTCTCTAAGAAGATATCTCTTGCTTCCTTAGTTATCTTGTTCTCTACTCCCTTCTCTCTTCCTTTAGGGTTTCCGCTTTCTCCTTTTTTAAATGCCATTGCTTTTTATTGTTGTTTACAGTCGTCTAACCTTACCTTTACCGCACCGTTTTTAAGTGGGCACAGTTCATGTACTTCATCGCTTGGTAGTTGCTGATACCTATCCGCTTCTATTTCTTCCGATATGTTACACCATATAAAACCCTCTTCATTGTCTTGACATACAAAAGGACAGCTTTGGCAATTGGTTACTTTCATGTTGTTATTTTAACGTTCGTTGTAAATCTCGTTTGCCTTTTCTATTGCTGCTGTTCGTGCTTCTGGTCGGGACTCAAGAAAGAGCTGCTCAAAAATATTGTCACGCATTAAAACTCTTACCCTCTGATTTCTTAATAGCCATGCAAACCATTTATTCTTATTAGTGTCAAAATCAACTACAATTTTAACCCCAACACTATCAAACCAATCAACATACACTCCGTACTGCATTGATTCGGGTGAATGATAAAACACGGACAGTTCTCCTTCGTGACTTACTCCATACAACCTGGATAATACCTCATGATAACCCGCGCTAAAATAAATACTACTAGAATTCATATACCACTTTTCAAAAGCCCCCTTGCATTTTCCTGTTAGTTTCATATTATTATGTTAGTTCCGTTGTGATACTCTACTGCTACCTTAACAGCTTTTACTAGTAGTTCCTTTTGTCTGTTGTCCATCATTATCTTCACCGCGTTTACATCAACGTCTACTCCTTTACGGTGCTTTATGTAATGAGTTACTAGTCTTATCCCTTCGTTAATATCCATCTGTAGAATTCTTTTCCTGATAATCGATTAAACTTTTTAAGTATCTCTTCCTTAGTAAACTTCTCCTGTTCAAACCCTGTACGTGTACCATTTGAGCTTTCATAGGTTAGCTCTTTACCTTCTGAGTCTCGTGTGTATTTACACCAATCGCCATCTGAATTCTTATAAGTTCGTGTATTACCGTAATCGTCGTAAGTGAATTCATAAGTAAAAGAACACCCTTTAATGTACTCATAAAGACAATTACCGTTGGTATTACATATTTTTAAATTTTTATCTTTACCGTAAATGTTTTTCATAATCTTTAATTTTCTACTAATATAGTTGTTTTATTTGCAATCTCCTACAATTGGCATCGGTGTACTTGAACTTGACTGCCATGTACCATTTTTCTGAACCCCTGTACACTCGTTAATTGTGATCCAGGGAGCAAATGAATATCCTATACTGTTAAATAGATCTACCTGGACGTACTTATCACAGTTACAATCTGGAGCAGGTGGTGCTTGTTCAATTGGATCATCTTTACAGCTTGATAAAGCTAGTGTTAAAAGTACTATTGTTGTTAATGTTTTCATGTTGTTTTATTTATAAGTTTCTAATACTGCTTTTAGTTCGTTAAGTTTAGCAGCTGAAAAGTTACAACTTACACAGCCCTCTTTCTTTTTCTCGTTAAATATTCGAGCGTATATTTCTACTATCCTTTTCGAGTTAGCACCGTTTATCTGTCTGTTGTTTGATAGTATGTGACTTAAGAACTCGTACTCGTCAACATTTAAACATTCAACTTTCTTTTTATTCTTTAACTGTACAAGTTCATTTAATTTCTCCTTACGCTTATCACAGCCACAATCTTCACCCTCTGGGGTAAACGCCTTTACAATTGCTTTAATACCTGTAACAGTTGTAATTTTCTCCACTACGTCACCTGCTCCGATAGTTGTTTCAATCGTTGGGTTTGCTTCATGCTTTGCTTGTAAGTTCGCTTGTGTTACTTCCTTTGCTATACCTTCCCATTTGTCAGTAGTCTCTACTGTTTCAGCCTCATTGCTAAAAGTTTTAAATTGCACACCATGAGGTGGTACATCTACAAATGAAACAAAGTCAACACCTGAATCTTCATCTTCTAATTTTATCTCATATACTGGAATATGTGGTTCAATGCTCTGTGACTTCTTCCATTCTTTAAACTCGTTAGTTCTCTTGTCTAACGCTTCGTAGTACTCTTTATTTTTCTCCATCTTTTATTTTTTTAATTAGTGTTTCATTTGCCTCCTTGTAAATTAGAAGTTCACTCTTTAAATCGTGTATTTCATTCTTAAATATAGAAATAGCTTCATTCATTTCCTTGTTTTGTTTCTTTATTCCTTTTGCAATATTAGAAAACTCTAAAGCTTCGCTCGATTTATTCTCTAATCTTTTAAGTATCAATGTTACTATGTCTTCACTTTCCATTGTTGTTAAATTAAATCGTATTGTTGGTTATTAAAGTCCTCAAAGTCTTCTGCTATTTGCTCTCTAAGGTATTCTTTGCATTGCTTCATTGTGTTATAGATGCTTGATGTGCTTATACTTGTAGCCGCGTTGATGCTTCGGTAACTCATATCTGAATATACGTAAAGATTTAACAGTTCTTTATTGTATGGGAACTTTGTCGGGTCGTCTAACTTGTTCACCTCTTCAAGAGTCTTATTAATAAACCTTTCGAACGCCTCTTCCATCTCTGTATCTTGTTGCTCATACTCAATATTCGAGATAAAGGTATCCGCATCTTCTAAAGATTGAATACTAAACCGTTTCGAATCTCTTCTATAATCGTTACAAAGACTGTAAAGGACACGCCAAACATAGTGCTTGTTTACCTTACCTTCAGTAATACATTTATCAGCGTTTGAATACTTATGTAGTCTTAGGTAACACTCTTGTACGATGTCTTCGGCCTGTGTTGATATACCCATACCTTTAACGTAACCAATGTAAACGCTGTGATGTCTTGCTACTTGTGTTAACCAATCCATGTCTTTATAACTGTTTTTTAGTGTATTTGTTTAATTATCATTTAATAAAGAAAAGTGATCCAAGAACTTTCCTTGTGTTACTTCGTTCACCATTAGATTATCTGGCAGGTCTGTTAGGTATATAACAGTATGATAGTTCTTTTCTTTTAAGTAGTTGACATTTACCTCCGCTATCTCTAACATATCTCTACCGTAATCTATTATAAAGTATCTATCTTTCATCTTCGTTTTCCGTTTGGTACTCCTCGTTTTAATCTATCGTAACCCTCTAGCATGTTTAACATATTCTCTTTAAGCTTAACCGCTCTCTCGCTCTTGCGTGGGTTCTCTATTCCTCTGATAATGTTAAAGGTTATAGCAGTTTCCCTGTGTAAGTCTTGAACAAACCCAATTGCAGTTTCCGCGCTGCAATTGGGCTTAGATAATATAGCTAGATATATATTCTCAGTAGTCACTATTTATCTAGGTAACTAAAAAGGGAATCGACACAATCTTTTAAGTATGATTCCTCGTCTGAGTAGTCTTCCATTGTATGGAACTCATTTTTGTTTTCTGAATCTTCCCAAGATTCCCTTACCCATTCCTCTAATGCTTTTCTGATTTCTTTTCTTGTGTATGTCATATCTTTAATTTAAAATGGTAAGTCGTCGTCTGGTGCTGTAGCTGTCAACTCAGGAGATAACGCTGTGTTCTCTACTTTCTCGCACTTCCAATGGTTTAAGCTGTTGTAAATTTTACCTTTGTATTCTTGACCTCGGATAGTGAACTCAACTTCTACAACGTCCCCAACCTTGTTAAACTTTGAGAAGTTCTCAATGTGTTCTGCATACTCTGGCTTCTTATACATTCCAAAGTTATACTGTGTTACATAACCGTTGTCGCTTGTGTTATCTACAATGTAATCCAATACACTAGCCCCGTTGTCTAGTTGCTTTACTTCTCCGATCTTTGAAATCGTTCCTTTAATCTTAAAATTGCTCATCTTTACTTTTATTTATTTGTTTTTGTACTCAATAATATTCCATCCGTCAGGTTGAACTGACATCTCGCCCTTAACACCATTAACTATAAAAATATTCCTAAGGTTTTCGTACGTGTTTAAGTCTGTAACAATCTTAATTCCATTCACGAACATGTAATACGAATTCTTGTCGGTGGAGAATATTAACTCCATAATTGATTCTACTTTCATACTTTTATTTATATAAATTGTTTACTTTTACTAGATTATCTATACTTCCCCACATCACCATGTTACTACTTGATCTGTGTTTTAAGGTGTCGTGTATATCATTATCTATCTCTGGTTTGGTTGCGTTCATTCTATGCCATAAATCACATAGTTCTTCTTCTGTTTCAATTGTTATAGTCAACTCAATTGGCTTAAACTTTTTAGCTTCTTCTACTATCATACTTTATTTATTTACGTTTGTTGATAATTTACCGTCTCTTTTCTTCTCGTAGCTTCCTTTTACTGAGCTATCCCATACAGTAAGTGTCATTTTAGACAGGTACTTATAGAAGTTTTGCTTCTCTTTGTAGTTCATTATTTAGTAATTTCTAAGTTAGTATAACCGTGTGCAGCTTCTAGTTGTGCCACTGACATCTTCGTTGTGGTTTTGACTATCGTTGTCCATACACCGTCTTTCATTATACACTTATCACCTAGATTGAAAACACCTTCTCCGTCAACTTCCCATTCTGGATGAGATACATCGTGCAGGTCTAAAGTTAATCCGTCAAAAGGTTCTGAAATCATATCTTTTCCAATAGTTGCCCCCTGAACAAACCCTCGCTTCTCTGCTTCTTTGTTTAAAGCTGCTGTGACTTCTTCGTTGGTTACTGGTGTGTATCCTTTATTTATACTGATTGATTGATGCCATGACTTATCCATCCAGCTAAAACCGTAACCCGTAACTAAATTACTATTAGGAGAGAACAGAGAACCCATTTCTGACTTGTACCATTTACCAATCTCTAACTTTGGCCTTGGTGTTAATCCGTTTGCTTCTTGGAAGTGTTCTATGCAATCATTAAGTGCTATATTAACGTACTTACTACTAGAACGCCAATAGTCCTCCGTGTAACTTCTAAGCACTCCGTTAATCATTTCCTTCTCTTCTTCTGTGTAATTTTTCATAGTTTATTGTATTTGTTTGTAATTAATCTTCTTTTAAATATTGACTTCTTGAGGTTTTATCAAAAGCTAATACCCAAGCTCTGAATACCAATATAAGATTACCTATTATCAATACAATTCCAGCCGCTACTACATACCCAAAATAAGAATTGAAAACTTTATCACCTATAAAATTGTGATAAATACTAGCGAGTATAGGCATAGTTAAAAATGTGATTCCCAAAGCCATTGTTTTAATTATAGCTAATCTTAAAAAATAATGTTTGTCTTTTTTCATAGTTTATTGTATTTGTTTGTAATACTTACGTGCTAAGTTAACCTTTATTTTTATATCTGCAACCTATAATCTCATTAATTTTACGTTTAATCGCATTCTTTCCATGTCTTTATATGATCTAGCTACTTTTAAAAGCTTCTCAAAGTTTGACCCTGTAACGATTTTATTCGCTCCTACCTTGCCAACACCTTTAACGCCTTTTATATTGTCACTTACATCGCCTACAAGCATCTGTTTAAGGAATAAATCATAACCTTCCTGCTTAGTTGTGTAGCTCCAACCTCGATAATCTTTAACATCGTAACCGAACTCGTCTACATCTCCTGTTTTCACCTTGTAGTAATCGAAGTGCGAACCTTCTATCTGGTTTAAGTCCTTATCTTTATTTACTATAATTCTATCATTTGATCCAATAATAGCATCTAAACTTATTCCATCGTCTGCTTCTAACTTATCATTGTACCAAACAGTTACGCCTGAATTCTCTAAACAACCCATACAGTAATACATTAACCTCCTTGCATTGGTTGATGTTAAAGTAGTCTCTCTATTGGCTTTGTAACTTGGTAATAGTTCGTTTCTAAAGTTGTTATTACATGCTGTAAAATAGTACACAATATTCATTACTGCGAAACCGTCCGCCTCAATTCGATTACCTATACTTTGAACCTGTGCAAGAAAATCAGCGTACCAATAATCTAGATTCAAGTCCTTATCTTTATTTACATAAGCAACGTTGTATAGTAAACTATCTGCATCAATCAATAATACCTTTTCAATCGTTGAACAGAACAATTCTAAGCCATCTCGCCTAATCGCTCCGTTTTCAGTTAGTTTAATATGGCTTTTTAAAGCTTGTAACTCGTCTTGTGGTTTCATATTTTCTCTGTTATAGTTGTTGCGCTATCACTTGGCAGATTAATGCCAAGTGATGAAGCGCGTATTTTTAATTCATTCATAGTTTGATTTTTATTGATCCCTGAACCATAACCCTAATAGGGTAAGTCCATCCAATTCTAGTGTTTCCGTCAGTTACGATACCAATAGTATCACCATATTTTCTACCTTTATCAATTTTAGCTATGGTTACTTTTTTAAAGTCTTTAGAGTGACTGTAAGAATGCACACGTACACCTCTGTCCCCCTCTTTAATTTCTGTACCTAAAAAATCTAATTGCTTCTCCATTACCCTAGTTGTTTAATTTGTTCATCACTCAGTTTGTAACTTGCTTTTATCTTCTCTTTTGTATAGGTAGCTTTACCACTATCTAAAGCTGTCTTTATGGTTTTGAATTGCTCGTCTCCTAGTTCTTTCTTGTATTCCTCTGGCTTGTATTTACTCTCCATTAACGCGAAGTATTTAGTATCGTCAAACTTACCCATGAATATATCTGCACTGAATCCAAGTTTTGAAAGGGCTTTTGTTAAGGTATCAGTTTCAACCTTTTTTGCAAAGTCGTCATCTATTTTTGTCATTGCTCCATCACGGTAAAGCTGTACAGAATTAACAATAGGAAACTCTCCGTAGGGATGAAAAAAAACTGAATCAAATACAATCATACCCAAGTCCTTTAGTGTGTAATCAAACTTCATAGACTTAAAACCCCATGTAGAACCATAAACACCAAACTGTTCGGTAGCCATCAAGATTTGAAACTGCGGAGATATGCTAGTTATCTTGTTTCCCTTAACGTTTGCTTTCTTTGTATAGTTTGGATTGGTCTCTTGCACCTTATCCCATAAATGTAAATTGTATGCTCTTGGTAGTTCATCTCTAACTCCTTGCGTT